>ERZ808037.1317-NODE-1317-length-16750-cov-3.956636_pt1 | contig 16750 bp, 14 predicted proteins | sample MGYA00380190_ERZ808037 | MGnify/ENA primary metagenome ERZ808037 (study PRJEB31490, sample SAMN06133399) | mouse gut metagenome | isolation source: J9 | host: mice | place: China: Chengdu | collected 2015-05 ... | reverse complement strand
TTGGGGAGCATCACCACTGTCAGAAAGCATTTGCATGTGTAAAGTTGGGAGCCTATGAAGAAGAAATCAATCTGCAGCGCCATCGGCAGTCTGGCAGCGGCGCTATTGATCGGCTGCATCATCGTATCCGGGTTCGGGAACGGGAGCATGCCTGTATATGCGTCCGGTTCCGCCAAGGGCCTTTCGGACAGCATCAAGGAGAAAGAGAGCCAGATCTCCCGGAAAAAGGACGAGAAAGAAGCCCTGAAGAACGGCCTCAGCGATCTGCAGAAAATCAAGAAGGAACTGGAAGCCCAGAAGAATGACCTGAAGAATTACGTGAAGGAGCTGGACAGCAGCCTGGAGCAGATAGAAGCAAAGGTGGCCGACCTGAAGAACCAGATCAGCGTCAAGGAAGAGGAAATCACCCAGACCCAGGCGGAGCTGGAAGCCGCCCAGGCCAGGGAGGAGGACCAGCAGGAGGCCATGGCTGTCCACATCCGGGTCTCCTACGAGTCCGGAGACCCCAGCATCCTGGATATGCTGCTGAAGACGGAGAGCTTCGGGGATTTCCTGAACCGGATGGACTATATGGAGAAGGTGGCGGCGGCCGACCAGCAGATGTGGCAGGATTTCAAGGCGGCGAAAGAATATGTCCAGCTGTGCAAAGAGGAGCTGGAGCTGGAGAAAGAAATCCTGGACGAGACAAGAGAAAGCGTGGAAGCCGAACAGAAAAATCTGGAAGAGTTGATAGAACAGAAGAATCGTGATATCATAAGTTACGAGACGGATATCAGCAACAAGGAAAAGGCCATTCAGGAATATGAGGATGAGATCAAGGCCCAGGAAGCGGAGATTAAGCTTCTGGAAGCCGCCGTGGCAGAGGAGAGGAGGAAGCTGATTGCAAGCAGCAAATCGCCTATCAAATACGACGGCGGGGTGTTCAAGTTTCCTCTGGCGACGTATACCAGGATATCGGACGACTACGGCATGAGAATCCATCCCACCCTGGGGGTGGAGCAGTTCCACAACGGTGTGGACTTCGCGGCTCCCAAGGGGACTGCCATCTATGCCGCCTATGACGGACAGGTGGTGGCCGCCGCCTACAGCGCCACCATGGGGAATTATGTCATGATAGACCATGGGGACGGGCTGTATACAATCTATATGCATGCTTCGGCCCTGTATGTGAGCAAGGGCGATATAGTGGTCAAGGGAGATACCATAGCCGCGGTGGGCACCACCGGACGCTCTACGGGAAACCATCTTCATTTCAGCGTCAGGCTGAATGGCTCCTATGTGTCCCCCTGGGGGTATCTCAGCCAGTAGGGGCAGCTGCGGAACTATAAAACAGCAACTGCCCATGTCTGGGTACTGGCGGGGCAGCTGCGGAACTATAAATAGGAGGAGTTTTTTATGGAGGAGAATCAGGCTTATTTTGATAATCTTTCCGGTTCCGGAACGGGAGACGGACAGAACCAGGAGGGGAAAGGCTGGGCCGGTGACTACAGCCAGACGGCGTCCACAGCCGGCATGTCCTACGGAAATCCGGGAAAGCCGCCCAAGGGCGAGAGAGGAAGCGGAAAAGGCTTATTTCTGGGCGGTCTGATCACGGGCATCGCGGGGGCGATGCTGGTGCTGGGCATCTGCTATCTGGGGCTCTATGTGCAGAATGCGGTGGAGTCCGAGCCGCGCTCATCGGGGGATGTGGCATTCCGGGAGGACTCGGCCATCGACGCCTCCGTGCTGAACAAGATGCAAATGCTGGAGAGCACCATCGATAATTATTTCTATCTGCACGATGTGACCGACGAAGAGATTCAGGACGGCATCTACAAGGGGATGCTGAACGCGCTGGACGACCCTTATTCCGAATATTATACCGCGGAAGAGCTGAGCGCTCTGATGGAGCAGACGGAGGGAGTCTACTATGGCATCGGTGCATATGTGAGCCAGGATACTGTGACCGGTCTGCCCAAGATCAGCGGTGTCATCGAAGGGGCGCCTGCATCGGAAGTGGATTTGCGGGCAAATGACCTGATTTATGAAGTGGACGGACAGTCCACTGCGGGGCTTTCTCTGACAGAAGCCGTATCCCTGATCAAGGGGCCTGAGAACACCCAGGTGGTATTGACGGTTGTCAGGGAAGGGGAGACCGATTATCTGGAGCTTTCCGTCACCCGCAGAAAAGTGGAGACGCCTACGGTGACATGTGAAATGATGGAAGACGGCATGGCTTATATCCAGGTGACGGAATTCGACGAAGTGTCCATCAATCAGTTTGCGGACGCTCTGGCCACGGCCCGGGGAGAGGGCATGAAGGGCATGATCCTGGATCTGCGGGCCAACCCCGGCGGAAGCCTGAACGCGGTGGTGGAGATGGCGCGGATGATTCTGCCGGAGGGCATGATCGTATACACGGAGGACAAGAACGGGAAGCGGTCCGAGTACACCTGTGAGGGCGACAAGGAGCTGGAGGTGCCGCTGGTAGTCCTGATCGACATGAATTCCGCCAGCGCCGCCGAGATCATGGCCGGGGCCATCAAGGATTACAAGCTGGGTACGCTGGTAGGGACCACCACTTTCGGCAAGGGCATCGTCCAGCAGATCATCCCCTTCCGGGACGGATCGGCGGTGAAGGTCACCATCAGCGCCTACTACACCCCCAATGGCAACAATATCCACGGCCTGGGCATCGAGCCGGATGTGCTGTGTGAATTCGACGGGGAAGCCTACTACGGAAGCGAGGATCGCCCGGACAACCAGCTGGAGAAGGCCAAGGAAGTGCTGGGGGATCTGATGAAGCGGTAAGGCGGGATTTTATTTCAGATTCATGGAAAGACCGGTTCAATCGGCTATGAGAATGTATCGGCGAAGAGGGAGTGTCGGCTGAGAGGATGCAAGAGCGCATAAGGTATTGTCATGTCAGGTACAGTCCTTTATGCGCTTTTTTATTGGGCTGTAGCGCGTATGGGGACGTAAGGAATTGTCTACAAATCGGGGACTGCCAAGCGGCAGCCGGTCATTTTTCGGGGAGCCCCAGGACGGGGAAGCCGTGCTCGAACAACAGGTTGTTGGCCTCAAAAATCGACTGGCCCCGCTGTAGGGCGAACAGGATGACGGCATCGCGTTCATCCCTTGCGTACAGCTCCCGGTTCCTGGACAGCTTCAGGACAGTCTGGGTCTCTTCATCGGAAAGGCCCAGGCCGAAGGCTATGGCAATCAGTTTGTCCCGGGAAGGGGTCTTCTCCCCGGAGAATATCTGGTATACATAGGCCCGGCTCAGCAGAGAGCCCCGCACCACGTCCGCCTTGTTGATCCCTTTCCGGGACAGCAGGAGGTTCAGATGCCCGGGCAGGCTGCCGTGCAGCAGGTTCTCCCGGTTGCTCTTCAGATAGTCCTCGATGTCCGTGGCGGCCTTGATTTCATGCTTTAGTTCTTCGGTGGTCTTTGTGTTCATAGCTTACCCTCTTCCGTCTGTGTGTTCTTATTATACTGGATTGTGGAGCAGAGGACAAGCCTTTTTGCGCCTGTTCCCGGCAGCGGTTTTTCAGGCGGCAGACATGCCTGAAATGGATGCGGAATCCGAGGGAGAAAAGAGGCTGCAGTTGAACACAGGACTCAGGGAACCGCCCGACCGTCTGTCCCGGAACATAGAGGAAAGCGGAAATGGATTATGACTCAGAAGCGCAGGGAAAAGAACCTTTGCCCCAATGGAGGGAAAGAGGGAGGAGTGAAAGGTATGGAGTACGAAGAAATAAAACTGGTAAAGCAGAGCGAGAAGAGCACCGTGCATCTGGTGCGCGGGGAGGGGCAGGTTTTCATCCGGAAGACCTTGACAGGGCAGCACCCGGTCTATCAGATTTTACAGGACAATCCCCATCCCGGTCTGCCTGGGATCCGGGAGGTCACCGTCACCGAAGATTCCACCACCGTCATTGAGGAATACATAGAAGGGCGGACATCGGGCACCGTGGAGCTGTCTGAGAAGCAGTACCGGCAGATGGTGCGCGAGCTCTGCTCCGTTCTGGAATTCCTGCACGGAAAAGGCATCATCCACCGGGACATCAAGCCCTCCAATATCCTGTTGACAGAGGACGGCCATGTGCGCCTCATCGACTTTGACGCCGCACGCATGCGGAAAGAGGGACAGGATCAGGACACGAGGCAGCTGGGCACCAGAGGCTTCGCCCCGCCGGAGCAGTACGGCTTTGCCCAGACCGATGAGCGGGCGGACATCTATGCCCTGGGAGTGACGCTGGGGGAGCTTTTGCCGGAAAAGATGGAGAAAACGCGCTGCAGGAAGGTTCTCCGGAAATGCACGAACCTGGATCCGAACAAACGGTATCAGTCGGTGGGGGAGCTGCGGAGGGCCTTTTTCCCCACAAGGCGGAACGTCCTGTGGGGCTGCGGGGCGCTTTGCCTTCTGGTGCTCATAGGGGCCTTTGCCATCTGGTGGCCTGCACGGAGGGGCGGGCAATCCGGAATGGCAGACGAAGGAACAGAGCTCACCGTCCTGCCTGCGCCGGAGAATCCTCATTGGGATGGGGAGACAGGCATCGCGGCATGGGGCAATGTGCCGGAGGCCGGAATCGGGGATGAGCTGCAGTTTTGGCTGAGGCTGTACAAAAGGGACACCGAGACCCCGCCGGAGCCGGATGACGACGACTGGTATTTCGAGGACAAAGTCAGGATAGGAGGCGTCTTCAAGAAGGCGGATATTTTGGACCTATACAGTGTGGTGACGGAGCTGGACGGGAACGGGTTCTATTATTTTACCATATCGGCTGTGGGCAACGGAATACAGTATGCTGACAGTCCATATGTAGTTTCGGACGCATTTGCATACACAGGCCAGTCGGCCCCGCCTCTGCCAGCGCCCCAGGGACTTTCCTGGAAGCTGGTGGAAAGGAACAATACCCGCTATCACTGCGCTACCTGGAGCAATCTTGACGATTATGAGGACAAGGATATCTTTAATGTGACTTTCTACGATGAGACGGGCGCCTATGTGATGAACAACACCTGGTCCTTGAGCCAGATCAGGGAGTCCGGCCTGGGTGGAATCTTCATTCCGGCGGAATTCCTGGTCACAGGGCCGGGCAAGGCGTACCGCTTTACGGTTCAGGCCTATCCGTCGCGGCCCAACGAGTACAGCCCGAGCCCCATGCCGGATCCTGTGCCGGAAGAATATTACGGCCCCTGGCTTCGCTATGAGCCGGCAGAATAAAAAATCACTGTGCATCTGACGGCAGACTCCGGTCCTCCTATGGCGGCAAAGGGTCTTATGACAGAACGGAGGTTTGAGAGGGCGTTATTATAGGGATTATAGGGATGCCATTGTATATACTTGCCGCAACCAATGCATTATGTTAAAATAAACTCGTGTACTTTCAGCAGAAGAAACAGACCTGGGAAGGAGGATTTCCATGAATTTAAATGTAATACCCACTCCGGCAGAACTGACCCTCCATACTTCTGGACAGAGTATTCTAAGGGCTGAAGATTTTTCACTCTCACAGTCTATCAAAAGTTTTGTAAAAATAGCAGAAAGATTATTTGACTGTCATGGCGACAGAGAAATCTTTCTGGAGGTATCGGAAGAATATGAGGAGGAAGAATACAGCCTCTTTGCTGAGACAGCCTCTGTAAAAATAATCGCCTCCTCGCCCAAAGGAGCGTATTATGCCCTTACCACCCTATCGCAGCTGTTCTGCCTGAACAATGGGGAAATCCTTCCGCTGACCATACATGACAGACCCGCAATGCCGGTGCGTGGTTTTTCCGATGATATTTCCAGAGGGCAGATTTCCACCATGGAAAATTTCAAGGACATTATCAGAAGGCTGTCTTATGTGAAATGCAATGTGTATATGCCCTATATAGAGGATACCTTCGCCTTTGAGCGCTATCCTGAATCCGGCAAATATTCGGATCCTGTTTCCCCGCAGGAATGGAAAGAACTTATCAGATACGCTGAAGACTACTACGTTGACATCATTCCAATCTTCAACACCATGGGCCACTGGGACAAAAATGCAAAGCTGGAATATTTCTATCCATATGTCATGAAGCAGAAGGATGAAGAAAACGGATATCCGGCCAGTTCCGTGGATGTCAGGAAACCGGAAGCCCAGCGTATGATATACGACATGCTGGACGAGCTGGTGGAAGTCTTTGGTAAAAAGGGAATCCATGTGGGCGGAGACGAAGTGGCGGACTATACTTCCATATTTGAAAAAAGTCTGGCGGGGAAATATTATAATGAGCATTTTAACCGAATGTACAATCACCTTAAGGCAAAAGGGGTGGAAACATTCATGTATTCCGATATGTACACCCCTTTATATGGGGACTACTCCCTTGGCATCGAGTATATCGACAATATGCCTGGGGACATGAACTTTGTCTATTGGGATTATGCCTGCCGGGCAGAGTATCCCAACATCAGACATCTGATTCAGCGAAAGAAAAATTTCTACCTGTCCCCCGCCACCTATACCTGGGGCAGGATGCTGCCCCAGCACTATATTTCCTGGGTAAATACCAAGCTGATGGCCAAGCAGGGCAAAGAAAAGGCCAGAGGGATGATCATGTCCAGCTGGTGCGACGGCGGCATGTCGCTGCGGGAGGAAAACTGGATGGGGATATATGTGGGCGCCCTGTATTCCTGGAACTGCCAGAGCGATATGGATTTCGAGGATGTGGTGGCAAGTTATTTCAAGCTTTTCTTCGGCGCAGATATCGAGATTGCGCAATATGACCGGCTTATGAGCTATGACCGATGCTTTGTGCCCCAACCTTATGACGAACAGTCTTTCGGGCAAAAGGTTGAGTTCTGGTACGACCAATGGCAGGGTGCCGGAAGCCGTTTTTTCAGGGAATTCTGGAAGGATGCGACCCAGCCTGTGGACGGGGAGTTGAAAGAAAAGCTGGAAGGAAGCGAAAAAATCTTTCAGGACGCATACAGGTATTTCTCTGCCATAGAGCCGAAGCGCAACAGAAAGGCATATGACGCCTTTGTCTTTGACATCAAGCGCTCTTATGTGGCAGCGCAGAAAATCGCTCTATTGACAGATAAGCCATACCATTCCAGGGAAGAAGCCAGGAAGGATATTCCCAGGATTGATTCCATGATTGGGCAGTTGACCGATCTGCTGGAAGAAAACAGACAGCAGTGGTTTGCCTGCAACAGACAGTCGGAGTGGTGCTATTTAGAATCGAAATACCTGGATCTGATCGACAGTTTCCGTTCCCTGAAACGCTACTGCATGTATGGGAAATCGTTGAGCGATGTGAAAAAGCTGTAATATTACTGGACTGAAAAGAAGCTTTCCAGGTTTGGAAGTGTACATGGCGACACTGATATTGGTAGAATATTTTGTGAGCTGGCATGAATACATCAGTTAAAGGTTCCGGAGGATAAATAAACATATCCTTCGGACTTTTTTTATGGAAGATAGAAGGACAGAGAGGACGGATACTGCTTTTAACTATAGTGAGATGACGGCATCTGATTGATAAACATATCGGGATAGCGTATACTACTCACAGGCAAAGGGAAGTCTTGCCAAGAGGACGGCTTCTGACCATGTAAGGAGTTGTTAAGAAATAAATTTGCGGGATTGTGTTAGGAAGTAATTGACAGATGAAGAAGACATATTTAAGGATATTGCAGAGCATCTTATGCGGCAAAGGCAAAAAGATATTTCCGAATCAGGTGGTATTTTACAATTGCATATTTGGCATTACGAACCCTGCGGTATTGTCCTCGGAATACATAGGGAAAGTCCTCCGGAAGTGCCATGGCGCAGATGCCTTGCCCCAGGAGGAACAGAGCGAGAAACTGGTCAGGCAGTTCCATTATCTACTGCGCAGCGCCCTGGATTCCAACTCTTCCAATATCGGGAAGCATATCAACAATGACAGCCATATGCCGATACCAAGGCGACATAAGGTACATTACTCCGACGGAAATAACAGGTCGGAGATTGTATCAAGACTGTACGCGGGAATCCTCTTCCTGAACAAATTCCATGGAAACGGCGAGGATGTCATGGGCGAGGAGGATTATACGGACTTATTGGGGGCGCTGAAGGCAGGACTGCCCACCGCTTCCAAGATTCTGGAGCGCACCGCCGTCCTGGACTCGGAAGTGCTGTCGAACATCATATATGAAGTGGTCCTGTATCATCTGGCCAGGCTGGACGAGCCGGTCTACGACGGAAAGGAATGCCATGAAAAAATAAGCGTGGATCTGGATGCCCAGCGGCGTGAATATGACAAAAAAATAGATTGCTTCGGCAGCCTGAATGTGGATCGGTTCTACGCGCTTCAGAGGATGGCAGAGACCAATGTGTGGGCGGCGAAGGAATTGGCTGATTTGTACCGTCATGGATTTGCTTTTCAGGAAATTGACGAGGGGAGCGGGAACGACGGCATCTACCGGGTGGAAATCAATCACGGGCTGGCAATCTATTACTATAAAAAAGCGGCGGACTGCACCCCGCCTTTGCTGTCAGCATGCTGGGCACTGGGGCATATGATCTGGAGCGGCCAGGGGGGTAGTGAGCGAGGCGGCGGAGGAAGCGGCTGGAAAATATTTCCGGTATTGTATTCAGGAAGACTATGTGCCCGCATACGACAGCATGGGAAAGATAGAGCTGGCCAGGGGTCGGAAGCTGTTAAAGCGGCAGAAGGAGCTGAAAGCTGCCGGGGACAGTCTTGGCAGCGAGGACGCGGACAGAATGTACAGCCACTTTAAGCAGGCCCTGGAGTATTTCGATTATGCGGGCTGCAACGGCTGGCCCTACGGGCATATGGATCTGGCGGAAATCCTGGCCGATGACGAAATGAGGACGAAAATCCTGCCCGTCATCCGGGATGAGCTGCATCTGGAGGGCAGCCTTGACCTTAAGGAGAGATGGCAGTCGGCAGCGGAATACGGAAGTCTATGGGCGATAGACCAGCTGGCCCAGGTGCATTTCCGGGAGGGGAACTGGGAGAAAGCCCTTTCCCTGTGGAAAGAGGCATCGGAGAAGAACTACCCCTCCGCCAGCTTCCACATGGCAATCTATCTCTACGCGCCTGACGGCCCCAGTCCGGATATGCTCCTGTACGTTTCGTGTCTGGAGAGGGCTTCCGTGGACGGCTGCGCCAGGGCAAGCTATGAGCTGGCAAAATATTCAATCAAGAGGAGCATGGAGACCTGCCATAAATATCTGAAGATAGCGGAACGGCAGAATTATACAAAATATGACGACGAGCTCTATCACGCAATCAGGACCATGATGAATTCTCTGAAAGTTTCCGGTGAGGGCCATTGAGGAAAACAAGGAGTCGCACAGGAGGAGAGAAAGATGAGTTATATCGTATTGCTGTATCAGGATGCCCTGTACAGCGCCAGGGCAAAGTTTCCGGGCAGTTTCACCATAGGCTCCGGAAACAAAGACAATATCCAGGTCAGGGAGCTGGGGAACAATCAGATCCTGCTAAAGGAGGGAAAAAAGGGCGGGCTGTCCGTCACCGGGAAAGGCATCTTTGATTTCTCCAAAGAGGACATCCCCAGAGACTCTCTGGTATCCCTGGATCCGGACGGACAGATTTCCCTGTACGTGACGGAGAGGGAGGGGTTCAGCCAGGAGAGGCTGCGCCTGCCCCTGGACGGAGTCATCCGGTTTGGCCGCAGGGAACAGAACGATGTGTGCATTAGAAATCCCTATGTCTCCGGCCAGCATTTTCTGCTGCGCTGCAGGGAAGGGATATTCTGGGCGGAGGATCTGGGCAGCACCCATGGCCTGTATGTGAACGGGCGGAAAGTGGCCCGGGCGAATGTGCATTCCGGTGACGTCATTTCCATTCTGCATGTGAATATTCTGGTGGAGAATAACGAGCTCCTCTTCGAAAATACAGGGCCGGAGCTGACGATCAGAATGGCGGCGAAGGATGCCCTGATAGGCGGCATGGCCAGAAGGAGCGAGGATGAGGGGCAGAGCGGAATCCTGAGATATCGCCGCTCTCCCAGAACCCAGGAGGAACTGCCGGCAGAACCGATCATGCTGGCGAATCCGCCCCAGGCCGCAAACCAGGCGGAAATGAGACGGGGCCTTTTTGCATCCGCCATCGGTACGGGTGCCATGTTCGCGGCGAACCTGGCCACCGGAGGGCTGGCCTCCCCTGCGCTGATGGCTGCCAGGGCGGCCAGCCTGGTATCTCCGGTGACCTCCACCGCCATGCAGACGGGAGCCGCCAGAAAGGAGAAGAAGAAAAGAGAAGCCTATGACAGACAGCGGATGGAGAAATACAGCCGTTACATAGCGGAACAGAAAGCCAGGATAGAAGCCGTGGCGGATAAGCAGCGGAAAATCATCTCCCAGGAGAATCCGCCCGCCGGCAGATGCGTGGAGAGCCTGAAAAATCTCCAGCGGAGCCTGTGGGAGAGGTCGCCCGGCGACCGGGATTTCCTCCATGTGAGGCTGGGGATGGGATATGAGAATCTGTGCGTGGAAGTGAAGTACCGGGCAGACCAGGGATTCACCATGGAGAATGACCAGCTGGAAGTCCTTGCGGAGCAGATTGTGGAAGAGACCGGCATTGTGGATCAGGTGCCCGCCAGAGTGAGCCTGCGCGACTACGGCAGGATAGGCATAGTCGGCGACAGGAAACGCGTGACAGAACAGGTCCGGAACATGCTGGTCTGTCTGACCACGGCTCATAGCTTTGAGGACGTGAGGATCGTGGGCCTGTTCGGCAGAGAGGACGAACCGTATTTTGCCTCCCTGCGCTGGCTGCCCCATGTGTGGGATGAGGATGGGAAGAGCAGATTCCTCTCCTTTGAACAGGAGCAGACCCACCGGATCTGCGAGAGCTTCCTCCCTGTGCTGCGGGAGAGGAGGGAGATGGCGGAGAAAGAGAAGAACGGGCAGACGGGAATGGTGACCCCTCACTATGTCTTTATCCTGGGGAGCAAGGAGGAGATCCAGAGGGAAGAGATGATGCAGTATCTGGCCGTGGGGGATGCGCTGCCGGGGGTGAGCGCGCTGTTTCTGTTCGACGATCTGTACTCGCTGCCCCACAGCTGCCAGTTCATCCTGGATGTGGACAACGGCCCCTGCGGCTTCCAGAAGGACAAGGTGAACAATAAATTCATATACACGCCGGACGATGCCGTCTCCATGGAGGAATTTGACGACTATTGCAGAACCATGTCGGCTGTGGAGCTGGAAGGCTATGCCGCGGCGGCAGAGCTTCCGAACGGAATCAGCTTTCTCCAGGGCTTTCAGGTGAAGAGGGTGGAGGAGCTGGACGCATGGGGGAGATGGACAAAGAATCTGCCCTATAAAAGCATCGCGGCTCCCATCGGCTCGCTGGGAGGGGACAAAGTGTTTTCTCTGGACATCCATGAGAGGGCCCACGGGCCTCACGGGCTGGTGGCGGGCACCACGGGTTCCGGAAAGAGCGAGACGCTGCAGTCCTGGATCCTGTCCATGGCAATCAATTACCATCCCCACGACGTGGTGTTCGTAATCATCGATTACAAGGGCGGGGGCATGGCGAATCTGCTGATGGATCTGCCCAACGTGGTGGGCAAGATTACCAATATCGGGTCGGGCATAGGCAGGTCGCTGATATCCCTGCAGGCAGAGATGAAGCGTCGCCAGCGGATATTCGATGCGTACAAAGAATTTCAGGTCAACCACATAGATAAATACATGAGGCTGTATAAAGAGGGCAAAGCCAAAGAGCCCCTTCCCCATCTGGTGATTGTGGCAGATGAATTCGCGGAGCTGAAGAAAGAAGAGCCGGAATTTATGGCGGGTCTCATAAGCGCTTCCCGCATCGGCAGATCCCTGGGCGTGCACCTGGTGCTGGCCACCCAGAAGCCCTCCGGCGTGGTGGACGACCAGATCCAGAGCAACAGCAATTTCCGGCTCTGCCTGAAAGTACAGGACGCGGCGGACAGCAAGGAGATGATAAAGCGCCCGGACGCCGCCCGCATCACCCAGCCGGGCAGAGGGTTCATCAGAGTGGGGGAGGATGTGGTATTCCAGGAGTTCCAGTCCTTTTGGAGCGGCGCGGATTACAGCGAAGATTCCTCTTCAGCCGGAAAAGAAGAGGGCAGCCGCCCGGAGCCCAACCCTGTCAGCCTGGTGGCCATGGACGGGGGAAGAATGCGGATCGTGGAGGAGCCTATAACGGCAAAGGGAGAGAAAGACCAGCTGACTGCGGTGAGGGAATATCTGCAGAAGGTGGCAGAAGAAAACGGCGTACAGAAGCTGCCCGGGCCCTGGCTGGAGGATCTGCCGGAGAGGCTTTCGCTGGAGCAGCTGCTGGAAAAGGAGGCGGTGATGTTCGACGGCAGCTCCTGGCCGGAGGGGAAGCTGTCATGGATGAAGCTTCCCATAGGAAAGTACGACTGGCCGGAGCGACAGAGCCAGGGAATCCTGTACCTGGATCTGCCGGAGCAGGGGCATACTGCCATCTACGGGGCGCCCGGCACAGGAAAGACTACGATGCTGAAATCAATCCTGTGGTCCCTGTGCCAGTGCTTCCGCCCGGGGGAGGCTGCCGTGTATATCCTGGACTGTGGCGGCTGGAGCATGAAAGTGCTGGAGCATCTGCCCCATGTGGGGGGAGTGGCGCTGGATTTCGAAGAGGAAAAAGTGAAAAAGATGATTCCCCTTATCCTGGGTGAGATAGAGACCAGAAAACGGAAATTTCTGGAACAGGGGGTCAGCTCCATCCTCTCCTACAGGGAGACAGGCGGGGAGCCCATGCCGGCTATCGTCCTGGCGGTGGACAATATCACCTCTCTGACAGAGCTGTATCCGGAGACGGAGCAGATGCTGACGACGGTCTCGGCCCAGGGAGCATCCTACGGCATCTATCTGCTCGCCACGGCGGGAAGCCCCGGCGGAATCCGGTATAGGATCGCTGCGAACATCAAAAACGCCATTTCCTTTGAGCTGACGGAAAAAGGGGATTACGTGAACGCGGTGGGAAGACTGGCGGGGAAGACCTTGCCGCCCGTGAGGGGCAGAGGATTCGTCAGGGGGAATCCGCCCCTGGAATTCCAGGCGGCGCTGCCTTTCATGGAAGAGACCGAAGCGAAGCAGAGCGCCAGGATCAAGGCGGTGGCAGAGACCATGTCGAATGCCTGGAAAGGAAGAAGCCCGAAGCGGATACCGGTCATGCCGGAGAAGATTTCCTTTCAGGAGCTGGGGACAGAGCAGCTGCCCCGGCACTGCATCCCTCTGGGAATCCGGTACGGCGGGCTGGAGACTGCCGTGCTGGATCTGTCGGAAGACTATTGCTTCCTGATAGCGGGAGCGGAGGGAAGCGGCAGAAAGGAGTTCCTGGAAGCCCTGGCGGACAGACTGCGGAGGCGGGGCGAGGAGAATCAGGTGTACTGGTTCGATTTCGGACAGGAGGATCCCGGGACGGAAGAACGGCTGGAGGAAGTGGTTCAGGAGCTGAATGTGCGGAAGAAAGCACAGAGCAGGGCCAGGAGGAAAGCACAGGAGGAGGGAGAGGATTTCTCCGGCGGGGCGTTTCTGGCGTCTTTCTGCCAGATGGTCATAGCGATAGCCGACCTGAAGAGACCGGCAGAGGATGGCGACAGTCCGGCCCGGGCCGTCATGGAGAGGATATGCCGACAGGCGAAAGACCTGGGGGTCATAGTCATGGCGGCGGGGGACACGGAAGAGATAGCCGCTCTGTGTACATCGGATTCGCTTACCCAGGCGATCCTCTCCTCCGGAAAGGCCCTTGGCATCGGGGGCAAGGGCAGCTCCTACAGCTTTCTGCCATGGGATCTGGGCGTACAGGAGAAGGAGGTGGAGATCGGAAAAGAAAACGGCTATCTGTTCGACGGCGGCCACTGTGTGAAAATAAAGCTGCCGTCGGCATAGGGGGCGGCAGAAGCAAGCCGCGGAAAGGTATGGTCGTCCATATGAAAAATGCAATCGTGACCGTGACGGACAGGGAACATAGCTATGCCTATGACCTGGAATTCCCTCTGGAGATCAGGGGAGACAAGCTTGTCGCTTTCCTGTTCGAAGCGCTCCATGAGCTGAATCCTTTTTTGGAATATGATACAAAGGTTCATGGGCTTTATCTTCAGAGGGCAAAGCATTTCATCAATTCCCATCAGACCTTTGCCCAGGCCGGGGGCAGGAACGGGGACATAGTCCTTGTGGTGGACATGGGAACGGCTGGTAAGCCGGGGTAACTATTCACAGGAACATAAGAAAGGAAGAGGGCAGAAAAATGGCACTGATTCAAGTGACGCCGGAGCTGCTGAACGAAAAGGCGAACCAGCTGCGGCAGCTTCGGGCAAGCCACGACGAGGCGATGGCGAGGATGACATCCCTGATCAACGGGCTGTCGGATGCGTGGAGAGGGGAGGCCCAGACGGCATATGTAGAGAGATTCCAGGGTATGCGGGGCGTGATTGATTCTTATTCGGAGATGATAGAGGAATACGCGGCGTTCATGGACAAGGCGGCGAATGCCTTGGCCGAGACCGATGCCAGCCTGAAGTCGAACATGGCCGGGCTGGGCCAGTAAGAGGAGTGGGACATGGAGAGAGGATATTCGTTATCTGCAGAAGCGTTGCTGTATTCTGTAGTGTTGAAGAAAAAAGCGGGAATTTTCGGAGTGAAAAATGTGCTTTCAGGCATGGATGAGGGGGCGTACGCCGACTTTGCGAGAAAAGCGGAGGAGGAACTGGAAGCCTGCGGTGCCGCCGAGCTTGACTTTGGGGAGGGCATAAGCCTGACAGAGGAGTTCGACGGGCTGATGGATCTGTGCACGGACTGCGCGGGCGTGGTGGCAGTGGACTTAAGGAACGAAAAGGATCAGAAACATATGACATTCTATCTGGGCAGCGAACAGGTTCCGGTCTTAGTGACGGAGGGGGAGGGCTACCGGCTTTACCCCAGCGCCCAGGCCATGGAACTGCTCCGCGGCTTTCTGAGGCTGCCGGAGGGGAGGTTTAACTTCGCCGATTTCAGGATAGAGAGCAGGAATGCCGCCGGGACAAAAGAACAGGATCTGGCAGCCCGGGGAATGGATCAGGAGGGCGCGAAATTCCTGGCGGAAGTCCTGAACGGAGGAAACAGCTTCTGTGAGGTCAGCCGTATCGAGGGCTTTGAGAAAGAGGAGTTTCTGCCCTTTGCCTATTCCGACAAGGGCTGCGCGGAAGTCAGGGTAGATTATGACGCGGACCGGGAGTACTTTGTCTTCAGGGCCGTGGACGGAGAAGAGCTGCTGGGAAGAATAGAGCAGATGCTGAAAGAGGAGATGCTCACATCTTTCGATGAGAACGAACACGAGGGCATAGAGTATCTGCCGGAGGAGCTGGAGAGGATAGAGAGAGACCAGGAGCTGGAAGAGGAGGGTGAATAAATGGCGGGCCAGTCAATAAGCGTACAGGCGGAGGAAGCCAGGGGCTGCCTTGCCCAGATACGCCAGATCATTGAGCAGTACAGGGAGCTGGGAGTGAAAGCAAAGTCGATGGGCGAAGAACTGTCCGTCTGCTGGACGGGGAACAGCGCGGTCGCTATGCAGAACAAGATTCAGGAATGGGTGCAGAGACAGGAGACAGAAGCTGCCGGCATGGAACAGAAAGCTTCGGCCGTGGAGACGTATATCAGCGGCATGGAGGAGCTGGATGCGAAGCTTGCAGGGATGCTATGATAGGAGACGAAGATGGCAGAGCAGTTAATTTTATTTCAAGCAGATGAATTGAGCGGCATAAAGGCGAAGTACAATGGCCTGGCAGAGGAGATGCAGAGTGCCTGCGACCGCCTGAAAGCGGAGGAAGCCAAGCTGAACGCGTGCCTCTCCGCAATGGAGAGCGTGGTGGGATCCGGCGGCGGGGGCGGATATTTCTATAATGCCACATGGGCCGGACGGCAGCATGCGGACATGGAAGCCTTGTTGTCGGTTCTGGATAAGGTAATCAGCCTCACTGAGGAGACCAACAACAGCCTGAGAGGAAAAATCATGGGAGGGGAAAGCGCCGCAGCTCCGGTTCCGGCCATAAGCGGAGGGGATACCACGGTACAGGTGCCCACCGCCAGCGGGAACATAGCCGCCGCATCCGCCGCGCTTGCGGGCATTGCGGCTGTGGGCGTGACGGGCTTCTCCAATGTCCCCGCCGTCTCTCCTGACAGCGCCGCCGCAAAGACCACCGCGGCGAAGACTACAGCGGCGAAAACGACCACCATCGGCAAGAACATGGCCAGGAAGACGTCCATAAAGACGAAGAATGCCAGCGGCAAGACGGTGACGGTAAAAGGAACCTATGACGTGGTGAAGAACATGGATAAATTCGCTCTGGACCAGCGCAAGTACGGCAAGTACACCTGCACCGGGACATCCTGGGCCATGACGCGGAACATCAATGACAACAAGAACACCCTTAAGCCTACGGAGAAGTCCAACTGGGGAAGCGGCGGCTGTAAATGGCCCAAGGCATCCAAGGTGAAAGGCAGCCAGCAGAACATGCTTTCCGCAGCCTATAAGCAGCTGCAGCAGGGCAAGGCCAGCACCATATACGGCAAGTACTACCCTTACGGGAAAAGCAACGGCCTGTCGCCCCATGCGGTCACCATCGTCGGGGTGAAGCCCACGGCAGACCCAAAGAAGCTGAAAATGAGCGATTTCCTGGTGATCGACCCCTGGGGCGGCACCACCAAGAACCTGGCCGATCTGAAGTATCAAAGCCTGATCGGCGTGTATGTAGACAAGAGCTGAGAATAAATCC
>ERZ808037.1316-NODE-1316-length-16757-cov-17.734892_pt1 | contig 16757 bp, 22 predicted proteins | sample MGYA00380190_ERZ808037 | MGnify/ENA primary metagenome ERZ808037 (study PRJEB31490, sample SAMN06133399) | mouse gut metagenome | isolation source: J9 | host: mice | place: China: Chengdu | collected 2015-05 ... | reverse complement strand
CCGGTCAACCTGTGGTTTGACTTCCCTGTTCACCGCAGCGACGAGAGCGGGGTTTTGGCCGACATCGACCCGGAGGGGAATGTGCCAGCACATCAAAGGGGGCGGGAAGTCAGGAAAAAGCAGGCCGAGAAACAGCGAAAAACCAAGCAGCACAAGTACAGTATCGCTATTGAGAGTTTTCGTTTCTCCCACGATGACATTTACCCTACCGTGAAGGAACTTTTTGAGGAAATCAAGCAGAGTGCCGAGGCTGCTGGTGAAGAATATCCGGCGGAGAAAACGGTGCGAAATTCCCTAAAAAGTGTTGGCTATGTCATTGATAAAAACTCGGGGAGGATTTGCCCGGCACCTGAAAAGATTGATTGCGGGAACATTCCCGCCACCTAAAAATAAAGCCGGGCGGGCATTTGCCCGTTACCTAAAAATTAGGTGACGGGCGGGAACATTCCCGCCACCCTTTATACTACGTATAAACCCTGCGTCGGGCAAGCCCTCTGTACGGGCACCCACCCTTAACGTGTGGGGGGCATAGCTCCCCCCACACTCGGGAGGGGATGCCCGCCCAGTACATCCGCGAAGAAAAATAAGCGATACTTTAGCGAGGTAAAGACACATGAGGATTGAGTTTTTTATGCCGATGATCCCGCCCACCGCCACGCACCAGGAAAAGAAATGGCGGGTTGTGAAGGGCAAGCCGGTAAGCTACGATCCCCCGGAAGTGGTGGCGGCCCGGTCAAAGCTGACGGATCACCTGGGCGGGCATAAGCCGGAGCAGCGCATGAAGGGCGCTGTGCGGCTGTTGGTGAAGTGGTGTTTCCCCAGGGGGGAGCATGAGGACGGCGAGTATCGGATCACCAAGCCCGACACGGACAATCTGAACAAGCTGCTGAAGGACTGCATGACCGCTGTGGGATTCTGGAAGGACGATGCACAGGTAGCCTCGGAGATATGCGAAAAGTTTTGGGCCGAGGTGCCGGGGATTTACGTATGCGCGGAGGAAATCAAGTAACAGGCAAATTGCCAACCGATTACGAATTTGGAGGTAATGATATGGATTTGAAACCGTGTCCGTTCTGCGGTTCGCATGACATCGCCATCATGCGGGAGGGCAAGAGCGATAAGAACGCTGCCTATCGGGTGGTGTGCCGCAAGTGCAAAACCAGAGGCCCGAAGTTTTGGGTGCAGCCCTGGCATGACACCAAGTTTGTCGCCCAGGGCCAAGCCGGGACGGCCTGGAATAAGCGGCCGGGGAGGTAGACCTATCGTGGAGAGGGCTATTTTGCTTAGTATTTCCCCTAAGTGGTGCGGGTTGATTGCATCGGGGGAAAAGACCCTGGAAATCAGGAAATCTAAGCCAAGATTAGAAACCCCGTTTAAGGTCTACATCTACTGCACAAAGGGTCGGACGCTCCACTTCTGGAAATCAAGAACTTATTCGTATGCCGATGACAGAAGCCACAATGCGTTTGATTTCTGCGGTGATGGAAAGGTTATCGGGGAGTTTGTGTGCGACCGGGTTTATCAGTATACCACCACCAACGTGGACGGTGCGGATATTGAGGCGAGTGAGGTTATTTCCCAATCGTGCCTGTCCCACAAGGAACTGGACGCATACGAGCATAGCGCAGAGCCGAAAGAAAACCGCATTTATTTGGTGGGCCTCTACTGCTGGCACATTACAGACCTCAAGGTATACGATAGGCCGATAGATATTGCGAGAGCCTGGGCATTAAATCGTCCGCCTCAAAGCTGGCGCTATGTGGATATGCTGAAAAATATGGAGGAGGTGTAGGGAATATGTTAGGCTCGGGTTGTTCTACCTGTCCCGTCAAGGGTTGCGATGCCCAATATCGCGGTTCTCGATGTGCAGCGCAAAGAGCAAAACTCGGTCTGGATGACCCGCTGACTAATGCGGATCGGATTCGTGCTATGAGTGAGCAGGAGCTTGTACGGTTGATTGTTCATACAGTAGCCGATGGATGCCCGCCCGAGATGGACTGGGAGTGCGCAAAAGATTTCTCTGGCTGGGATGGCTGTGAAAAGTGTTGGGCAAAGTGGCTCCAACAGCCTGCGGAGGAGGAAACCCCATGAACTGGAAACGTGAGGCGGCCGACAAGCTGAAAAACTATGAGGCCCACAAGCAAGCCCTGGAATGCCTGCCCAAAGAGATCAGGCGGTTGGAGAGTGCCTATACTGGCATTCGCAGCGCCACCACCGACGGCACGCCCATTTCTGGCGGCGGCAACACCCGGGAGGACTCCATGCTGTCCAACATCGTCCACCGGGACGAATTGAAGCGGCGACTGAGGGAGGCCCAGCTGTGGGTGGCCCAGGTCGACAAGGCCCTGGCGGTGCTGGACGACGAGGAGCGTTTGGTTCTGGACCGCTTCTACATCCACCGGGCAAAGGGCAACGTCGGGGAGCTGTGTGAACGGCTGAACGTGGAGCAATCCACAGTCTATCGCAAGCGGGATAGTGCCCTGCGGCGGTTCACCATTGCCCTGTATGGGACTACCGACAGTGAATGAAAATTGAGAAAAAAACGGGAAGATTTTTTGCTCTGAATGTGGTAGTATGATTGCATATAAAATTACAGCAAACCGGGATGGCCTCCTATGCGGAGGGCCGTCCCGTTGTTTTTGGAGGGGGAGGGCATGGCACTAACACCAAAGCAAAAGCGGTTTGTGGCGGAGTACCTGGTGGACCTCAACGCCACGCAAGCCGCCATCCGGGCCGGGTACAGCAAAAAGAACGCCGACAAAATTGGATCTGAGCTGCTAGGGAAAACCAGAGTGTTCGAGGCCATTCAAAAGGAAATGCAGGACCGTGAGCAGCGCACCCAGATCACCCAGGACATGGTGGTGCGGGAGCTGGCTAAGGTGGCGTTTGCCAATGGCACCGTCTACGCCCGGGTGGCCGGTGGGGGGAGCCGGGTGGAGCTGACCGACACCGACCAGCTCACCGGCAACCAGCGCGCCGCCATCTCCTGCATCAAGGAGGGCAAATACGGCATTGAGGTCGGCACCTATGACAAAATTCGGGCCCTGGAGCTGCTGGGTAAGCACTTGGGCGTATTTGAGCGGGGCGGGCAGGCACCCTGTGGCGAGAACAATCTGCTGGAGGCCATCATGGGGGCCGGGGAGGTAGATACCAATGATTTACCAGAGGTTGAGTAAGCGCCAGCTGCTGGCCATGCTCTGGTGGCAGCAGCCCCGCTTCAAGGACCGTGACGCCCTGGTGTGCGACGGGTCTATTCGTTCCGGCAAGACCGTGTGCATGACCGTCGGCTTCGTCCTCTGGAGTATAGCCACGTTCAGCGGCCAGAAGTTCGCCCTGTGCGGCAAGACCATCGAGAGCCTGCGCCGAAATGTGATCCTCAATCTGCGGGACTGGGTGCCGCCGGATTTGACCATTGTGGAGAAGCGGGCGGAAAACAAGCTGGTCATATCCGACGGCACCGGGCGGGAGAACACCTATTTCCTGTTCGGCGGGCGGGACGAGTCGTCCTATATGCTGATCCAGGGCATCACCCTGGCGGGCGTCCTCTTGGACGAGGTGGCCCTGCAACCCCAATCCTTTGTGGAGCAGGCCCTGGCCCGCTGCTCTATTGAGGGGAGCAAGTTTTGGTTCAACTGTAACCCGGAAGGCCCTGAACATTGGTTTTATAAAAACTGGGTAGAGGGTAATAAGCCCAAGGAAAAGAACGCCCTCCATCTGCATTTCACCATGGACGACAACCTGGCCCTGCCTCCGCGTATCCGGGAGCGGTACGAGGGTATGTATTCCGGGGTGTTCTATGACCGTTACATCCGGGGGCTGTGGGTGGTGGCCGAGGGCCTGATCTATACCATGTTCAACAAGGACTTCCACGTTGTCCCGGCGGTCCCCCGGCCCTATGACCGCTATTACATCAGCGTGGACTACGGCACCGCCAACCCCACCAGCATGGGCCTGTGGGGCCGGGCTGACGGGGTATGGTATCGGATGCGGGAGTATTACTACAACAGCCGGAAAGAGGGCCGCCAGCAGACCGACGAGGAGTATTATGCGGAGCTGGAGAAGCTGGCCGGTGACCTCCCCATCCGGGGTGTGATCGTGGACCCGTCGGCGGCCTCCTTCCTGGAGACCATTCGGCGGCACGGGCGTTTTCACGACATCAAGGCGTCCAACGCCGTGCTGGACGGTATCCGGGACGTGGCCACTCAGCTCCAAACCGGGCGGCTGTTCATCTGCGAGGGCTGCGCGGACTGTATCCGGGAGTTTGGGCTGTACCGCTGGGACGAAAAGGCCGCCGGCGGCGACAAGCCCATCAAGGAGAACGACCACGCCATGGACGACGTTCGGTATTTTGTCCACCGCATTTTTGCGCCGGACATTTTCAGTTTTTAGGAGGTGCAACTATGCAAACCGTGGATATTCTGGGGACGCGGTACACCATCGCTGTCAAGAGATACGACGAGGACGAGGTTTTTTCGCGCCGGTCCATTGACGGCTATTGCGACAGCTGGACAAAAGAAATCGTTGTTTGCGATATGGCGACCTATAAGGGCTGGGAGCATGAGCAACCCGGCACCGTGGCGGCAGCGCAAAAAGAAACGCTCCGGCATGAGATCGTTCACGCCTTTTTCAACGAGAGCGGCCTGGCGGACAGCTCCAGCACCGTGGAGGGGGCCTGGGCCAAGAACGAGGAAATGGTGGACTGGATTGCCCTGCAAGGTCCCAAATTGTGCGCCGCCTGGAAAGAGGCGGGCTGCCTGTGAGGTGAGCGGCTATGGTTATTTTGAATTTGCGGGATGATTGCGTGGCCCGGACGGCCACTAACTTCCGCCGGGGCATGACCGACAAGCGGTTCCTGGAGCTGGAGATCACCGCCTGGCTGGCCTCCCCAGAGCGCAAGCGGCAAATCAATGGGGAGCTGTACTACGACGGGAAACAGGCGGTGCTTGGCCGGAAGCGCATGGCCCTGGATGACGACGGCCATGTGGTAGAGCTGAAGCACCTCCCCAACAACCGCATGGTCAACAATCAGTATGCCAAGATGGTGGACCAAAAGACCAACTACTCCTTCGGACGCCCGTTTTCCTTTGACACCGAGAACGAGCAGTACGCCCAGGCGCTGAACGACGTCCTGGGCGCTCGGTTCCGGCGGTTGCTCCGGGCTGTGGGTGAGGGGGCGTGGATCGGCGGCAAGAGCTGGGTGTATCCGTACTATGAGGCCGGAGAGCTTGCTTTTAAGCGGTTCCCGGCGGATGAAGTGTTGCCGTTCTGGGCCGACGCCGACCACACGATCCTGGACGCCGCCGTTCACGTCTACATGGTCCAGGAGTACGACGAAACGGAGCAGACCAAGGAAGTGGTCAAGGTAGAGGTCATGCACGGGGGCGGGGTGGATTGTTTCATCCGCAAGGACGACGGCACCCTGATCCCGGACGACTACGCCCGCTCCGGCCCCTACATCACCGAAAAGGACGAGGGCAACGGGGAGGCCAAGACCTACAACTGGGAGCGCATTCCCTTGGTCTGTTTCAAAAGCTCCCACCATGAGTTGCCGCTGCTGTCCAGGGTGAAGTGCCTCCAGGACGCCTACAACGACGTCCTCTCCAATTTCGCCAATCAGATGGAGGAGGACGTGCACAACACCATCCTGGTCATTCGGAACTATGACGGGGAGGACCTGGGCCGGTTCCGTCACAACCTGGCCACCTATGGGGCCATCAAAGTGCGGTCCTATGAAAACACAGAGGGCGGAGTGGACACTCTGACGCTGGAGGTCAACGCGGAGAACTTCAAGACGCTGCTGGCCTTGCTGAAGGACGCCATCATAGAAAACGCCCGTGGCTATGACGCCAAGGACGAGCGCATGAGCGGTAACCCCAATCAGATGAACATCCAGTCCATGTACTCCGATATCGACCTGGATGCCAACGGCATCGAAACCGAGTTCCAGGCCGCCTTTGAGGAATTGCTGTGGTTCATCAATAAGCACCTGGCCAACACGGGCAAGGGCAGCTTCGAGGGCACCGAGGTCAAGGTCATTTTTGACCGGGATGTCCTGATCAACGAGACCGAGGCCATCAACAACTGCAAGGCGTCGGTGGGTATCCTCTCCAATGAGACCATCGTGAAAATGCACCCCTGGGTCACAGACCCGGAGGAGGAGCTAAAGCGGTTGAAGGAAGAAAAGGAGAAGGAAGCCGCCGCTGACCCATATCGGGCTGCCTTTGAGGCCACCCGTGGGGCAGGTGGAGCGCCCGGCAAAGGTGCGTCGCCTCCCGTGAAGGACGGTGAGGGCGATGGCAAGGAAAAATAACCCCGCCTATTGGTCCCAGCGCATGAAGCTGATGGAGGATGCGCTGAAAGACCGTTCGTTTTCCTATGTGGAGAACATGGAGCGTCAATTTATGGCCGCCCAGGCGGAGGTGGAGCGCCAGATCGCCGTATGGTATCAGCGGTTCGCCGCCAACAATCAAATCTCCCTGGCCGACGCCAAGCGGCTGCTGACCGCCGGGGAGCTGGCGGAGTTCCGCTGGACCGTGGGCGAGTATATCGCCTATGGCCAGCAAAACGCCATAGACGGGGCCTGGATGCGCCAGCTGGAGAACGCCAGCGCCAGGGTGCACGTTTCCCGGCTGGAGGCCATCAAGCTCCAAATCCAGCAGCGGGCCGAGGCGCTATACGCCAATCAGCTTGACCTTGTAGACGCCGCTACCCGTGAAATGTACCTGGGCAGCTACTACGGCACCGCTTTTGAGCTTCAGCGGGGCCTTGGGGTGGGCTGGACCATGCAGGCCATCAACGAGGCGACGATTGCAAAGGTCCTCTCCCGACCCTGGACGGCGGACAACCTAACCTTCCGAGACCGCTGCTGGACCAACAAGCAAGCCTTGGTAAACAGCGTCAACACCCAACTGACCCAGATGATCATACGGGGCGAAGCCCCGGATAAGGCCATTGCCGCCATCTCCCACCAGTTCAAAGTGTCCAGGGGCAAGGCGGGCCGCCTGGTTATGACGGAGGCCGCCGCTTTTTCCAGCGCCGCCCAAAAGGACAGCTTCACGGAGCTGGGGGTGGAGCGGTTCAAGGTCGTGGCCACCTTCGACAAGGACACCTGCGACATATGCGGGGCCATGGACGGCCAGGTTTTCAAAATGTCGGAGTACCAGGTGGGCCTCACCGCTCCGCCGTTCCATCCCTGGTGCCGGTGCTGCACCTGTCCCTACTACGCCGACATGGCGGGCCTGGGGGAACGCTGGACCCGCAACCCAGACGGCACCACCGCCAAGGTGCCCGCCGATATGGGCTTCGACGAGTGGCGTCAGAAGTTTGTGCAGGGGGTAGGGCCAGGTTTGACACCGCCCCAGGCCGGTGGTACAATACCAGCACCAGCCCCGGCACCTACCCCGGAGCAACAGCATTTTTCTACCGCCGTCCGGGGTATGCCCGGCATGACCCAGGACTACGGCGACGCTCTGGAGGCCCGCTTCGCTACCGGCACACAGGCGGGGCAAAGCGCCTTTGCAAAGCACGTCCCAGTTGGTTCTGTGGCGGATGGGGCGCACAGTGGGACGGCGTTCTTTAGTTCACCGAAACAGAAGGTATATATGGACTTTGCTGACGACCTGACCAACGTCCGGGGCGCAGGGACTACCTTTTTCCACGAACACGGGCACTATATTGATTTTATGGCCTGCGCCGGGGGCGGGTGGACTTCCCTCCAGACCCCGGCCTTTGGAGCAGCTCTGCGGGCGGACTTCGATGCATACATCAAGGGCATTATGAAGTCGCAGAAGATTACAAAGACGGCGGCCTATTCGGTGATCTCTCAGGAGGTCACGCCGGACCTATACAGCGCAATCTCCGACCTGATGGGCGGCCTGTCCCGCAACAAGGCCCGTGGTAACTGGGGCCACGCCACAAAATACTGGAACGGCCATGGGGCGCTGGAACTGGAGGCGTTTGCCCATATGTACGAGGCGCAGTTTAGCCCGGACCACTATGCGCTGATGCAGAAATATTTCCCCAGCGCCCTGACTGAATTTGAAAACCTGTTGAATGGGGTGATTTGATGCGATACCAGGATTTCAGAACAGACGAGAAACTGACGGCTGCCGCTGCGGTCTACACGGCCCAGCACGGCGGCGGTTTCTATGGCGGGGAGCCGGACGGTGGCCTGGTGTATGAGCCGGAGGACGGCGAGGCCGCCTATATTCCCCCGGAGGGGGCGGACGCCGCCCAGGTGCTCCAGGACCTCCGAAGCGGCAAACCGCTCCCGGAGCTGTGGCCGGAGCAGGAGTTTGACCCGGACAACGTATACTGATGATTAGAGCATCGTGCAGGCGCACGGTGCTTTTTTCATACCCAAAAATACCGCTGGCCCGGCGGATAAAAATGGGGCCGCTGCCATACGGGGACAGGCCCGACAAAAAAGGACGGTAGCAGAAAGGAGCCAACATGAAATTTCAGTGGATCAAGGATATCCTGGGGGACGCCTACACCGAGGAGCTGGACGCTAAGGTCAGCGCCGCCCTGGGGGAGCGGTTCGTTTCCCGTGCCGACTTCAACGCGAAGAACACCCGCGTGACCGAGCTGGAGACCCAGGTGGGCCGGCTGGAGGAGCAGGCCAAAACCCACGCCGCCGATCTGGCCGGTCTGAAAAAGCTCACCGGCGACAACGAGGCCTTGACCAAAAAGCTCGGGGAGCTGGAGGAGCAGGCCAAGACCGACAAGGCCGCCTATGAGAAGGAGCTGGCCCAGGTCAAGCTCCTGTCCGCCGTGGACGCCGAGCTGACCGCCGCTGGGTCCAGGAACAACACCGCCGTGCGGGCCATTCTGGCCGACTTCCTGGCGGGTGCCAAGGTGGTGGACGGCAAGGTCACCGGCAAGGTGGGCGGCGAGAACGTCACCCTGGCTGCCCGGATCGAGGCGCTGAAAAAGGACACGTCCACCGAGTTCATGTTCGGTTCCGTACAGCGGGAGGGCTGGAAGCCCGGCGAGGGCGGCGACGGCGGCAGGCCTGCGGGGGGCAAGACGCCCGACCAGATGACCTACGCCGAGCTGGCCGAGTACCTGGCCGCCAACCCCGACGCCAAGCTGGACTGAGAGGCGCGTCATGAGTAAAAACGTCGTAACCCCCAAAAGCGTGTCCTTTGAGGACGCGCTGCGGAACCTGGCCAGCCGGTTGACCGGCCAGCCCGCAGCCAAGCTGCCCCGTACCCAGGAGGGTATCGTGCAGTTCATGGCGGAGAACGTCCCCAGCCTCGACGAGCTGGTGGAGACCATCACCATGGAGGTCTTTGCCCGGCTTGTCAAAACTGAGGCGGAGAACCCCGGCAGCGTCGTGCAGCAGGAGGACCCCGACAAGGCCCCTCAGGAGGCCCACGACACCCCCGACACCTCTGGGGGTACGTCTACCCCCGGAGGGGATGAGAAGCCCAACAGGTCGGCCCCTGTGGCCGACGGCAAGCCCAAACGCGGGTCTAAACCCAAGACCCAGAAATAAGAAAGGACGATGAACAATGCCTAACGCGAAATTCGATGCAAAGAGCTTCAACCCCCAGGCGTTCAAGTACCGGGCGGACCGTATCCCCCGGACCCGCCTCAATGAGATGCGGAAGTCCCGCATCCTGGCCGGAAATCCGGACATCCGCTCTGTGTTCACCACCCAGGATGGCACCGGCTACGCCCGGATCGCCATGCGGGGCCTGCTGGACGGCGACGCCGTGAACTACGACGGCCAGACCGACATCACCGCCACCAGCACCAAGACCTTCGAGCAGGGCGTGGTGGTGGTTGGCCGGGCCAAGGCGTGGGTGGAGAAGGACTTCTCCCACGACATCACCGGCGGGATCGACTTCATGGACAACGTGGCCGCCCAGGTGGCGGAATACTGGCAGGACGTGGACCAGGACACCCTCCTGGCGGTCCTCCGGGGCGTGTTCTCCATGACCAGCGCCAAGGGCGTGGAGTTCGTCAAGAAGCATACCTTCACCGTGGACGGCCCTATGGAGGCCACCACCCTCAACAGCGCCACCGCCCAGGCGTGTGGGGACCGCAAGAAGAAGTTCACCATGATCTTCATGCACTCCGCCGTGGCCACCAACCTGGAGAACCTGAACCTCCTGACGGCGCTGAAGTACACCGACAAGGAGGGCGTCACCCGTGACCTGACCCTCTACACCTGGAACGGCAAGCTGGTGATCACCGACGACGGGATGCCCACCGAGCAGGGGGAGGACGGGTCCACCATGTATACCAGCTATGCGCTGGGCGAGGGCGCTATCGAGTACGAGGACATCGGTGCCAAGGTGCCCTATGAGATGGCCCGCGACCCCAAGACCAACGGCGGCCAGGACACCCTCTACACCCGCCAGCGGAAAGTGTTCTCCCCCAAGGGTATCTCCTACGAGAAGAAGGTGCAGGCCAGCCTCTCCCCCACCGACGCGGAGCTGGAGAACGGCGAGAACTGGGACCTGGTTCACTCCGGGGAGGCCACGGAGGCGGAGCGGTCCTACATCGCGGACAAGGTGATCGCCATTTGCCGCATCAAGTCCAAGGGTTAAGGTGAGCGCCGTGGAGGTATACGAGGCCGTGGTGCCCCGGCTGGCCATGCTGGGGTACAGCGCCACCGAAGCCGACAAGCCTGCCCTGGAATACCTGATCGCCAAGTGCCGGGTGGAGCTGCTGACGAATATCAACCACAAGGAAGTGCCGGAGGGCCTTTTCTATGTGCTGGTGGATATGGTGGCCGGGTCTTTCCTCCATGAGAAGCTGGCCGCCGGTGGGCTGGAGATCGAGGGCCTGGACTTCGACCAGCCCGCCAAGAGTATCACCCAAGGGGATATCAAGGTTGACTTTGCCGGAGCCAGCGACGGGGTGGGCAGCGCCGAGGCGCGGTTCCGCTCCCAGCTGGACGCCATGATGCACCCCCCGGAGAGCGTCCTTGGGGCGTTCAGGAGGCTGCGATGGTAATACCGAAGGGCTACAACAAGGCGATACAAAGCCTGTGGGATGGCAGAGCCACCATCACCGTGCGGGAGGGTGTGCTTGACGAGCGCACGGGCCGCACTGAACCTGTGGAGCGTGTCACGGCCTCGGAGCTTCCCTGCCGCATCTCCTTCGCCACCGTCAAAAGTACGGAGCCGGACGAGGAGGCCGCCAGGGTGGCCCAGACCGTGACGCTCTATATTGACCCCTCCGTGGTGATCCCGGAGGGGTCGAAAATTACCGTCACCCAAAACCAGGTGACAACCGACTACGAGCGAAGCGGCAAGGTGGCGGTCTACACCGACCACCAGGAGGTGCCGCTGGAGCTGTGGGAGGGGTGGGCCTGATGGCAAAACGCTGGGGGAGCTGTGATTACAAGCAGCTCCAAAAGCTCCGGCAAAACCTCGCCAAGCTCCAGGAGGTAGACATGGACCGCTTTTGCCGGGAGGTATCCAAGGAGCTGGCCGCCCGGCTGCTGGCCTTGGTGATCCCCCGGACGCCCGTGGGGCAATACCCCAAGGCCAGCGGCAAAAAGGGCGGCACCCTGCGCCGGGGCTGGACCGCCGGGAGCCGGGACGCCAAAGCCTACGCCCAGGCCCTGCCCATCGACAGGCAGGGCAGCACCTACACCGTCGAGGTGATCAACCCCGTGCAGTATGCCAGCTATGTGGAGTTCGGACACCGCACCAGGGGCGGCAAGGGCTGGGTGGATGGTCAGTATTTCCTCACCCTCTCCGAACAGGACTTGCGGGGCCTGGCCCCCGGCCTGATCGAGAAGAAGCTGGAGAAGCGGCTGCGGGAGGTTTTCAATGTCTGAAATCAGTTTCAACAGTATCCGGGACGGGGTAAGCCTTGCGCTTCATACCGCATTCCCGGCCCCCGCTGAAATCCACGGGGGCAACGTCAAGCAGGGGCTAAAGGCCGGCGACTTCAACGTGGTCATGCCCGGCGCTGGGCACCGGCTGGAGGTGGGGCGATGGTACAAACGGACCCCCACCGTGGACGTGATCTACTACCCCCGCAAGGACAGCGCCGAGTGCTACGCCGTGGCGGATAAGCTGACCGCCGTCCTGGAGAGCATCACGACCCCGGAGGGGATTGTGGTCCATGCTACCAACTGCACATGGAGCGTCACCGACGGGGTGCTTCATGTGCTGGTGGCCTACGACCACCACGTCTATAAACCCCGTGAGGAAATCATGATGGAAACCCTAAAAATTGATCAGAGAGGATGAACAACATGGCTAAAACGACACCGGCGGCGGATACCACCGCCGAGAAGAAAGAGGCAGCCCCCACCTTCACCCGTGACCAGCTGGCCGCCTCCAAGCGGTACGCCACCCGGCGGGACCTGGTGAACACGCTCCTGGAGGACGGCAAGCAGTACACGTTGGCCGAGGTGGACGAGAAGATCGAGGCGTTCAAGAAAGGCAAGGTGAATTAAATGGCACTGGGCGGCGGCACCTGGCTGGTCCAAAACAAGGTCCTGCCGGGCAGCTATATCAACTTCTCCAGCATCACCAAGGCGTCCGCTACGCTGTCCGACAGAGGATATGCGGCGGCCCCCTTCGTCCTGAGCTGGGGACCCGAAAACGAGGTTTTCGCTGTCACCTCCGGGGAGTTCCAGAAGAACAGCAAGGCCATCTTCGGCTATTCCTACGACCACCCCAAGATGTGGGCGCTGCGGGAGATTTTCCTCCACGCCACCACCGTGTACTGCTACCGGCTGGGGCTGGGGGCCATCAAGGCCACCAATGCCCACGCCTCCGCCAAGTATCCGGGAGTGCGGGGGAACGACATTTCTATCGTCATCGCCGCCAACGTGGACGACCCCGCCCTGTGGGACGTCAGCACCGTCCTGGACGGGATCAAGGTGGACACGCAGACAGTAGCCACGGTGGAGGACCTGGCCCCCAATGACTATGCCGTGTTCAACACCAAGACGGCGCTGGAGGCTACGGCTGGAATGCCTTTGCAGGGCGGAGCCGACGCCGAGGGCGTCACGGGGGACAGCCACCAGGCGTTCCTCGACAAGATCGAGCCGTATGCGTTCAACGCTATGTGCTGCCCGGCGGCGGACCCCACCATCGTCAAGCTGTACGCCACCTATACGGAGCGGATGCGGGACGAGGTGGGCGCAAAGTTCCAGCTGGTAGCCTGGCAGCCCTCCACTGTGGACTATGAGGGCGTGATTGGCGTCTGGAACACGGCCACCCACCCCACCATCAAGGACATGGAGGAACACGCCGTTGTGTACTGGGCCACCGGCGCTCAGGCTGGCGTGGCCGTCAACAAGTCCCTGACCAACGCCAAGTATGACGGGGAGCTGGTCCTGAATACGGACTATAAGCAGCCGGAGCTGACGGCGGCCCTCAAGGCGGGCAAGTTCATGTTCCATAACGTGAACGGCCTGACCCGTGTTCTGGAGGACATCAACACCCTGCTCACCCTCTCCGACACCAAGGGAGAGGTTTTCCAGAGCAATCAGACCATGCGGGTGTGCGATCAGATCGCCAACGACGTGGCGGTCCTGTTCAACGAGCGGTATGTGGGCGTGGTCCCCAACGACGCCTCCGGGCGCTCTACCCTGTGGGGGGACATCACCCATTACATCAAGGAGCTGGAGAAGATCAGGGCGGTTGAGAACTTCGACCCCGACACCGTGACCTGTGAGCAGGGCGACAAGAAGAAAGCCGTCCTGGTGGTCGTGAATGGGCTGAACGTGGTCAACGCTATGGCCCAGCTCTATATGAGCGTTATCATTCAGTAAGGGAGGGAGGGAGCGTAAATGTCTGATACTGCTATGATGCGGGCGGGGGACGCCGTAAGCGCCCACCGTGCGGAGTGCTTCGTCACCATTGACGGCAAGCGGTATTCCATGCTGATGGCCAAGGAGTTTGAGGGCAAGGCCCAGGTCAACACCAAGGAGGTCCCCCGGCTGGGCAATATCGTGATCGGCCACAAGGCCGACACGCTGGTGCTGGCCTTTTCCATGACCATCTACAAGTGCACGGAGATCTTCGACGACGTGATCGAGCGGTTCATCCGCACCGGGGTTATGCCCACGTTCACGATCCAGACCAGCAACGATGACCAGGCCAGCACCGTTGGGCGGTCCACGAAAATCTACAACGAGTGCGTCCTGGACGGCGACGTGCTGCTGTCCATGTTCAACGCGGAGGGCGATTTCATCGAGCAGACCATTGAGGGCTTCTGCGACAGTATCGCCCGCCCGGAGAAGTACACCAACCCGGCCTATATGTAACAGGAGGAACAGAGTATGAGCAATAAGAGCCTGTCCGCATTCATGCGGCCCAACGTCCAGCAGATCGAGAACGCCAAGTACGCCGCCTCCCCCCGGTTCCAGGGGGAGGACGGCAAGCCCCTGGAGTGGGAAATCTGCTGTATCTCCGCCGACGAGTACGCCCGTATCCGCTCCGGCTGTATCCGCCAGGTGCCGGTGCCGGGCAAGAAGAACCAGTTCACCCAGAAGCTGGACACCTACGAGTTCCAGTCCAAGGTGTGCGCCCGCTGCACCGTGTTCCCCGACCTCAACAACGCCGAGCTTCAGGACAGCTGGGGCGTGGCCAAGCCGGAGCAGCTGGTGGGTGCCATGCTGATCGGCGGGGAGTTCGACGACTATGTGACGGAGGTTTTCCGGGTCAACGGCTTCAAGACCGAGAACGAGCTGGTTGACGAGGCAAAAAACTAATCGAGGACGGCGACCCGGAGGCCAACTATGCACATTTTTGTTTGCAGAAGTTCGGCTGGGAGCCGTCCAAGTTTTTAGATTTGCCTGTCAAAGAGCGGGCTTTCGTGATTGCCTCTATTGACGCCCGCTGTGCTGCGGAGAAGAAAAAAGAGGCGGAACTGAAAAGCAAAGCGAATAAGGGCCGGAGCAGGGGCCGGGGGCGCAGAAGGTGACCCCGGCCCCGCTGTAAAGGTGGTGAGCGTATGGCAACAATCAAATCCCAAATGGCCCTCAATGACGGCATGAGCGTGGTTTTGAAAAAAATCACCGCCGCCCTGGATACCACGCTGTCCTCCTTTGAGCAAATCCAGCGGCTGTCCGGCAACGCCATGGACGTGGCCGAGATCGAGGCCGCACGGGGGGCGCTGGTAGACGCCAGCAACGCCGTGGACGAAATGGCGGATAACTACCGCCGGGCCGCTCAAGAGGAGGAGCGGCTAAACCAGGGTATCCATGAGGGCACCTCTGCCCTGGATGGCATGGTAACAAAGGTCGTTTCCCTGGTGGGGGCTTACATGAGCCTGTCCGCTATTAAGGGCTTTGCCACCAGCTCCATGGATGCCGCCAACACCCAGATCAACGCCCAGCGGCAGCTCCGCACGGTTCTGAACAACATGGGGGCGGAGGACGACTTCCAGGCCCTTGCGGACGAAACGTCCGGGAATACCCTGGAAAACACCCTGGCCTTGGATACCTCCGAGGCCGTGAGCAATTATGAAGCCCTGGTGGACATGGCCGACGGCGCGGAGCTGGGGAATACCCTGACCCTTGCCGCGGAAGGGGCCGCCAACGGCTACACGGGCCTCGCTGGCAGCGTGGACGGGGCAGAGCTGGGAAACACCCTAACCCTGGACACAGACCCCGCACAGGCGGCCTATACGGCCTTTACGGCGGGCGTGGACGGAGGCCGGGTCAGTATGGAGGTGCAGGCGGACACCGGCCAGGCCACGGCAGCCTATGACGCCATCCTTGCCAAAGCCTCCGAAATCCAGGGGGCGGGCATCTATGGCGACGAGGCCATGATCGCCGGGGCGGCGGAGTTTGCCACCTACTTTTCCGACGCCAACGCTATCCTCTCCATGATGGACACCCTCACCGACTACGCTATGGGCATGAGCGGGGGCGGCGCTCTGGACACCGAGGCTATGGTGGACTACGCCACCGGCCTGGGCAAGATCATGTCCGGGTCCTACGACGCTATGACCAAAAAGGGCTTCGAGTTCACCGACACCCAAAAGGCCATCATTGAGGGCACCGCCACCGAGGCCCAGATCGTGGCGGAGCTGGGCGAGGAATATCTGGGTATGAGTCAGGATATGCAGGCCGCCGCTGCCATCAACGCCGTAATCGCGGAGGGCTGGGGCGGGCTGTACGAGGCCATGAGCAACACCCCGGAGGGCAAAATCATCCAGCTGAACAACGCCCTGGGGGACATCAAGGAGAATGTGGGGGCCGGTATCTACCCAGCGGTTCTGAATTTTATCAACGTTTTCCAGCAGAACCTTCCACAAATCGAAACGGCGGCCATGGGCCTGGCCACAATGCTGGGCTTTGTGATCTCCCTCCTGACCGGCATGGCGGAGGGGGCCATATCCTTTGGCACCGCCGTGGCAGACAACTGGAGCTGGATCAGCCCCATCGTTTATGGCATTGTCGCCGCCCTGGGGGCATACGTGGGCTATTTGGGCGTGATGAAAGCCATGGAGCTGGCCAGCGCCGCCGGAAAAATCATCATGTGCGCTGCCTCTTATGCCCACGCTGCGGCGACGGGGACCGAGGCAAGTGCCACGGCAGCGGCTACGGCGGCCCAGTACGGCTTTAACACGGCCCTCCTGGCTTGCCCTGTTACCTGGATCGTGGTGGCCGTTATCGCCCTTGTAGCGGGCATTATGGCCCTCTGCAACTGGATTGCCAAGACCACGGGCGTGGCCCAGACCGGGTTTGGGGTGCTGACCGGCGGCATCAATGTGGTAATCCAGGCCGTGGTCAACGCTGGCCTGGTGGTGGCAAATATCGCCCTGGG
>ERZ808037.1315-NODE-1315-length-16786-cov-3.556586_pt1 | contig 16786 bp, 11 predicted proteins | sample MGYA00380190_ERZ808037 | MGnify/ENA primary metagenome ERZ808037 (study PRJEB31490, sample SAMN06133399) | mouse gut metagenome | isolation source: J9 | host: mice | place: China: Chengdu | collected 2015-05 ... | reverse complement strand
GATAAAAACCCGATACCGGATTCCTCTCCGCCTGCCGTTTTTTCCACCAAATCTGCCAGCTGTGACAGCTCCTTTATCTCCCCTACAGACGCTGCCGTTTCCGAATCCACTGCCAATACCGGCAAAGCAAACGTAAGGGGCATTACATACAGTCCTGATTCTGTGGCAAAGCCCTCCGCCACGGTCTCAAAATACTCTTCCTCCGGCAGGTCATCCCTCAAAAAGCTTAAATCCGCAAGAATACCTTTCTCTCCATAGGTATCAAAAGGAATATCATCTACCACCAGAATATCCGGTCCCGTGCCTGCGGCAAGCTCCGTCCCGAGATTCCTCAGCGCATCCTCCTCTGTTCCGCCGTAATCGGGATTCACTCCCACCTCGTATTTTATGTACAGCTCCGGATATTTCCTGCGAAACGCGCTTACCGCCTGTCTGATATTCCCGTCGTCATAGAGGCTGTAAATTCGCAGCGATGCCTCCGGCTCTGCAGGAAGGGACTTATCTTTTACATAACGTAAAAGCTTTCCGTCCGTATAGAGAACGTTAAATATTTTCTCTCCCTCCGCCTCCGTCACGGTCATCCCCAGAAATCCCCTTCCGATATCACCGATGCCACAGGCACTTCCGTCCACAACTCGTCTCATCGCACTCCCGTATAGTTCATGTACAAATATTCCCTCATGAGTTAAAACATAGAGTTCCTCCCCGCAAGGATACAGAAAAACGGAAGATATATCATTCAAAATATCATCCTGCCTTTGGGAGAAAAATCCGGATAATACTTCATCCTGTTTCTCCGCCACATTCTTTTCGTTCAGATCAAACAGCGACACACCGCTGACATGAAGAATAAAAAGCATTTCGTCATTGGCTGCAAGAGCCAGCGGATAATTCTCATTTTCCGTCAAAAATTGTATTTCACCGCTTTCCCGGTGGATCCGATAGATCTCACTGCCCTTTTTCATATAAAAGCAATCCGCTCCCGGATAAAAAGAAGGATACTCATTCTCTCCCAAATTTACCGATACAATTTCCTCTCCCTCCGCCGAGGTCAACCGCCATCTTCTTACACCGTCTATGTATTCCATGAGAATCCGGCTCCCGTCGGACGATCCCGTTACCGACAAAAGTACAACGGAAGCTTCTCCCTGCCCGTCCGTCCCATCCTTTTCACTTGTAAAACTTGCTCCGTGGTCGTCCGAAACCCAGTCTCCGCCGCTTTGTCCGATCAGACGCAGCTGTCCGTCCTGCTGAACCAAACCGGCATAACCGCTCTCCTTCTCCCCGCCTTCCGGTTCCACCTCTTCTTCCACATACCTTCCCATTTCTCCTTCCGTGGATACTTGGTTAAGATTATCCGCTGCATTTCCGCATCCGCTGCAGGTAAGCAGCACTGATATACATAACAATAATATTTTTATGCCCGATATCGCTCTTTCTGCTTTACATCTCTTCGTTCGATCCATTTTTATTCTCTTCGTTTTCATTCTCTTCATTTTTATTTATTTCTCCGTTTCCGCGCTTCCTTTTCAATATACCTATTCCATTTTGAAAGCACTTAATAAGTATTGAAACAAATTCCATGCATTTAAAATATTGCTTTTTATGCGTACATAGAATGTTTATTCAGATTTTTAGAAAATCCTTACAAATATCCGATCTCCTTCAAACTCTCCACTATATCTTCCTCACTCACATCCTCTCCCGACAGTTTTCTCCCTTGCTCTTCCGTAAATTTCGAAGAGGACAACATTGAAAGCCGCTTTTCCGGAAGAATGACCACCACATATATGACTTTTTCACCCGAAATTGTATCTAACATTATGCGATATTCCATTCCTTCCTCGTCCAGTTTAGCAACATCCTGAAATAACTTGTCCAGCGTTTCCGCACTGTCGTCTCCGGAGATACAGTAACTGGTGACAATACTCACCCCCATATAATTCACGGGCACAAGCACCACCAGCAGAATCAGCAAAGCAACCACTGCCAAAGCAGCGAAAAAAAGCTTTTTCTTCAAGCTAAACTGCTTTTTTACCATGACCTTCAAATTCCGGTCGGCCACCTTTTCCACCTCATTCTCCTGAATCCGCCGGCCTGCCAAAATCTCATTAATACTGACTTCGTAGAAGTCACTCAGTCTCTGCAGAGAATCCACATCCGGGATTCCCCGTCCCGTCTCCCACCTTGATACAGCCTTATCCGATACTTGTATGACCTCGGCCACTTCCTTTTGCTTGAGTCCCTTCTGCTTCCTCAGTTCACCGAGAAAGCTTCCTATCTCTATTGCATCCATTCTTCCCTCCTTATATCCTATACCATGTAACTTCCATAAATTTTTCTCATCCTGTGAGAAGACCTTTTCTGCTATCTCCTTTTTCGATTATTATTTCCCGCCTCATATTCTGAACGAATTGTACTCTAAATATCCGAATTTTGCACCCTATGCTCCGTAGAATGGCGGAAAATAGGCAAAAAACAAAGGCAGACTCAAAAGTCTGCCTCACATAAATACAGCGATCAATCAATACCGCACTCGAAATTCTACAATGCATTTCCCATGGCGGAACAATCCGAAACTACCGTTCGCTGTCTACTCTGCCGCCTGTCGAAATGCCATAATGCAATCTTGATTCTTGGAATGATCCAATACCGCATGAAATATTGATTCGAAATATGCCCCCAGTCCCCCGGCTAACAATTCTTTCCACCATAGAGCTATCTGAACCGGGTCATTCCGGAATACCCCACAGCCATAAGCGCCGAGAACCAAATTTTTTGCTCCTTTCTCTGCAAAGATAGAGAGGACTAATCTCATTCTGCGGTACATCACATGTCTTGCGGTTTCTTCATCCTCACCCTTCAGACGTACCTGCCCCATATTCACTGCAGGAATGGTAAGCACCGACGCTTTCACAGGCTCTTTCTCCAAATCAAATTTTCCGTTCCTGATGAACAGAACATCCGGCGAATAAATCCCGTGATCCGTGTACATCATGGACTTTTGGGCTCTGTTATTTTCATAATACTCCGGATGTGCAATCAGTGTCTTATATAACGTACTTGACGCGGTAATGCTCTCCTCCTGTGCCTTTGCGCCGTTCAAAAAACCTCCTCCTGGATTCTTTGCACTTGCAAAATTAAGCACAGCAATATCCTTCTTCCCTTCCTCTGCAAGAATGCGAACCGCATCGACTGTGGATATATTATCTATGCGCTCCTGAAGAGAAAATCCGCCTTGTTCCTTTCCGTTCCCGCAGGCTCCTGCATACTTCTTTAAAATACTCTCTCCTTGCTCCGGAGTAATCAATACGCTTTCATGAACGGACTTCTCCATATCTCTTTTGATATCTATCTTTTCCCCGTCCACCTCATAGAAGCCGTGTTCCATAATAGCAACGGTTTGTTTTGCAACCGCTTTTCTGTCCATAAACCCCCCCCATTCGCCTATCTATCAGTAATCACCTTTGTTTATCGGGACACGCAGGCCCTCCCGCAGGTGCAGCTATCCCTTCCGCAGAAAATACCAAACGGAGAACCGCCTTTATTTAATGCGAAACCGGCTGATTAGATTATTCAAAGTCCGTGCCTGATCGGACAATTCTTTCGAAACCGCCGCGCTTTTTTCCGCAGAGGCAGAATTCGACTGTACCACCGCAGAGATTTCCTTAATCCCGTTTTCCACCAGAACAATCATTTTTGATTGCTGGACGCTGGCGGCATCTATATCATCCATCAATGTCTTAATGGATTGAATGCAGTCACTAATAACCTGCATTGCAGAAACGGCAAGGTCAGTGGACTCTGTTCCCGTCTGGACGTCCTGAATGGAACGGTTTATCAAGTTGCTTGTATTCTGAGCAGCTTCGGCGGACTTTGCCGCGAGGCTCCTTACCTCTTCCGCCACAACGGAGAATCCCTTCCCCGAATCACCGGCGCGGGCTGCTTCCACAGACGCATTCAGCGCTAAAACATTTGTTTGGAAAGCTATATCTTCAATGGTTTTAATAATGGACACAATTTGAGCCGAGGACTGATCAATGTTCCTTGTGGCCGTCATCAACTGCTCCATCTTGGTATCGGCCTCATCCGAATACCCCGCAGCCTTATCAACCAGATCACTGGCACTGCCGCAGCGCTCGGCGCTGGCTTGGATTTGTGACGTAATCGCACTCACGTTTGATACCAGACCATCAACGGAAATTGCCTGTTCCATAGTACCCTGAGACAATGCCTGCGCTCCCGAAGACACCCAGCCGGCACTTGTATCTACCTGACTGGCAACATGAGAAATATCACGAATCACATTCGTAAGATTCACATGAATCAGCTGCAGGCTCTCAAACAAGACTTTAAAATCCCCAATATAATAGGACTCGTTCTTCGTAACGTCAACGGCAAGGTTTCCCTCTGCCATTTCACCCAAAATACGCCCCACGTCATCAATCGTCTTTCGCAGACATCCACAGACATGGTGGGTTGTTTTGGCAATAATGCCGATTTCATCCGATCTGTTATAGAAAACCTCAAGCTCGCGGTCGGCCGAGAGATTTAAATTCCCCAAACTGCCTATGGCCCGCTCTACAGCCATCAGTTCCTTTCCCTCACGATACAGAATTACAAGAGTGATAAAATTGATAATAACCGCCATTGCAGCACACAATACTCCCACTTCCATGCGTACTTCCTTCACGGCGCCGTAGACTTCCGTAACATTATCCCGAACCATAAAAACCCAGTCCCGGTCCTTTAAATACTTATATACCACCAGCTGGTCTACGCCGTTTTCGTCTCTATAGGAATATGTACTTGCCTCTGTACTTCCATCCGCCCGTATCCGGCTGATGATCTCAAGATAACCACTGTCGGTGGTTTCGGTATTGAGAAGCTCGCTATCCTTATGATAGAGATACACACCTGTTTTCACGTTCATAAATACATATTCACTGTCGGGAAGACCCTCAATATTCAGATTCAACAAGGCATCCATGAGATGGTTCGCATAGACTCCGGCTCCCACATAGCCTATACACTTTTGTCCTTCAAAAATCGGATAATACATGGAAAGAATCATACTGCCCGTTCCCGGAGATTTCATGATACCCGAATTGGTAAGCTCGCTGCGGGACAAAATCGTCTTCCGGAAAGTTTCCAGCGATTCCCCCGTGCGCGTAGTGATTCCAATGGCATTCTGAGAGGTATGGGTCAAAACATGGGTGTTCGGTGTAGCAATATACAGCCCCTCAAAAACTCCCTTGACAGAAGCAAAGTCTTCGGTATATTGCTGAGCCTCCGCCAGCAGTGCCGGATCTTCCGGATTTAAGAGAAGATCGTGAACCTCACTGCTCAGAGCAAAGGCAGTCACATACTCTTCCACAGAAACCACATATTCGTCAATAATCGCCGCTCTGGCTTCCACGGCATCCGTCATCTGATTGGTAATATCGGTTTTTACCATTGAAGCGGTATTTGTGGACACTACAAGCCAAAGAAGCAGCATCCCGATCATGATCACTGCTGTCGTAATAATTCCAATACGGGTGGCAAGTTTTCTATTTATCAGGAATTTCATAAAAATCTCCTCCAAAAAAAATGTATATTTTAGAGAACAAAACTGTTCCTAATTCTTAAAGCTATGAATCGGCGCAGGTATTCTCCCGCCCCGGCTTACGAAGGCATCACAGGAAAATTGATTTACAGGCATGATGGGCGCATAACCCAGCAGTCCGCCAAATTCTACCGTCTCCCCTACCCCCTTTCCGATCACGGGAATCACTCGGACAGCCGTAGTCTTTTGATTCACCATTCCGATGGCCATTTCGTCCGCAATTATGCCTGATATAGTCGTTGCCTTGGTGTCTCCCGGTATGGCAATCATATCAAGCCCTACGGAACAAACACAAGTCATAGCCTCCAATTTCTCTAATGTAAGCGCGCCTGCACGCACCGCATCAATCATGCCCTGATCTTCACTGACGGGAATAAAAGCGCCGCTCAATCCTCCCACATAGGAGGAAGCCATAACGCCGCCTTTTTTTACCTGATCATTGAGAAGCGCCAGCGCCGCCGTGGTTCCCGGCGCTCCCGCATATTCCAGTCCCATCTCACATAAAATGTCCGCCACACTGTCACCGATAGCCGGTGTGGGCGCAAGAGACAAATCCACGATTCCAAACGGGACATCCAGCATCTTGGAAGCTTCCTTCGCCACAAGCTGCCCTACTCTGGTCACTTTAAAGGCCGTTTTCTTAATGGTTTCACACAGCACTTCAAAGTTCTGGCCTCTCACCTTCTCCAAGGCGGTTTTTACCACCCCCGGACCGCTGACTCCCACATTAATGATTTTGTCCGCCTCGGTAACACCGTGAAAAGCTCCCGCCATAAAAGGATTGTCATCCGGCGCGTTACAGAATACCACCAGCTTGGCACATCCCAGAGAGTCCTCCTCCTTAGTATATTCCGCAGTGGATTTGATGATTTCCCCCATAAGCTTCACCGCATCCATATTAATGCCCGTCTTGGTAGACCCTAAGTTCACGGAGCTGCACACCCTCTCCGTGGAAGACAGCGCCAAAGGAATGGAGCGAATCAATAATTCGTCGGCAGGAGTCATTCCCTTACTCACCAGCGCGGAATAACCGCCGATAAAATTTACTCCTACCTCTTTGGCCACTTTATCTAAAGTCCGCGCAACAGAAGCAAAGTCCTCAACAGACTTACATGCTGCCCCTCCCACCAAGGCGACGGGCGTCACGGAAATCCTTTTATTCACTATGGGAATGCCGAACTCTCTGGAAATCTCCTCCCCCGTTTTTACAAGATCCTTTGCCGCCCCGTATATTTTCCGGTAAATATTCCGGTTCAATTTCTCCAAATCAGAATCAATACAATCCAAGAGACTGATTCCCAGAGTGATGGTTCTCACGTCAAGGTTCTCCTTCTCTATCATTTTGTTCGTCTCTGTTACCTCATATAAATTAATCATTTTTATACCCCATGTTCCCGCTTAAAGAGGGATGTTTACACACCCTATTGCGGACTCAAAATCAATAGTTGAACGCACTTTTCTTTGCAAAAGCAAGCGGCCTTTCCGGTTTAAATACGATGCATCTTATCAAAGATCTCTTCCTTCTGGCATTTAATAACCACACCGATCTGCTCTCCCAACGTTGTCATTTCATCTGCCATGTCGCCAAACTGCTTACTGCATCCGCCGGTATCCACTATCATCATCATATTAAAATACCCTTGTACAATAGTCTGGGAAATATCTAAAATATTAATGCCGTTCTCTGCCAGATAGGTACACACTCTGGCAATAATGCCCACGGTGTCTTTTCCTACCACCGTAATAATTGCTTTTTTCATTTATGCCACCATGCCTTTCCATAGTCTTGTTTTATTGTATTTATTTCTTAGATTACTCCATAAAATGATGTGCTCATTTCATCGAACCCTCTTCATTACTATGTTTCCGCCAAAGATTCTCCAAAGGAAGCGGCGTATTTTCTATTCCGCCCATATCCGCATCAGTATATTTTAACAGGAACATTTCCTTCGCCTTATCCGTAAATCCGTATGATTCCATCTTCTTAAATGATCGGTAGTATTCATATTCGGCAATGGGGATCACACATAATTTTTCAATACCGTTATCACCGAACCGGGAAATAAAGCCATCGCATATGACGCCGTCTTCCCCACGGAGAAAACCCAATACATAAATCCACCCATCCGTACCGGTCTCTATCCAAGAAGGCTCCGTATACTTATCTTCATCCAAAAACATTGCTGCCCGTTTAAAATCAGATGTAGTATATACTGAAATGGCACCATTAAATGATTTCTTCTGTCTCTCTATATTGTAAAAGTATTTTCCGTCCGCAGAAAAACAATATCCGTCATCTTGGCTGCCGTCCACATCAGAAAACTTAACTTTGTATATAAGCCTTAAAGTATCCAGTAAATATACACCGAAATATGCGCCCGTGGACTTCACAACAAAAAGCTTTCCGTCAGGGCTGAACATTGCCATACAGCCATATTTTATATCTTTAAATTTCGCCAGTTCTTTCCCTTCCCTGTCATAGACAAATACCGTCTGGCCGGTACAGCCCACCGCATATTCTTCATTTGATATATATCCCCAAAATTTCCGCATCACGGATCTCCTTCCTGATGTATTGCCCAAAAAGCCTCTGCATTACCTCCCATGCCCGCTCTGGCGGCCGCTCAAACCGGGATTGTGAAATGCTCTTTTTCACACGAATACCACCGGCGACATTTCGCTGCGCCTTGCTACCCGGATGTCAAAATCCCCGGCTTTATACGGGTTGGCATCCATATTGATCTCCATCCGGACAGATTCAAAGGCAAGCTCCGGCAGATTATTTTCCTTACTGAGATGTCCCAGAAGTATTGTCTTCAATTTATCATGTAGAATCCTGCAGAGCAGCCTGCCGGAATTTTCGTTGGACAGATGCCCTCTCTCCCCCAATATCCTCTGTTTCAGGTAGTAAGGATAAGGCCCCACCTGAAGCATGTTTACATCATGATTCGCCTCCAGAAGAATGGCATCCATTCCCTTTAGGCACTCTATCGTATAATCATTATAAACTCCCAGATCCGTACAGATCCCCACCCGCTTATTGCCGTAGGCAATCCGGTAGGCTACCGGCTGCGCCGCATCATGGGAGATGTGCATGGGGCTAATGATAAGATCTTTTAATGTAAATTTCCGGTCTTCCTTCACCGGATGGAACAAGGATTCCTCCACCTTCCCCAGACTTCCTCCCTCCAGCATGGCCCGGATCGTCCCCTCCGTGGCATAAGTGGAGATGCCATACTTCCTTATGAGCACCCCAAGACCGCTGATATGATCGGCATGTTCATGGGTAATCAGAATCCCGTCCAAGTCCTTCGGAGAAAGATCAAGCTCCTTCAATCCCTGTTCGACTCTCTTTCCGCTGATACCCGTATCAACCAACAAGTGGGTGGCATCGGAACCTACATAAATACAATTTCCGCTGCTGCCGCTTGCTATACTGCACAATCTCATTTTTATTCCCACCTGCGCGCTGCGGCGCGCACTCAAATCAATAGTTGAATACGCATTTTTATTCAACTTTCCAGATATGCCGCCAACGGCGGCACAAACAATCCGTCCTCCTAACTTCCGAAAGAATATCAAAGCGGAGATTAAATAGGCTCCCAATGGATATCGATAATGTCACCGTTTTTTAAAGGTTCCATATACTCCGCCCGCCTGCCGTTCAGATTGGTCACAATGGCCCGTCCCGCAGAAGCCTTCAAGTCAAAGTTATAAAAGGAAAAAACATCCACAAAAACGTAGCTTTCCTTACCGGTCAAAGTCACGGTCTGATTATTGACAAATACCTTCAAGGTTCTGATTCCCCCGGCGGCATTGGCCTCCTGTGCCGCCTTCAGGACATCCTTGGAGACATTTCCCGCATGTGCCCCATACAGATCCTGCCCATCCTGCATTCTTGATGCCGACTGCATTTCCGGACCGCCCGACATCCCGGACACAGACTGTGCTCCCAGACCGCCAGACATTCCGGACACCGGCTGCATTCCCGAAACGCCAGACATCATGGACGCCGACTGCATTCCCGAAACGCCCGACATTCCGGGCGATGACCGTGCTCCCGTCTGGCCGTAGACCGGCTCCGGCACCGGATGAGGAATCCCGCCGCTATGAGTAACGGCATCGATAAGTTTCCTCTCTGCCTCGGCGGCGGCAGCCGCAGCCGCGGCTTCCTTCGCCGCCTGCCGCTTTGCCAGCTCCTCCTCTGTCTCGTCCTCCAAATCCGCATAAGTAATCACGGCATTGACGTCCCACTCTAACGTAAAGTTTTCATAAACCTTCGTTTCCGGCTTGGCCGGCACATCATTGACCAGAAGCTTCCCTCCTAAAGGCACGTCCATAAATCCTGCAATTTCCCTTACGGTATAACAGTTCTGTACCTGAATTCTATCGTTTTCTTTGATGGTATAAAATTCGTTTTCAATGATCCCGTTTACAAACGCAGTCTTGGGAAGACTGATTTTTCTTCCGTTCACATATACATGAAGCTGTTCGGATAACTCCGGCAGTTTTCCCAGTTCCAAATGTGCCGGTTCGCCTGCCGTAGAAGGCGTCACTGCCACTCTGTCACCGTTATGTACCTGTGTGTAAATGTCCGCGGTCTCACCGTTGAGCCGGATAACGGCCGCCTCACCTTGTGTCCCTCGAATGATTCTGCTCTTGCCGTTTACGGTAAAAGTCAACGCCTGCCCTCTCTTCGGGAATAAGTCCTCATTGGAAAACTGCGCCTGAACCGCAGCGTCCGCCACGGACAGCCTGCCATTGTCATATAACTTAACATGATTATCGTTAAACTGTACAAAAATGAAATTATTGCTTTGTTCATAATAGCTTAAGCAAATCCCGATAGGTGTCACCATCATAGAATCTCTGCGGGGATTTTCAGACTCAAACTGAATATTCTGCATCACCTCTTGACCGCGGATGGCCACACGCTCTTTCACAATTCCCAGTTCTTGCGCAAGATGCTCCGTATACCCCGGAATTATACCGCCTCCGCCGACTACAAACACGGCGCTTACCGACTTGTCCCCGTTTAATTCCCGGATGCATTCCGCCACCATCTTAGTCATTTCCGCCACATGTTCTTCTAAGATTTTCGCCACTTCCTTGGCGGTGATGGTCTGTGTCAGTCCCATGATATCCTGATACTCTACCGTTTCCTGCGTACTCGTCTGCCGCTTGATACGCTCCGCCGTATCAAAATCCACCAGACAATGCTGCACCAGAATATCCGTCAGGCTGTCACCGGCAACGGGAATCATGCCGTAAGCCGTGATCGTTCCGTCCTTCGTAATGGATATATCGCTGGTGCCTGCACCCACGTCTACCAAAGCCATATTCAGCATACGGAATTTTTCCGGAATTGCCACCTGAATCGCCGCTATAGGCTCTAATGTCAGATTTGCCACATGCAGTCCCGCAGATTCCACCGCCTTATACAATCCGTCCACCACATCATCGGGCAGAAAGGTAGCAATCAAATCCACTGCCATACTTTTAACCTTATGCCCCTCCAGATTTCCAATCTGATAACCGTTCATATAATACCGCATAGGCGTATAACCCACGCAGTAAAACTTTATATCCGTATCGTTGTCCTTCTGGAACTCTTCATAGGCCTGCTCCACCCCCATTGTGGACAAAGAATAAACATCTTCCGATACCACCTCATGATCTTCTTCGAAGTCCACCTCCACATGGGTCGTCACGGTACGCAGTACACGGCCTGCTGCCGCAATGCACACATCCGTCAGCTTTCGGTTTAAATCGTTTTCCAGCTTTTCCTTGACAAACTTGATGGTCTGGCCCACTTTGGCTATATCGTGAATCTGCCCGTCCAGCATAGCGCGGGTCTCATGTTCCTTGATGCATTGTGCCAGTACATGAAATTTTTCGCCGCTCAAATATCCCACCGTACCCACAATGCTCCGGGTGCCGATGTCAAGTCCGAATACCAATTGTCCCTGCCCTTCCATTATTCCTGCCATGTAAAAGCCTCCAATTTCTTCTCTATCTGCCTGCGCGTCTCCTCAAAAGAACCGCTGTTATCTATTACAAAATCACAGTTTTTACGGAAGTCCTCCTCGGAAAGCTGCTGCCCCATAATCTGCTTGATTTTCTCCTCACTATAGCCCCGAAGCTTTTCAAGCCTTGCCCTTCTCACCGATTCCTCGGCATAAATATACCACATTTCATCCACCAGCTGTCCGTAACCACATTCGATCAGAAGCGCCGCCTCCACAAAAAACAGTTCCACATCCTCCCTGTTTTTAGCCTCCTCATATTTCCGGAGCAAATAATTTTTCACCGCAGGATGGATAATATTGTTGACTTTCTGCAGCAGCGCGGGATCTTTAAATATTTTATCCGCCATTGCCGGTTTATCTATCTGTCCGTCAGCCGAAAGAATCTCCGTTCCCAGCAGCTCTACCAGCGCCCGGTAACATTCCGTGCCCGGAATCTTTACCAAATGAGCCGCCTCATCCGCCAGATAAATCTCGCAGCGGTAATGACTTTTTATATAATTCAAAATCTTTGATTTCCCTGCGCCGACTCCGCCGGTGATTCCAATAAATTTCATTTGTTTATTTTGCTTCATACCAATTCATTCCTGTATGCAGATCAATCTCCAGCGTCACCGCCAGATCTGCAGCTGACTTCATATTTTCGGTGAGAATCTGCCGAACCTGCTCCTCTTCCTCAAGATAAGTCTCTATGACCAGTTCATCATGCACCTGTAAAATCAGCTTTGATTTCAGTCCCGAATCCCTGAGAGCCTTCCAGACTCGGATCATGGCAATCTTAATAATGTCGGCTGCCGTTCCCTGTATGGGTGAATTCATAGCCACACGCTCCCCGAAGGAGCGCTGCATAAAGTTGGAAGAAGACAACTCGGGAACGGGTCTGCGCCTGCCGAACATGGTAGTAATGTATCCCTTCTCCTTTGCCCCTTCGATCAGTCCGTCCAGAAATTCTTTTACCTTGGGATAGGTGGCAAAATATTGTTCGATATATTCCGCCGCCTCCTTCTTGCTGATGCTGAGATCCTGACTTAAGCCGAAAGAGCTGATTCCGTATACAATGCCGAAATTTACCGCCTTAGCGTTCCGCCGCTGTAAATCCGTCACTTCCTCAAAAGGTGTATGGAATACATTGGCCGCCGTGATACGGTGAATGTCCTGATCCATGCGGTACGCCTCTATCAGTTGTTCGTCACCCGACATATGAGCCAATACACGCAGCTCAATCTGAGAATAATCCGCATCCATAAATTCACAGCCCTGTCCGGGCACAAACACCTTACGGATTCTCCTGCCCAGCTCCATTCTCATGGGAATGTTCTGCAAATTCGGCTCCGTAGAGCTGATACGGCCGGTGGCGGTAATCGTCTGGTTAAAATTAGTGTGAATGCGGTTATCCTCTTCGATAAAAACGGAAAGCCCGTCGGCATAGGTAGACTTTAGCTTTGTCAATCCCCTGTATTCCAAAATGTCCTTCACAATGGGATATTCCTCGGAAAGCTTCTCCAAAACGTCCGCGGCGGTGGAATAGCCCGTCTTTGTCTTCTTTCCTCCGGGCATCCCCATGGTTTCGAACAAGACTTCCCCCAGCTGCTTCGGTGAATTAATGTTAAATTCTACCCCCGCCTGAACATGAATGGACTTCTCCAGCTCATCTATTCTGGCCACCAAAGCGTCCCCATACGCCTTCAATTCCTCTTTGCGGACCTCCACCCCTTCCTTTTCCATATCATATAATACCAGTGAAAGGGGCATTTCTATCTCCCGCATCAATGCATCCATACCCGCATCCCGAAGCTTCTCCGTCAAAACGGAATACGCTTTTGCCGCCACATAGGCCACATAACAGTAATATTCCGCCGCCTTTTGTGGCATTGTCCGCAGCGCCTCTTTTGCCGAACATTTTCCGAAAGTCTCCGTCTTACCGGGTATCATCAGCCCCAGATGCTCGGAAGCAATGGTTTCCGGATCATAATCGTTTTTCAACGGATTCAGCAAGTATGCCGCAATCAATATATCAAAATAACGGTCTGTAGTGTCCTGCTGCAAGTAATCATACTGCTTTTTTATATCAAAGCCGGATACTGTCACTCTGCCGGATAGCTTACGAATAGCTTCCTGAACGGCAGCCAGATCACTGTCCGCCCCTCCCCCCAAGGGTTCAAACAAGGACAACTGCACGTTCTCTTCCACTCCAACCGGGAAAAAATAGGTGGAGCTTCCGGCATTTTTCCCGCAAACAGAAACAGCCACTCCCAATAGCTGCTTCTTCTCCTGTACCGGATATAATCCCACCAGATTTCCGTCTGCAATCTGCTCCAAATGTTTCAGAAATTCCTTCTGTTCTTCCACTCTATGGAAAGTTTTCAGCAGCTCCTCGTCGGAATTTACGGCATCCTTTTCAAATCGGCCCAGCATATTTTTAAACTCCAGCTGTTTAAAAAGCTGATACGCTTCCTGCGTATAGAAATCTTGCGCCTTGGCCGCTTCATAATCCAGTTCCACCTCACAGTCAATTTTAATAGTGGCTAAAAGCTTGCTCAAGTCTGCCAGATCCTTGTTGGCAATGAGAGATTCCCGGATACTCTTTTTCGATATCTCCTCCACATGGGCATAAATATTGTCCAGAGAGCCATAGGTCACCATCAGCTCTGCGGCGGTTTTCTCTCCCACCTTGGGCACTCCGGGGATATTATCCGACGTATCCCCCATCAGCGCCTTGAGATCAATGAACTGTATGGGCGTTACCTTATAAGCATCCGCCACGTCTTTAGGATAGTAATCTTCGATTTCCGTCCTTCCCGACTTGGTCTTAGGAATCCGGATCTTAATATGCTCATCGGCGATCTGCAGCAGATCACGGTCCCCTGACACCAGAGACACTTCAAGCCCCGCCTGCTGCGCTTTTTTTGCCAGCGTTCCCAGAATATCGTCGGCCTCCAGACCCGCCTGCTCCACAATCACAACCCCCATGGCTTTCAAGACTTCCTTCATCACGGGGACCTGCTCCCGCAGCTCTTCCGGCATAGGTTTTCTGGTTCCCTTATATGCCTCATACATCTGATGGCGGAAGGTGGGGGCATGGACGTCAAAGGCAACCGCCAGATAGTCCGGCTTTTCCTCCTCCAGAATCTTAAACATAATATTCAAAAAGCCGTACACGGCATTAGTATGCAGCCCCTGCGCATTACTAAGGTCAGGCACCCCGTAAAATGCCCTGTTCAGAATACTATGTCCGTCTATTAAAACGAGTTTTTTGCCGTTGCCCATTCCTTTTAACCTCCACAATGAACAAATTCCCGATCGGGGAAAGCCTGCTCAAAAGCCTCACCGAAAACATATCTCTGCGGTAATACTATCCGTTATGCCAAAATCCAGATAACCGCACCGAAAATCATACTTACCGCCGCAATTTCCAATACCAGCCCTATCTTCAGGAAAACGTCATGAAAACGGATTTTTCGTTTTGCATCCGCTTCATGCTGATTCAGTTCCTTCTGCAAGTCAAACGCACCGCCGTCCTCAAGGCGCTGGATGCCTTCCGTCGTCAGGTATTGTATTGTCAGCTCCTCCCTGCACTCTGCGCACTGCTTTGCATGTTCACAGAACCTCTTCAATTCGGCATAGGGCAGTTCCTGTGCAATATAGGCGGGAATCCGTTTCTCAAATTCTTTACAATCCATCATTTCTCCATTCCTCCGCCATGCTCCCGAAATCTTTCCGCAAATGTTTTACAGATGTTTTTCAGGCATATGCACACAGGCTTCCTCCACATATATTCCGCATTTTCCTAATAAATATGTACATCGGTCACTTCTCCAAAGCCTGTGCAATATCCGCAATCAAGTCATCCTTATCTTCCATGCCGCAACTGATACGTATCAATTCCGCAGGCACCCCCGCTTCCCTCAGCTGCTCGTCATTCATTTGGCGATGGGTGGATGAGGCAGGATTTAAGCAACAGGTTCTGGCGTCCGCCACATGAGTGGCAATGGCCGCCATTTTCAGGCTCTTCATAAAAATACCCGCGGCTTCCCTGCCGCCTTTTAATCCAAATGATACCACACCGCAGCTGCCCTCCGGCAGATACTTCTGCGCCAGCGGATAATACTTGTCTCCGGGCAGGCTGCAGTAATTCACATAAGCAACCTTGGGATGCTTGGAGAGATACTCCGCCACTGCCATACCGTTTTCGCAATGCCGCTTCATACGCACATGCAGACTTTCGAGGCCCAGATTCAGCAGAAAAGAATTCTGGGGGCTCGGAATGGAGCCGAGATCACGCATCAGCTGCACGGTGCATTTCGTGATATAAGCTCCCTCTTTCCCGAATTTCTCCGCATAGGTCACTCCGTGATAACTGTCATCGGGGGTACACAAGCCGGGAAATTTATCCGCATGTGCCATCCAGTCGAAATGCCCACTGTCCACAATGGCTCCCCCCACGGCGGCAGCGTGCCCGTCCATATATTTTGACGTGGAATGGGTCACAATATCCGCGCCCCACTCAAAGGGCCTGCAGTTAACAGGCGTTGCAAACGTATTATCCACAATCAGAGGCACTCCATGGGCATGAGCGCACTTTGCAAATTTTTCAATATCCAGAACGGTCAGCGCCGGATTGGCAATGGTCTCACCAAAGACCAGCTTCGTATTGTCCCGAAAAGCCCTGTGAATCTCCTCTTCGGAAGCATCGGGGCTGACAAAGGTGGCCTCCACCCCCATCTTCTTCATGGTAACGGATATCAAATTAAACGTACCGCCATAGATGGTGCTGGATGCCACAATGTGGTCACCGCAGCCACAGATATTAAAGATTGCCATAAAATTAGCTGCCTGACCGCTGCTGGTCAGCATTGCCGCAGTGCCTCCCTCCAGCTGTGCAATTTTCGCCGCCACATAATCATGGGTAGGATTCTGCAGTCTGCTGTAAAAATATCCTGTGGCCTCCAAATCAAACAATTTTCCCATGTCTTCGCTGGTATCATATTTAAAGGTCGTGCTCTGGATAATGGGAATCTGTCTGGGCTCCCCGTTTCCCGGCGTATAGCCGCCCTGTACACATATACTGTTTATGTTCATTTTTCCTCCATTCCGAAGCGTTTTACGCTGAGGAGGCGAGCGAAATATCAGATTTCGCTCTGCCATCATGGAA
>ERZ808037.1314-NODE-1314-length-16792-cov-3.666108_pt1 | contig 16792 bp, 17 predicted proteins | sample MGYA00380190_ERZ808037 | MGnify/ENA primary metagenome ERZ808037 (study PRJEB31490, sample SAMN06133399) | mouse gut metagenome | isolation source: J9 | host: mice | place: China: Chengdu | collected 2015-05 ... | reverse complement strand
TTGCATTCTTTTGGCTTATATTCTCACCGGTATTATCTCTCAAATAACTGTCTGCCCCCCCAGCATCCACATTTTGCCCTACCAGAATGCGCTTATATGTATTGTCAGTTCCACTGGGGAAATCGAATTGCCTGTGTCCTATAACATATATGCTAAAAATGGCCATAACGTCATTCCTTTACTTTCTGCCATGTTCCTGATTCCTTATCAAACTTTTTAATCACTTTAGCTGGACATCCAACAACCACACAATAGTCCGGAACATCCCTTGTAACGACGGAATTGGCTCCAATCACACAGTGCTCGCCTATCGCCACATTTCCGATTATTACACAATTGATGCCAATATATGTTCCCTTACCTATTGAGACCTTTTTTTCTTGTTGCACGACACCTTGATCAATGATAGGTGTATTGATATTGCGATATTCGTGATCGCAATCTGTTATATACACATTGGGTGAAAGAAGAACTTTCGTTCCGATTTCACATGAATTTGCAATTGAAATTCTGCTTCGCTCACCGATTTCTGAACCCTCGCCTATCCGCACAGTCCCCCTACACCAGATTTGCACGTATGGACGTATTACAACATTTGATGAAATCATAAGTCGCCCTCTTATGCTGCACCCATGCCCAATATAAATATGCTTGCCGGCTTTAAGATGAAATCGCATTATCCTTATTCTTCCCAACATGTATTTCACCACATTTTTTATAATCATATTCTGCTTTCTGCCTGTATTTTATTATCCGTATTCACAATTTTTCTTCAATTCTGTAATTGAATTGCTCTCGGCTCATATTACTTAATCCGTCATTTACAACAGCCCCTTTGTCACATGTACTACATTTATCCAGTGCTTCTTTGCTTACCTTGCCATCTCTATAATCCTGGGCAACCTTATTCTCATACATGGAATATGGCTTCTTCAAAAACAGTGCCTTAAGCTTATGCTTCACCACCCAAAATCCGGGTTTCCAGATATATTTATGCATCGCAGGACTAACACTGCCTATCATCCAACAATTTCTATCACAGCAGCGCACTTTCTTTCGTACAAGATCTGCCTCTGGGCTGTTCCAGAGCTCGTCCCATGTCTGTGTGTTCAAATTTCCCATAACTTCTTTATCTTTTGTGCCATTACAGGGCATCACGTCCCCATATGGATCAATAAAGAAAGTGTCGAAACTCATATCACAGGGAAGAAGTCTTTTCTGACCGTAAATATAATTAATCAAGCCATGGTTGAAATAGGCACGGAACCACTTCTTGGGGCTGTTGCTGTGAAGCAGCTCATTAATCAAATCTTCAAAATTCTTAGCTACCATAGGGCGGTCATGGATGATATTCTTGGCTTCCACAAAATAGAAACTGTTGTGCAGCGAAGCTGTGGCAAACTCCATGCCCATCTCATCGGAAATCTTATAAAGCGGGACAAGGTCTGGAGCATTCCTGTCCTGGACTGTCATGCCAAAGCCGACATCCTTCATTCCCATTTCGCGCAGTCTCTTCAGAGTCTGATAACCGCGCTGGTAGCCGTTTTCTAGGCCGCGAATCTCATTGTTGGTCTGCTCCAGCCCTTCGATGGAAATACGGATTCCAATCTGGGGGAACTCCTTGCAAAGATCAACGATACGGTCTGTGAAGAACCCGTTGGTGGAGATAACGATACGATTGGACTTCTTATACAGTTCTCTTACAATTTCATTCAAATCAGTCCTGATAAACGGTTCGCCGCCTGTAATATTTGTGAAGTACATCTCCGGTAGCTTCTGTATCGTCTCAATGCTTATCTCTTCTTCCGGTCTTGATGGTGCCTTATAACGATTACACATGGAACAGCGTGCATTGCAACGATATGTCACAATGACAGTTCCGTTAAGTTTCTTCCCCGTCTTCTTAGACATAGCCTTACTCCTATTATGATAGCCCGCTATTTATCTCGATTAATCCTATTTATTCATATAAATCCGCATAAGCTTTTCGCCATATGTCTCAATATCATCAAAATGGAGATTCTTACAGTTCCGGCTGTATTGGTCGGTCAGTTTCCTGTCAGACCATAGCTGTTCAATCTTTTTCTTCAATTCAGCGACATTGCCGCTCTCAAATAGTTCACCGGTCTTGCCCGTCTCAATCAGTTCAGGAATGCCTCCAATATCAGCTCCGAGAACCGGTGTGCCGTACATCTGGCTTTCCATCACAGAGAAAGGGCAGTTTTCGTACCACTCGGACGGATAGACAGTGAATCTTGCCTCTCTTATTAGCGGCTCCAGTGCGCCCCCGTTCAGGAAGCCCATATTCTTGATGTTCGGTATGTCGTTGATGTCGCTTTCCAGCGGACCTGTACCCGCAAAGATGAACTGTACATCTGGGAGTTCCTTGCAGGCTTTGATAAGCGTGCCGATACCCTTTTCTTTGGAAAAGCGACCGAAGTACAAAATATAGTCTTTCTTGACTGTAGCTTTCTGCCCGGCCATATCCACAAAGTTATGCATTGCTACAGCCTTCTTCTTAAACAGAGGGTTGCTGTCCATCTTTGCCTTCAAAAACTCGGAACAGCAGATTATCGTGTCAATATACTTATAAGCACCGTTCATCTTCCAGAATACGGCTTCCATCGTTCCAATGGCCGACTTCACCGTGCTGCCGTCAATGCATCTGTCTTTTGTACAGTTCAGGAAATGTCCGCCAAGACATTTCTCACAGTTCTTGCCCGTGTTCGGATTGTTCAGCATATGGTTCGGACAAATCAATTGGTAATCATGCGCCGTGAAGACTATACGGCATCTGCGCCCTCCTTTCCTCCACTTGGCAATCTCCAGAATGATACTAGGGGTCAACTGGTAATTAAAGTTGTTAAGATGAACTACATCCGGTTTAAAATCATCCAGCACTAACCGAATTTTTTTCCGCGCCTCTAAAGAGTAGATTGTCTTAACCGGATATGTCAGTTGGGACAATTTGAAGCTGCCATGGAAATCCATATTGCTTGTGTAAGCGTTCATGGCATTGCCTACACACCGCCATTCATGTTCCATTCCAAAGTACTGGACTTCGTGCCCCTGGCTTTTTAGATAATCGCCTAATTTAAATATGTATGTCTCCGATCCACCGTTAGGATAGAGGAATTTATTGACCATTAATATCCGCATTCAAACGACCTCTTCTAGCTAATCTTAATGAACTTGCCCGGATAGAGAAAAAACTCCAGCCACTTGCTCTTTTTCATAATTTCTGCTGCCACAATGGGGCCGACAAAAGTGGCCAAAAGCCCTAACGCCACATGCACTACTGCATTTTGGATACCTGTCTTGACCAGCATGGCTCTAACCGGAGCAGCAAACAGTGTGTGCATCAGAAAAATCGGCATCGTATATTGGGCCAGATATCCAAATACTGCTGACCGCTTACCATCTTTGAAAATACCCACAATTAGCGCAATGACTGAACAACAAGCGATAAGCCCCATCAAGAAGCCGACTATCCCATGTTGTATATCCGCTTTATATGTCACCACACTTAAAGCTATAAAAATCACACTTGTGGCGATAGGCACGACCATTCTTTTTTTCTCAATATATTTATTGACTTCCCATACACTTAGGCACATTCCAATAACAAACCAAATCTCATCTGCCAGGATGTATGAAATCGCTTGGATTTCATGTACTCTGGCAATTCCGAGGACTTTGAGGAGCAGCGCTATTGCCAAAGAAGTGGTTGCCATTGTTTGGCTCCTAAAAGTCGGTGTAACCAGAAATATGAAGAACAACGCATACAAATACCAATAGGGTGATGTTGGATACAAGAATAATGTATCAAATAGCCTGCCAATCTGAGCATTGGTCAAACTGGCAAAAAGTGTTTTCAAAAGCCATGTAGCAAAGGAAAATGTCAAATATGGCACTCCAAGATTCAAAGCCTTCTTTAGAATATTCCTGCCCCAGCTGCATATATCTTCCACCTTGCTCAGCCGCTGGTAAAGATAACCAGAACAGATGAAAAACAGTGGGACATGGAAATAATAAATCGTCTGGTTGAACCATTGATATAAAGCAGTCTCATGCAATATATCTGCCTTTACCATACTTTGGAAAAAATGTCCCAGCACGACAAGCGCACAAGCCATTACTTTTACATAATCAACCCATATTTCCCTATGACTTATCTCTGCCATGCCTTCCGCTCCTTCATGCAAATCCTATCCGTTGCCCTCCCTATAATCTTCTGCATCACTATAGCGAATACTGATGTCCCTGCAATCACTACAACCACCGTGGCAATATATTGCAGCCAGCCATCTCCGAAAACCCGGTTGATTCCGCACTTCTCAACAATACGGAAAACCATCATATGTGACAGATATATCTCCATACTGATGGAACTGAAGAACCTTGTAGCCCGGTTCTCAGTACCCCACCGATTGGCAATGGCAGATATCAGCAGAGTGCTGGATACAAGCAAGCACATGACTGTATTTCCATCAATAATGTAATAAAGGAGAACTGCGCCTCCGGCAATCCCAAGGGCAATCCATTGATTTAACCTGGCAAGTTCATTTTGATATAGATAAATCAATCCGCCTGCAATAAAGAAGCAGGCGCTGTACAAAATATTAGTTCTTCCGACTCCAAAGTAGCTTGCGCAAACATAATTATAAAGAAGACTGACCGCAAACGTCATCCATGCCCTCCGTTTATTTTCCAGTAGGACACAGAAGAACGGAAAAATCAAATAAAAAACAAACACAAGGCCAAGGAACCAGCCTACACCGATTACTGAAATAATTCCTGCATTCGGAAGAAACCCGAATAGCAGCGTCAAATCAGCAAATCCTTCATATAGAGACGTCACGGACGGTGACGATATGATATCCAGCAGTACAAGAGTTGCAAAAAATGGGAGAATCCTCTTGAACCGCTTCCCATAGAACTCGGAGAAGGATATCTGATTGCCCAGAACCTTCCCATAATAACCACAGCACATTCCAAACGCTGAAACTGTCATAAACAAGAACACGAAATCTGTAAATGAGGGAATAATCGTGTCATACAAATATCCTGAGATTTCATAATTATTGTTTGCCCTCATATGCATCATCACAATGCCAAAAGCCGCAGTCATTCGTAACCCATCAATTGCGCTGTAGTGTTTCTTCTCCATGCCTTTCTTCCATGACCTCTTCGGATATCCGTTTTTTGCTTTCTATACAGTTCCAATGTCTGCCCTACTACATTGCCCCAATTGTACTTTTGGCAGATAAAATCCGCTGCTCTATCTTTCAGCCTGTTGACTTTCTCTGGATAGTCGCAGGCAAATTGCAGTTTCTCCCTCAAATCGACAGCATCAGATTTCCTAAAAACCAGTGCATTGTCCTCGACCACTTCAGTGCATTCTGGTATGCCGCTTACTAAACAGCAGTTCCCATAGCTCATTGCTTCCAGAAGGCTAAGCGGCATGCCCTCCAAATCGGACGGCAAGGAATATACATAAGCATTGCTATATAGTTCCTCCAGCATCCGCCCCTGTACGAAACCAGTGAAGATGATTCTATCATCCCCTCGAGCCAGCCTGCTCAGTTCCTGCATATACGCTTCCGTATCGGAACTGCCACCGGCAATCACCAGTTTCTTGTCTGTCTTGATATTCCTAAATGCTTCTATTAAATATGTAATCCCCTTTTCCGGAACCAGGCGGCCTAGAAATAGAATATAGCTATCCTTATCAAGTCCAAGCTTCTCTTTAATCAACTGTGGGCTATTAGGGATCGGCCTATTGACCCCATTTGGAATGAACACGGTCTTTCTTCCATATGTATCCCAGAAATACCTTTGCATTTCTGTAGAAAGAACGATAATCTCATCCGCATATTTCACAGCCATCTTCTCGCCAAGCTTTATATACCTGCTGGCAAAGCCGCCCCATTTGGCCCTCTGCCAGTCGATGCCATGTATCGTGGCGACACATCGTTTGCCAAATAATTTGGGCAGCCATAGCATGGCGCAAGGGCCTTCAGCGTGGAAATGGACTACATCAAACTTCCCAACAGCGGCATGGACTGCACCAAAAAAGGAAGATGTCATCGCAGCAAGGCCCTTACGGTTGATAGTGAAAACTGATTTCAGTTTTACACCCTTATATTCATTAAGAGAATCTCTATCAAATTCTTTTCCGCTGACATGATGGCCCAATCTGTTGTAGCAAATGACAGAATGGCCTAAGGCAACCATCCGTGTAGAGAGCTCCTCAACTACGATTTCAATGCCGCCTTCTCTTGACGGAATGCGCTTATGGCCAAGCATCGCAATTCTGAGTTTACCGTCCATCTTGTGCGTACTTCCTTATAGCTAGTTCTATATTAGGAATAAAAAAGTCGCCAAAGGCCGCCTTTAGCGAAAAAGTGTAAAAAATTCATAATTCCAAGGCATTCCTTAGGACTTGACCACTTTTTCGACCACTAATTTTGCTGGTGCTATATGGCTGCAATATGGATTAAGACAAGCGTAAAAAACCTAAGCTTTATGCTTGCAAAGTTACTGTTTGCGTGTTAATTTAAATATAGATAAGGAATTCGTATCTCAAGCTTAACTTCTCGAATTATTAACTCTCAATCACTTAGGATTATTAGCATTGAAATAGCAGCCGAAAAGTCGTAGAGACGTTGGCTTTTTCGGCTGCTTTTTACTGGAAAAGCTCATTGCGAAGCGAAAACAGCTGGATGATAAGAAGGTGCGGGATGTCTGCCATGCAGGCGATAAAACAGCAGATGAGATTATCAGGTTTATCTAGTCGGCTGCCTAAAACAGACTAAGGGAGCCAATACCGGATAGTTGTCCCAACAGGATACATAATTGAAAAGGGGGAAGCAAAGAGTATGATGACATTAGCGCAGTATAAAAAAGTAATTAAATCTTTAGCCAGAGATGAATTGGAAGCGCATTTATTTGAAATGTTCAAATCTTCAACTGTTTTCAAAGATATAGAAAGCAGTTGTTGGAGTGAGGCATCCAATGATGAATTGATAGTCAGTCTGCAGAAACGATTAGAAAAGGTTTTCTGGAAGGAACAGTTTTCATTGGGTGAATGCAAAGGTGTGTTGAATGACTACCTAAGCAGAACTGTAGACGAAGGAACGAAGGCTCTGATGCATCTTGCTTTCGCTGCCGAAGCCGCACAACTTAGTGCAGCGTACGGTGACTATGGGAAAAAATTATACAACAGCCTTGAATCCTCAGCTGAAAAATTTTTGGATTATGCAAAACTGCATCCAGATTTCTTCAGCCTCCACGAAACAGAATTTGAAAACCTCATATCTACTGCTGATCCTCTGGGTTATGGCGTATCAGACAACCTGGGATATATGATGGAGAATGTCCGCATGGAACTTGGGTATTATGATAATCCAGATGAGGATAAGTGATGACCGTAAATGGTGTTGAAGGTTAAGCTCAGGAAGTTGGGCTCTTGTTAAAGCCTGGCGTTGAACGAGACAACCGAAAAATTAAATAAGAATATCTATGAGAATGTAAAGCCAATATCAGATAATTATGCCATAGATGGAGATGTGATAATCGAATATATTTCGCAATACGTCATAGACAATATTGCTGAAAGGCAAAAGATATTATTATTTAAGCAGCCCATAGCGCTGGTCTTATATTATTTGATTCAAAAGCATTCCAGCCGTCAGATAAAAACACAGGTTACCCTATTCTTTTTTGTCCACATATGATATACTCGTTTTAAAGTGCGAGCTGTGTGGACATCAGAGAGCCAATTAATCCGATGGTTTATGTAGAAGTGTAGGGTTAAGCCGTATACGTTAATAGCGCATGTACGGTTTGAATGGGGGGCATGGGGAGTAATCCCCATATCTACTTAAGAAACTTATGACGAGATAATGCTGTTTTTGTAGACTGAAGAATAGGATGGATGCACAATGAATAAAAAGTATACACTAAAAGTATTTCCTGCCGGAGCAGGAAAGCAGGTCTATCGGGTGATTGAGATGTCCGGAGAGCATTCGCTGGATGATTTATGCAGGATAATTCTGTCATCGTTTGATTTTATAGATGAACATCTATACGAATTCTGCATGGACAATAGAATGTATAGTGATTACAGTTACCAGTCAAATCCGGAAGGAGGCGAACCTTCCACAAGAGTAAAACTGGATAAGTTAGGTCTGATGATAAAACAAAAATTTTCACTTCACTATGATTTTGGAGATGACTGGATGTTCACAATCACAGTCCAAAACATAACAGAAACAGCGGAAAAAACTGCACCAAGAGTGATTAAAGAAAAAGGGGCAATGGAGCAATATCCTGATTGGGAAGAAGATGAAGATGATTACGAATAATGCTCAAAATAAGGAAATTCTGAAGAAACGAGGAACACGCATATGGAATTCAGCAAAGAAAAAATAAGGCAGATTCGTCATTTGATGATACTGGCCGCAGTTCTGGTACTGGCAATCATATACAGCGAGAGGGTCTTCCAAGGGCTGGCGTTTTTGCTGGGCATAGCTTCGCCCTTCCTGGTGGGCGGGGTCATGGCCTTTGTCCTGAACATCCCCATGAAGGCTTTTGAAGAGAAGGTGTTTCGCCGCTGGAGGGGGAAGTCCGCAGAGAAGATGAAGCGCCCTCTGTGCCTGATTCTTTCCATCATAGCGCTGTTGCTGGTGATTACTGTGGTCATTGGCACGGTGGTGCCTCAGGTGGTGTCCACGGCTACGGAGGTGGGCAAGAAGATACCGGTATTCATGGACAATGCGTTGAAAGAGCTGGACCGCCTGGTGAAAGATTATCCTGAGCTGGAAAAGCAGATCGACCAGCTGGAGAAAATGGAAATCAAATGGGATTCTGTGCTGAACAGCATCATCGGATTCCTGAAAAACGGCGCGGGGGATATGCTGAACTCCACGGTCAGCGTGGCCAGCGGCATCATATCCGGCATCGTGAATGCAGTGATTTCCTTCATCTTCGCCCTGTATATCCTGGCCCAGAAGGAGAGGCTGGGAGACCAGGGGCGGAGAATTCTCTCGGCTTATCTGCCGGAAGCTGTGGGAAGGAAAACTTTGGAAGTCTGCAGCCTTCTCTATAGGAATTTCAGCAGCTTCATCACCGGTCAGTGCCTGGAGGCGGTGATCCTGGGCACCATGTTCGTAGTGACCATGACGATTTGCCGGATGCCCTATGCCCTGATGGTAGGGGTGCTGATAGCGTTCACGGCGCTGATTCCCATTGTAGGCGCTTTCATCGGCTGCGCTGTGGGGACATTCTTGATCTTGATTGACAATCCCCTGAAGGCCCTGTGGTTCGTCATCCTGTTCTTGGTGCTGCAGCAGGTGGAGGGCAATCTGATTTATCCCAAGGTGGTGGGAAATTCCGTGGGACTGCCGGCGATTTGGGTGCTGATGGCCGTGAGCCTGGGCGGCAGCCTGTTCGGCGTATCGGGCATGCTTTTCTTCATCCCGCTGACTTCCTCCTGTTACACGCTGCTGAAGGAGAGCGTGAACCGTAGGAACAGAGGAAAGAGTCCGTTGACTGTGCCGAAAGCAGAGCCCCAGAATCGGATTGAACCCCCGAAAGAAAAGGCACCCCGAGAGAGAAGCGCGAGGAAGAAAGGGCAGAAGAGGTAGAAGAAAGGATCATGAATGTATGTTTCGTTGAATTGCAGAGACAGAACAAGCAAGCAGAATAGCGCTCCCATGACGTTGAAGATTTTCTGGAAAACCGGAGTCCCCGAAAGCAGGTTCGGAGACTCCAGTTTTCAAGCCGGATAAGGCCGACTGCAGCAAAGGTCATTTTAGAAAGAAAAGCATCGCCCGGGAACAGACCGAGGGAAGCGGCATGGGCGTTATCACGAGAACAGGCTGCTGCCAAGCATGCCCGCCATGCTCTGGTATGCCGTCCAGGCATTCACGCCGGTCAGCGGGTACCCCAGGGCGCTTTGGGTGTACAGGTTTTTCGTCATCATCTGGAGCATCAGCTGGGTGGTCTCATGGCATTGCTCACAGCAGATGTTGCCATTGTTCTGGGCTGCGTTGAGGGGAGAGACGGATGAATCCGCGGCTTTTGTCCCCTTTGCCGTATGGGCCGCGGCTGAACTGTGGGATGCCAGGGGTGACGTAGTGGCGGCATTGTTATGCAGCCCTGTATGTGTGCCGGCTGCAGTCTGGCTTGTTGAGCGAGGGTAGGTGCGGGCGCGTGTCTGCGCATTTGCGGACACAGCGGCAGCAGCGCTGTCTGGCTGTGAGGAGCGGGCCTGGGATGTGGCATTTGTCTGCGCTGAGGAGGATTCCTCTGCCGCAGTGCCTGGCGCTCCCGTGCTTCTCCGTGCCGCCGCCTGCCGCATGAGATTGGCAAAGCTGCCTACATTGGCGTAATTGTTGATGTGGGCTGTGCGCATGCCGCCTTTGCGTTCATAGTACGCGTTTACCTCCTGGACTCCGAAATCACTGATGTACATAGTTTCTCCTTTCCGGGCCGTCCCGTGTCAGGGGAGCGGCCATGTTGCCTGATTTATGAATTCATGTTTCTTATAAGAACCGAGCTATTATGGCAGATGGCAGCGCCTGCTGTCCGCCTTGGCTTGTTCAGGATGCTGCGCTGCGAAGTTTGTCGTAGCGATAGTGTCGAGCGCCTGTTGGCCATTGTGCTGCCTGGCTTGTCAGGGCTGCCAGGTGAGCTGTCTGCTTTTGCTTATGGCTATATTTTGTGCTGCCGGGTGAGCTGTCTGCTTTTGCTTGTGGCTATATTTTTGTGCTGCCAGGTTAGCTGTCTGCTTTTGTTTGTGGCTGTATTTTGTGCTGCCGGGTTAGCTGTCTGCTTTTGCTTATGGCTATATTTTTATGCTGCCAGGTGAGCTGTCTGCTTTTGTTTGTGGCTTTATTTTACTGTCAAGTCCCGGGAAAGCCGTCATGGGCGCTTTTTCCCTGTAAGAGCACCGTAACGCGGAATTCCTGCCCCTCTGCCCGGATATCCATATTCCCGCCATACTTTTCCGTCTCCTTTTTCACGTTGGAAAGCCCGATGCCGTGGATGGGAGAGGAGAGCCCGCTGGATTCCTCCTCGCCGTCCTCTTTGGTGGAGACAGGCAGCTGCGTGTGTGGGTCGAATCGGATTTCCCCTACAAAGGGATTCCTGACCTCTATCAGGAAGAAGTTCTTCTTCTGCTTGCCGGAGAGCTGGATATAACCCTTTTGTCCGTCCATGTCCCTGCAGGCCTCCAGCGCGTTCTGCAGCAGATTGCTCAGGATGATGCCGATATCGTAAGCATCGTACCCGCCGGAGACAGGATAGTGGAAATCGGAACGGAATTCTATGCCCTGCCTGGCAGCAGCCCTTTGTTTGTCGTTTATGATCACGTCCGTGACGGCGTTTCCTGTATGGATGTTCAGGTCCAGCAGGCTCATGCTCTCGTCCATTCTGGCGATGTAGTAGTCGATGTCCTGGTATCTGCCGTTTTCTGCCAGGCCCTTGATATTGGTCAGATGTCCCCGCATCTCGTGTTTCATTCTGCGGATGTCCCCATAGGCCTGCTCCAGCTGCTCTATGCGCTGGCGGATTGCGGATAGCTGCCGCTGTTCCATCAGGGATTGGTTCCGCTCCCTCTGCAGGGCGAGGTTTTTCTGACAGGAAGCTATGGTGGCCAGGATTCCTGCGTAGAGCAGAGCCGCCACCGTCGGGAGGATTTCCAGGGATACGGGAATCTGCTGGTACAGCCGGAAGATATGGCCGTCATCGTTTACGATCAGGAGCCGGATGCTGATGTTGACGAACAGGATTCCCGCCACAGGCATCAGGAGCAGATATCCCAGTTCACGGAGATGCAGCTCCAGCCCGTTCCGGCGCAGCTGTCTGCCCACCAGGTACAGCATGAGGGAGAAGAGGGCAAGCTGTAGGACGGCATTCAGGGCATAGTTCACGGCGGCCATCAGGAAAGTCTTCTCCGGCGTGTCCGCCCCGGCCAGGAAGAAGCCGCTGGAAAAGTATTCCGCGCTGGTCATGATGAGCGCACACAGGTTGCGGATGCAGAAAAAGAGAGTGCACAGCAGCAACAGGAGCTTTCTGCCGATTCCCAGGAAACCGGAGCATGTTAACAGCAGTAAAGCCGTCGCCACCATGTACATCCAGCCGGAGCCGGGAAGCGCCAGACCCGCCAGGAATACGGAGGAGTAAATCAGGAAGACAAGGGCGTAACTCCTGCGCAGATGTCTTTTCTGCGCGGGATCCGAATCCGGGGAGAGGGAAGAACATGTTGTTGGACGGCCTGTTCCCTGGCGGTTCCCGGACCTGGAGCCGGGACTTAGGAATGGGCGCAGAAAGGCTGCCAGGCAGACTGCATAGTAGACGGTTTCCGCCGCCGCGGTCAGATAATGGAATGTGATGAACCCTTGTTCGTTCAAATTTTGCCTCCTTGTTTCCGGATAATGCGCAGAGATGGAGCTGTAAGGGGTACGAAACTTATTGCAGATAGCGCAAGTGGGCTTTTGCAAAGGCGTCGTATTTATATTTGGATATCAGCAGCTGTTCCCCATTTGTCAGCGTGACTGCGGTATGGGTGTATTCTTCCACATAAGCCAGATTGATGAGATAGCCCTTGTGGATTCTGAAAAATTGTTCCGGCAGCGACTGCTCCAGCTCGCCTATCTTTCCATAGAATTCCAGAATGCTGTCTTTTAAATGCAGCAGGATCTTATGTCCCTGGCTTTCTGCGTAATAAATGTTGTCCAAGGGCACCACCTTTCGGACTCCCGCCTGTTGAATCACCAGGGATCTGCGGCGCTGTTCCGCTTCGGCTGTGGCTATTCCAGGCTGTGGCTTTGTCTCGGCTGTGGCTGTTTCCGGCTGCGGTTTTGTCTCGGCTGTGGCTGTTTCCGGCTGTGGCTTTGTCTTGGCTGTGGCTGTTTCCGGCTGTGGCTTTGTCTTGGCTGTGGTTGGTTCTGGCTGCGTCTTTGTCTCGGCTGCCGCCTGCGCCTGCTGCCGTTTTGTTTCGGCTGCAATCCGCTGCACCGCCCGTCGGAAGAGTTCTGCAAAGCGAACTTCGTCGATAGGCTTGATGAGATATTGAAAAGCTTCCACATCAAAAGCTTCATACACGTAACTATCATACCCCGTGACAAAAACTATGAGGGGCTGTCTGTGAAGATTCATGCCTCGCAGCCGCCTTGCCAGAGCGATGCCGTCCATATAAGATGATTTGCGGCTGCTTTCAGCAAAGCCGTCCGATGCAAAGTTCTTTCCATCAGGCCCATCCGGCGCGGTATCCGTTGCAGAGCCAGTGCCTGCCCCTCCTAAATCTATATCCAGAAAAAGCAGATCATACGTCTCCCCGGCAGCCCCGGCGGCCAGGAAAGCATCCGCAGAGCCGTATTCCGCAATTTCGCATTCGACCGCCTGTTTTCGCACAAGCGAAGCCAAGTAGCTCCTGATATTCGTTTCGTCATCACATATAGCGATTCTGATCATTCCCTCATCCTTTCCCATCCAATTCGTGTATCGGTGAAAACGTCACAATCTTAACGCCCATTGCGCAAATGGACGATTTGGCAGCGCAACTGGAACACAACAATGCCAAGCCAGAAGAACAGCAGAAAAAGCCCGCACAAAAGCCGGAAAACCCGGAAAACCCGGAAAGAATCCATAAAGTCTCCGGAAAGTCCCACCGGAAAGGGCGCAACCAATGATTGCAAAACCGTATTTTTTATAATATACTTATTACCATACACATGCCGTTTCCGGCAACCAAAACATGCTGAGGAGATGAGGAAAATGCCTAATTTTACAAGAATGGCAATCAAGTCGACATTCGTAGAGCTTCTCAACGAGAAGCCCCTGAATCAGATTACCGTAAAGGACATTGTGGAGAGGTGCGGAATCAACCGGAATTCCTTTTACTACCATTTCCAGGACATCCCCGCGCTGATTGAAGAAATCGTGACGGAGGAGGCCGACCGGATTATCGCCGAGTACCCTTCCGTGGACTCCATCGAGTCCTGCCTGAACGTGGCGCTGGAATTCGCCAGGAAGAACCGGCGCGCGATTCTGCATATTTACCGTTCAGTGAACCGCGCCATTTTCGAGCAATATCTGTGGAAGGTCTGTCGGCATGTGGTGTCCGCCTACAGCGACTTCCTGTTCCGTGACAAAGCAATCTGCGACATGGACAGAGATGTGCTGACGAGCTTTTATGAAAGCGAATGCTTCGGCGTGGTGATGAAATGGATGGACAGCGGAATGGACGAGGACGTGCAGAAGCGGGTCATGCGCCTGTGCGAGCTGAGGAAAGGCATGATAGAGGAAATGGTGGAGCGCAGCATACGGACAAAGAAGTAGAGAGAGGAGAGATTTAGGGATGGAAACATGATACCCGCTCCGAATTTTTTGAGAAAAAGCGGAGTCCCCGAGAGCTGGTTCGGAGGCTCCTTTTTAGGGCCTTTTTCGGGACAGTATCGGTTTTATGGCGTTCCGAGATAGACTGCCGCAGTTTAGTGTCAGATATTGGCTGCTTATGTAAATGGACGGTTTGGCAGTGTGGCTGGAGGGGATTCGGGAAGCATCGATGCGGAAATGAACTGGCTGAGCATCGCAGAGAATCTTTTTTTGAAATAAACAGCATATAACACTTGACAACAGTTATAGACTGTTATATACTGTTTGCAGGAGGAAAGAAAAATGCGCATTATAATAAACGGTTCTTCCATGGTTCCCATATACGAACAGATCACAGACCAGATCAAGACGCTCATACGCAGCGGAGAGCTCCGTGAAAAGGACATCCTGCCCTCAGTGCGCGTACTGTCCAAAGACCTGAAGATCAGCGCCCTGACTGTGAAGAAAGCCTATGACAGCCTGGAGACAGAGGGGTTTGCCGTGACAGTCCACGGAAAAGGAACCTACGTGGCGGCGGTGAATCCGAGCCTTCTGCTGGAAGAGCAGAAGAAAGAGCTGGAAGCGGATTTGGAGATGGCTGTCCAGAAGGGCAGAAGATACGGAATAAGCGATGAGGATATCAGAAGCTTGTTCGAACTGATTATGGAGGGTTGAGTATGCTGAAAATAGAAAATTTGAAGAAAAGCTATGGCGCTTTCGCCCTGGACTGTTCCCTGGAGATTCAGCCGGGCTGCGTCACCGGCCTGATCGGGCAGAACGGCGCCGGGAAGAGCACCACGTTCAAGGCGGCGCTGGGGCTGATCCGCCCGGACAGCGGGAGCGTACGGGTCCTGGGCAAGGACAGCCGGGCGCTGGGGAGAGAGGAGAAGCAGCAGCTGGGGGTGGTCCTGTCGGATTCCGGTTTCAGCGGATACCTGACGGTCAAGGACATCGTCCCTGTGCTGGAGAGCCTGTATGAAAAGTTCGATAAGCCTTTCTTCCTGGAGCAGGTCAGGAAGTTCGATCTGCCGGAAAACAAGAAAATCAAGGAATTCTCCACCGGCATGAAGGCGAAGCTGAAAGTCCTGGTGGCAGTCTCCCACGATGCCAGGCTATTGATTTTGGATGAGCCCACGGCGGGCCTGGATGTGGTGGCCCGGGATGAGCTGCTGGACATTCTGCGGGAATTCATGGAGCGGGAGGGGGAGCGCTCCATCCTGATAAGCTCCCATATCTCCGGGGATCTGGAGAGCCTGTGCGATGATGTCTATATGATACACGAGGGGAAGATTATTCTCCATGAGGACACGGACGCGTTGCTGGGAGAATACGCTTTGCTGAAGATGGATGAACGGCAGTACGATTCACTGGATAAGCGGTATGTGCTGCGCTGTAAGAAGGAAAGCTTCGGCTACAGCTGCCTGACCGACCAGAAGCGCTATTACATGGAGAATTACCCGAAGCTGACCATAGAGAAAAGCTCCATTGACAATGTGATTACAATGATGATTCGAGGTGCTGCATTATGAAAGGTTTATTGATCAAAGACATGAAACTGATGGGGAACATGAAGAATTCCTTTTTGCTCATTCTGCTGATTGCCATAGCCATGACTACCTATATTAAGGACACTGCTTTTCTGATAACCTACATGGGGCTGATTGGCACCACTTTTGCCACCAGCACCCTGAGCTATGATGAGTTCGACAACGGCTATTCCTTCCTGATGTCCCTGCCGGTCACCCGGAAAGGATATGTGCTGGAGAAATTCGGTTTCGGTATGCTGATGAGCGGGGGAGGGTGGCTGCTGGGTACTGTCCTGGCGCTGGTCTCCGGAATCGTCAGGGGCAGCGTGGAGCCTCTGGACGTCCTCATGAATTCCCTGGTGCTGCTGCCCATGGTATTCTTTCTGCTGGCTGTGATGATTCCTTTCCGGCTGAAGTTCGGCTCGGAGAAAGGGAGGGTCATCATGATCTGTGTCGCGGGGGCGGCCTTTCTGCTCTTCGCGGTGGCGGCGGAGGTTTTTAAGAGGGTGCATCTGAACCTGGATGACATAGGCGGAAATCTGTCGCTGCTGAGCGACGGCACCATTGTGGTAGGGGCTGTGGTTCTTGGAATCGTCATACTGTTGGTTTCCTACAGGATTTCCGTCTCTATCCTGGAGAAAAAGGAGTTCTGACCAGATATGCCATAACCTGAAAGGGGTTTTGGATTCCGACCAGATTCCTTTAATACAGGAAATGTTAGGTTATTTCCTTGTGCCGGTTACGAGAGCACAGAAATGCTTTGTTATCGTAGGCGAAGGTGGTGCAGGAAAATCACAGCTTTTGCTTGTGCTGAATCAGGTTCTTTTAGGATCTGAGAATGTAAGCAATGTGTCCTGGCAGGCATTAAATGAGAGATTCAC
>ERZ808037.1313-NODE-1313-length-16814-cov-7.800143_pt1 | contig 16814 bp, 18 predicted proteins | sample MGYA00380190_ERZ808037 | MGnify/ENA primary metagenome ERZ808037 (study PRJEB31490, sample SAMN06133399) | mouse gut metagenome | isolation source: J9 | host: mice | place: China: Chengdu | collected 2015-05 ... | reverse complement strand
CCATTGTTTACTCATATTCGGGGAGATAAAACAAGGGTGCTTGATGTAGATGGTGTATATGCAACGATAAAAGACATCGCCAGAAGAGCAGGCATGGACAGGCGTGTCTATCCGCATCTATTCCGCAAGACAACCGCTACGAATATCTGCAAGCGTGGAGGGAGCGTTGATGCCGCAGGAGAGTATTTAGGACATGCACCGAGAAATGTTACAGACAGGCATTATACATACAGAGGTGAAAAGTATGTTGAGCAGATCTTTCACAATTTTGTTGAGGCAGTATAGATTAACTTTTTTTGGATTATTTTCTTGACTTTATTTGAATATCAAATTAGAATAGAAAAAAAAGGAGGTTCGGATATGCTGGCATATAAAATTGATGTAATAGAAACATTGAAGGAATCTGGATATAATAGTACTAGAATTTTGAGGGAAAATGTGATTAGTCAGTCTGCTATGCAGAAATTGAGAAATGGGGAAATGGTGGGAATTAAAACTTTGGAGCAGCTTTGTGAATTATTAGATATGCAACCGGGAAACATAATAAAGTATGTAGAAAATAAACCATAAAAAGTTTATTTTCTGCCTTGACAATAAACCAAAAATAGTTTAATATATATAGTATCAGATGAGGCAAGTAAATCTGATGAGCGGAAAGGAGAATACAGAGTGTTGGAGGTAATGGAAGAAATGGCAATCAGCGAAAAGGAAATGAAGTTGCTTATGAATTTCGTAAAGGACGATTTGAAAGAGGCAAGAGACAGTGAGGATGTAGAGAAGAAAAACAGCAAAATTGACAGAGTGCTAGAACATATTCAACAGTATTTAGAGGATTAAGCAAGAAAGCGGAACTTGCCGCCGCTTTTTTCTTATATTTTTATACAGACAGTTATTTACTATTTGAAAACCCAATTATATCATGTTAAAATAAAAGAAAAATGAAATGGTATTCAGAAATGGCTGGATATAACGATGAGGAGACATCTATCAAAGAAAAAGATAGGTGTTTTTTTGTGTTTATTTTGTTGGAAAGGAGCAGTGGAGATGAATTTAAGAGGAAAAATAAAAAAGCTTCAAAGTGCGATCGTCATCAAAGGACTAATCATAAAAATAAGCCAGAACCAGTTTTATTCAACAGATCAAAAACGCATGATTACCTCATACTGTATCCTGACACCAGTTACATACTATTCGGAACGGAAGCGGTGCTGGAAAGACATGGACTATGAGATATTGAAAACTTGTTCAGTGGTAGACGTGATTTTTTGTCTGCGTGACATATATGAGGCGGTGAACGGATGACTCTCAGGCAGGAGCGGTTTGCAAAGGAGTATGTGAAAAATGGCGGAAATATACAACAGGCAGCATTGGCAGCAGGATATTCCAAGACTTCGGCAGCAGTTACAGGTACAAAAATGCTAAAAAATGCTAAAGTTTTAGCATATATAGGAAAATTGCAAGAAGAAATTGAGGATATTAATGGCAGAGATATCATAAGCCTTGCAGAGATACAGAAGATACGGGCAGGGATTGCAAGAGGGGAGATTAAGGATGATATTGGATTTGCACCGGATATGTCAGACCGATTAAAAGCATGTTCTGATTTGGAAAAAGCACTCAGGATTGCAGAAGAGCAAAGACAGAAAAAACAGATGGAAGAGGATAGAAAAAAAGTAGCCATGTGGACCATACCCATCAATGATATTACATCAGATTTTGTGGAACCATATCGAGCTGTACATGCTGCATTTGGTGGTGAGGAGGACATTCGGGAAATTATATCAAAAGGTGGGCGCGGTTCTATCAAATCAAATTTTTGGGCAGCAATTGCATATGAGACTATTCGTCAGGATTCAATGGCACATGTCGTATACACTAGGCGGTACAAGGTTGATCTTAGAGGATCTGTCTATAACCAGTTTATGAAAACTGTAATCAGATACAATGATTTGGATAACTGGATATTCCATACATCGCCTATGATGGCTGTGTACAAAAAAACTGGGCAGTGCGTGATCTTTGTCGGTGCGGATAAGCCGATCAGCCTGAAATCTTACAATTTGTCATTTGGATATGTAAAGCTGCTCATTCACGAAGAATGTGACGAGATGGCAGGTGTGGAGCAGATGGATAATATTGAAGATACATTTCTTAGATCAGATACACCCGCACTTGACGTCAAAGTATTTAATCCGCCCAAGTCTAAAAATAATTTCATGAATGACTATACTGAAGAGTGCCAACGAAAAAGAGAAACGAGAATATTTCACAGTTATTATTATAATGTTCCTGTTAAGTGGCTTGGAAAGCGTTTTTTTGAGAGGGCAGAATGGTTCAGACAGAATAAGATTCTATACTACAAAAACAATTATCTTGGAGAAGTGACAGGAACCGGAGGAGGTATCTTTGAAAACGTCGAGATACGGACTATCAGTGATGACGAAATAAATAATTTTCCTGAAATAGTTCACGGATTGGACTTTGGATTTACACATCCACAAACATTTATAGGCAGTTATTATGATGATGAAACAGATACACTCTATTGTTTCAGGGAAGTGTATGCAAAGAAGTGCAAAAATGTCACATTTGCAAGACGGATAAAGAAATATATCAATGTTGAGATTATTTGTGACAGTGCAAGACCAGATGCCATAAAAGAAATGCAAGACTGGGGATTTAATGCTATAGGTGCAAAGAAACGCTGGGGAAACGGCAAGGGAAGGGACTATTGCTGGGAATGGCTGCAAATGGTCTCAAAGATTATCGTAGATCCAGAAAGGTGCCCGCATCTCAAAAAAGAACTTACCACATTGGAACATGAACAGTTGAAAGATGGTTCATTCAGCGATGCATACCCCGTTTTGGATGAGGATTGTGTGATGGCGCTAATCTACGGATTAAACCGTGTTATTATGGAAAGCCGTAGGAATGATGGGCTGTATGATGATACAGGGGAGGAGTGGGAAGAGGAGGAGTGGGAGGACGCAGATTTTGAGGAAGGAGAACCATGAGATTTGTAAGCAGAGTCAAGGAGTTTATTATGAATGTATTGAAAACCTATGCAAAGAAAGAGTTTAATGTGAATTTGGTATCATCTGCAATGATGGAGACAGCACAAAGTATCTGGCAGCAGATTATTGCAGGACACCCATATTGGATAAGCGAGGATAAAGATATCAGGACGATCAACTTTGCAAAATTCTTATGCCAATATACAGCCAAAAAAACATGTTTGGACTTAAAGGTTACAGTGTCGGGGTCTGAACGGGCAAAATATATAGACAAATGTATTAGCAGAATGATTTTGAAATCAATACGTGATAAGGTTGAAGATGCCTGTGGTTTGGGAGGGATTATCTTGAAACCAAGTGGTACATACAATCCTTCTGGTGCGATAGATTACGTAATGCCGGGAAATTTTGTTGTGACAGAGAAGGATAATAATGGTGTTATACTGGGAGCCATATTCATAGACCGCATTATCTGTGGCAGTGACTATTATACAAGGCTGGAATACCATCATTTTGTACAGATGAATACAGCGGTGGAAAATACAGAAGAATTGAAACGCGTGTATGTGATAGAGAACAGAGCATATAAATCAAGCCACAAGGACAGCCTTGGGAGGATGATATCTCTCACAGATGTATCAGAGTGGGCAGCAATCCAGCCGCAGTTGATAATATCCAATGTAGAGAAGGTACTTTTTGCGTATTTTAAAATGCCATACAACAATACAATTGATTATGAGTCACCAGAGGGAGTGGCAATGTTTTCTAACTGTATTGAGGAACTCAGGGATTTGGATATCGCTTGGAGCATGAAGGGCAATGAGGTTGAAGATTCGAAGCATATGACTTTCATAGATGAGAGAAGGATATTAAAGGCAGATGTGAAAAATATGGGGATTAGAACCAAGATAAAGCTGCCGAGGTTTGTACAGGGGATAAGGCAGGGCATTGAAGAAAGTAATGCAATTCAGGAGCATGTAGCAACGTTGCTGACAGGAGACCGTATCACGGACATCAATTCAATTCTTTCTATGATTTCCACGAAGGCAGGATTTTCACAGGGGCAGTTTGTTCTGGACCGCAAGACAGGAATGGTGACAGCCACACAGATTGAGTCCGATGACAATGAGACGGTAGAGACAATCATGGATGTCAGGAGTGCGCTTCAATCGTCCATCAGAGACCTCATCTATGCACTTGATAAATACTGTGACATATTTTTTGATATGCCATCAGGATATGTGAATGCACTTGATGATGAGGTTCCGAATGAAGATATCTTTTATTTTAAAGATTTAATGTCTACATTTGAGCAGGATCGCATGAGGGCATTAAAGCTTATAACGCAAGGTGTATACAGCAAAAAGAAATATCTAATAGAATATGAGGGATTTGACGAAAAGGAAGCAGAAATAATGCTTGCAGAGATAGCAGCAGAAAACAATGCGGGAAAAAAGGACGGATTGTTTGATGAGGAGTGAAGTATATGAAGATAGATAGTACAGTTGGAAAAGTAGATATTAAGTTAAGCACAGACCGGATAGATGAGAATATAAAGGAAGCACAGAAATCACTCAATATGAGGATTGTGGGAGATTGTGAACAGTATACACCTATACAGCAGGGAGCACTAAGAGGGAGTGTTCATTATCCAGAAGGAATCTATGGGGGAGAGATCGCATGGGGAGATCACAATGCTCCTTATGCACATTACATATACAGTGGTTTTTTGCGCACAGATGAAACAGGGAGGGTGTTTGTAGGAAAAAATGAGAAGAAATCTGTATTAACAGACACACCTTTAAAATATCATCATCCCGGAACGGGCAGCATGTGGTTTGAGACAGCAAAGAAGTCACACGGTAAGGACTGGATAGATCTTGCAAAGAGAAAGGCAGGTAAAGGATAAAATGCTAGAACCAGAGTATTTTCAAGATAAGTGTGACAGAATGGTACAGTTGTATCATGAGCTGGAGGATTACATACTGAATGATATTGCACAGCGGCTCTTGAAATCAGGCATGTCAGGAACGGCAGACCGTCTGATATGGAAACTTGAGCAGATGGGAGAACACAGATCTACAATATTGGCAAAGTTGTCCCAAATATCCAAAATGAGCAAACAGGAACTTAGGGAACTGCTTCAGGAAGCTGTACTGACTTCGTGGAAAGATGACCTGAGTATATTCAACAGACTTGGCATTGTCGTTTCAGAGCCGTTGAAGAATCGAGCTGTAAGGGAAGTAATGGATGCGGAATATTACAAATGCAGAGGTGAGCTTGAAAACCTTACAAGGACAACGCTGGATAAAAGCCAGCAGGATTTGATCAGGCTGCTTGATGAGGCAGAGATACGTGTTGCCAGCGGTGTTCAAAGCTATTCAGCCGCAGTATGTGATATTCTTGATAATTATGCATCTGGTGGCGTAAAAGTGAATTATCCGACAGGGACGGAGCGCACTTTGGAAAGCGCGGTCAGAATGGCGGTAGTTACATCTATGAATCAGACAAGTGCACAGATTACAAACCAGTACATTGTTGAGGGAAACATTGAGTATGTCCTTGTATCTGCGCATCTGGGAGCACGTCCGCAGAAGAAAGGACAACCCAGTCTGGCAGGACATGAAAACTGGCAGGGAAGAGTATACAGAATCAGAGGCAGTGAAGAGGGTTTTCCCAATCTGGTAGAGCAGACGGGATATGATATCACAGAGGATGGAATCGGTATAGTTGTTAATCCGCTTGGGCTGCATGGATACAATTGCCGCCACTCGCATAAGCCTTGGGATAAAGATTTACGAAATCCCTATCTTGATGAAGATAGAAATCTTGTTATTGACACCAAAGAAAGCCGCAAACTGTATGACTTACAGCAAAAACAACGAGCTATGGAACGCAGTATAAGAAAAACAAAACGGGAGCTTCTGGCAAAGCAGCAGCAGATCAATCACATAGCTGAAACAGATATTAGGGAGATATTACAGCCAGAGTATGATGAGCTGGCATATAAACTTCGGCAGCAGAACAAAAAGTATAACGAGTTCTGCAACACAAATAACCTCCAGAAGCAATACGACAGAATTAAGACAGCAGGTTTTAAACGGAAGCAGGCGGCAATGGCAAACGGGCGGGCAACAGCATATACAAACCAGCAAATGAAAAATAAGCCTTAAACTTTCAAAAACTCTATCTTCCCAAGAACTAGAAAATATGATAAGATATTTATGAGGTGAACAATATGAATGAAATCGCCGAACAAATTGAAAAGTCTGCTCAACAGATCGCAAAATTAATTGTGAGCGGCAGCAGTGTTGAAATCCATCCGGCAAAGGATGGAAAAATCAAGATCTATGAAGTTAAAAAGAAAACCATAAATAAATAATTGGTATGCAGGAATGGCTGCATACAACGGCTAAGCGGAGCCAGTTTGTAGAGTAAGATCTATAAGCTGGCTCCTTTTTCAATTACGGGATATAGCTCAGTGGCAGAGCACGCGGCGTTTCTTTCCTTAGTTTGGCGCTGTGGTGTTGCAGGTTCGACTCCTGTTGTCCTGATTGCCAGCTATGGATAAAATAGCAGCTCATTCACACCGGACTGACCGGGAGAAAAACTTTTAAGAAAGAGGTAAGTAAATATGCTGATACTGGAAGAAATGAAGAAATTGGGAATTGAAATCACATCGGAGATGGAAAAGAAATTTTCAGGGGACTGGGTAACACAATTTGAGCTGGAGAGGAAAACAAAAAAATTGATGAAACTTGAGGAGGATAACAAAGAGCTGGAAAAGCAATGCGGGGACTTGGAAAAGGAATTGAAAGATCTGAAAGATTCAACAGAGGATGTGGAGTCTTTGAGGACAAAAGTTACTGAACTCACAACGACACTTGAGACAGAACGCAGGGAGAGGGCAGACAGGGAGGAACAGGAACGCCTGACCACGCAAGTGACAGAATTTTTTGAAGGAAAACATTTCGTGAATGAAATCACAGCAGATGCGATCAGGAAAACACTTGTGGAAGAGCTGCAAAAGGATACAGCAAAAGGGCGCAGTATTTCAGATCTCTTTGATGCCATTGTAAAAGATGATAAGGGTGAGTATAAGCCCAATATCCTCATCACAGACAAAGAGCTTGAGGCGCAAAAGAACCGTTCTCAGATTGTGGGTAACAATATCCATCAGCAGACAGGAGCCAGACTTTCAACGGCAGAGCTTATGAAGATGAAAAATCAAAATCCAGATATGGATATTACACCATATTTGAAACAGTAGGAGGTAAGAGATGGCACTATTTGATATGATAAACTTTAATGGTGAGGTATTTGATGCCCTTTTAAGGGAAACACCGAATCTAAAACTAAACCAGCTATTAAAAAGTGGGGCAATCGTCGAAAAACCAGAGTATGCTTCACAACTGCCTGACCAGAAAGGCGGGCATTATATCGTTACACTGATAAAACAGCGACTCAAAGGCAGTACCTCAAACTATGATGGAAAGACGAATATTGGTACTGAAACAAGAGGCAACTATGCCATGGGACGTATTGTGATCGGGCGGGCGCAGGGCTGGACAGAAAAGGATTTTAATACGGATATTTCAGGAGATGATTACAGTGCGGCAGCAGGGGAAGTAGCAGAATTTTGGGACGATGTAGACCAAGGGCTGCTGATTAGTACACTAAAAGGTATTTTTTCCATGACAGGCGGAAAGAATGCAGAGTTTGTGTCAAAGCATACACATGATATCACAGATGATCCAAATCCTAATTTCAATGAGACAACACTGAATACAGCAGTACAGAAAGCACTTGGAGACAATAAGAGTAAGTTTGCAATGACAATCATGCATTCACAGGTAGCAACAAATATCGAGAACCTGAAACTAATTGCCTATATGAAATATACAGATGCAGAGGGTGTGGAAAAAGATCTTACGCTTGCAACATTAAATGGAAGAATGGTATTGATTGATGATGATATGCCGTTGGAGACTGTAAATGTACCAGAGTCAGCCAGTGGAAAAGGAGACGGCTACAGTTATAACGTGTACACAACCTATGTGCTTGGTGAAGGGGCAATTGAGTATACAAACTGCGGTGTAAAGACGCCTTCAGAAATGTCAAGGGACGCTGCCAAGAATGGCGGGGAAACCACATTATATACAAGACAGCGGAAAGTATTTGCACCATATGGGATTTCATTCAAAAACAGCACAATTATATCGCCGCTCAATACGCAGCTTGAAACTGGATCTAATTGGGAACTTGCAAAGAATACAGATGATAATTCGGTCTATCCTGAAAAGGCGATTGCGATTGCACAGATTAAATCAAGAGGATAAAGCAGGGAGGATTTTGGCATGGGATACACTACATATGAATTTTATACCAATGAATATTATGGGGATACTGTGCCCGAATCCTCATTTGAGAAGTGGCAGCAGAGTGCATCTGACAAGCTAAATTATCTGTGTTTTGGGCATATCACATTGGATGATGTAGAGCAGTATGATACAGAAATTCAGAAAGCAGTATGTGCATTGGCAGATGTGTTGTTTAAGCTTGACGAAGCGAAACTTCATGCAAACAATCCAGAAAAAGGCAATATCAAATCAATGACTGTTGGAGATCAGAGTGTCAGTTTTGGCAGTAATGATACAGAATATACACTGGCAATGTCAGATACCAAAAAACAATATGATCTGATGGTAGATGCAGTCAGTGTTTATCTGAGTCATACAGGGCTGCTTTATGCGGGGTGTGACTGATGGGACTGGGATTTTTATATAATGATACGGTGACGCTGTACAACAAATCAATAGACAAACAGACTGGCGAAGAGCATTGGTTTCCGACGCTTATTGAAGGGGCCAGTCTTTTGTTCAAATCAAATACTACTGTGGATAAAAATGGCAAAAAATCAGCAGATGAAGCAAAACTTTTTGTGGATACCTGCACACTGCAAAAACCGTATGCGAAACCGAAAGAATGGAATGACATGCCAGATGACCAGAAGGCAGTTTCTTTTACATTTAACGTCTTGGAGGATTTCTTTGTGGAGGGAAATACAATGGATACAGCTATTTTGCAACAGGGATTTTACGAATGGATGCGGAATCATTATGATAATGTGTTTAAAATTGTAAAGGCAGAACAGTATAAAAATTTAATGCCACATTTTGAAGTAAGGGGTGTTTAGTGATGGACAATACAGAAGCCTTGTCAGTTACGGATGCGGAATCAATACAAAATGCCGTGTTGCAGCTTATATTAAAGTATCCCGGATATCCAGCTTTCTTCGAACCGTCTTTTGCAAATGTAAAATGGAATGATATTAATACAGATACGTCGATTGGATTGTATGCACTTCCGGGAGCAGTCTATCTGAAAAGATATATTTATGGCGGATATAAAGCACAATTTTTCTTCGCGGTCAGATACCGTTCAAGTCCGCAGAGCACACCAGCGTGTATCAGCAGCCAGATCATGCTTGAAAATCTGGCAAAGTGGCTGGAGAGCTGCCATATACAGTTTACTGATAAAAAGATAAAAATGGAATCAATCGTGAGAACATCACAGGTATACGGCCCTTCACAGGATGAGAATAGTATGGACTGTGCAGTTAATCTGCGTGTGATATTCGAGCAGGAAGAATAGGAGGAGGATATATGTCTAAATTACCAAGGGGTGTCTATGCCGTATGGCTGAGCTTTGATAAAAATAGATGGACGCTGATCGGAAAAGATATGGAAGAGTTTGCATATGAGCTTAATCCAGAGGTATCAACATTCAAGAATATACTTGGTGAATCAACTGCGACTCATAACGGCTATACGCCTTCAGGCGATATTCAGTATGCAGCAAGAAGTGAGGACGCAATCTATGAAAATATAAAAGGAATCGCAGATAATCTGTATTCAGATGATGAACACTGCCGGGCATATATGATCAGTGCGATATTGGACGAAGAGGTGAAGGATTCAGAGACGACAGTGCTTACAGGTACAGGATACGAAGTAGCCGGACTTGTGAGCGTGACCAGCGTGGGCGGGGATACATCAGGGCTTTCCATGCCGTTTACGTTTACAGAAGATGGCGCGCGGACACAGGGAACGGTATCAGTTAGTAAGAAGGTGCCGACATTTACAGCAAATAATGGCAGCAGTGCTGAACAGACGGCTGATTTTTAGTATGGTGTAAGTATTGAAATTTAGAAAGGATGTTTGTGGTGGAGGCAGTAAGGATAGAAAGTACATCAAAAATGGAAGAGATACGGATTGAGAACCGGGTACAACTCACCAAAGTTTACATAGGCAGCGGCGATGATTTCATCATTGTATCAGGTAATGACAATTCGATTGTCAAACGTTTTTTGAATGCAAGAAATAATTTTATTACTCTGGCAGAAAGTTTAGAGAGTAAATCCAACGAGATCATAGAAAAATATGATGCAGCAGAGGGAGAAGAAATTGAGTTCTCTCCGTCTGATATAGACAGAATGTATGAACTTGAGGGAGAATTTGCAGTTCAGGCAGAACAGATTATGGACAGTGTTTTTGGGGAGGGAACAACAAAGAAATTTTTTGGAGATGTTTATGAAGTAATACCAAATTTTGTTCCATCTGAGGAAAGCTTCATGGATTTTTTCGATGCCCTCAATCCTGTCATTGAAAGGCTATCTGAACACAAGGTGAAATTAGAGAAGCTGGCAAGCCAGAAACGCATGAGTAAATACCAGCCACAAGATCATAAGAAGCCGCAGAAAAAGGGTACAGTTAAATGATAGGCGAACTGCCAGAACGTTTGATAATTGGTGAGACAGCTTATGAAATCCGTTCTGATTTCAGGAATGTGCTACAGGTATTTGAAGCATTCCGAGATTTGGAACTTTACCAGATGGAAAAGTGGATTGTTACGGTTTATCTGCTGCTCAAACCGTTTACCTGTGCAGAGGATGTAGAGGAGGCAGTGAAAGAAGGCTTTGACATAAATGAAGCACTCAGACAGATTCTGTGGTTTATCTCTGCCGGAAAAGAACAGAATGATAGAAATGAACTTCCTGTGTATGACTGGGTTCAGGATGAACAGATGATATTTTCCGCAGTCAACAAAATCGCAGGAAAGGAGACCAGAGAACTGGAATACCTTCATTGGTGGACTTTTCTGGGATACTTTAATGAAATTGGAGAGGGTAGTTTTTCTTTCATCGTAGGAATCCGAAATAAGCTAAACAGAAAGAAGAAATTAGACAGCCAAGAGAGAGAGTTTTTATCTCGAAATAAAGAGCTTGTGCGGATTAAAAAGCTAAAGACAAAGGCAGAACAGAAACAGGAAGCAGCGCTTAAAACATTGCTGGATGAGGTTCTGTAATAAAAATAACAGGTCTGCATAAAAGATTGTAGGTGACGGCTAAAGGGTGCCAGTAGATGCGTGAAAATCGTATCTGCTGACATCTTTTTTGTTTGATGAGGGAGAAGTGAAGCGGATGGCGGAATATGATGGCGAGATAAGGATAAATACAAAGATTGACACAAGCGGAATTGTACGCGGCATGTCAGAAGTAAGACTGGCTATCGAGCGCGGTATATCTGGTTCAAAACCTATGCGGAATACAGAGCAGGAAGTGAAACAGCTTGGAGATTCATATTCAAATACAGCGCAGAAGGTTTCTGAGCTGAAAACTACGATGGAGGCTCAGAAAAACACGCAGTTCCCCAAAGAAACAACTTCTCAGCTTATGACGCTTGAAAACCGCATTGTTAAGACAACAGATATAGTTGCTTCTCTTTATGCCAAAATGGATTCTTTGAGAGAAACAAAAATACCCACACAAGAATATAAGGAGATTGAATCAGATATCTCTAAGGCAGAGCGGGAACTTAATAAGCTGATTGAAAAACAGGCGCAATTGGAACACGAAGGAAAAAACAGCGGTTCAGCATGGGAAAATATTAATCAAAAAATTCTGGCAACAAAAGATTACATTGCACTAGCAAAAAATGAATTGCAAGATCTTGTTAATTCTGGGAAAGCATTTACTTTAGGTACAGAAACAGAAGAGTATAAAAAAATAGAAGCGGATGCAAAAAATTATAAAAATACCCTCGATGCATTAATTCAAAAGCAAAGGGAATTAAATGGTACAACAAAAGAAATGTCTGATGCTGAATATATGAGACAGGCAGAGGAAAATATTGATCGTGTTATTGCACGTATGGAGGAAAGACGGCAAAGAGAGTCGCAAACACCACCAGAGCTATTGCGACCGCGATATGGTGAATCGGTAGACTATGACGCGATTCATCGTGCACAACAAGAAGTACAGAACTTTATTGATACATACACATCCGGCGGACAAAGTGCACAGGAATTTGCAGCCAAATCAAACCAAGCCATTGCAAGCATGACGCAGGAACTTGCAGAATTAAAAGCACGTCAAAAGGAATTAGAAAAATCTGGAATGGGTCTGGGGTTTGAGGAGTATGACGAAAATGTGCAGAGAATAACAGAAATTAATGATGCATTAGGAAACTATAGAAGAGCGTTAACTACTGTACAGTCATCATACAGAGAGTTGGGAAGTGTTGCCACAGATACATTGAAGCGTATTGGAGTAAACATACATAAGTATGCAATTAATCCGTTTTTATTGCTGGGGAAAACTGCTGCAAAAACTTTTTTAGGAATAGGAAAAAATGCGAAATCCTCTAACAATATGCTTCATAAAAGTTTTAAAGCTATTCTCAAATATGGTCTTGGAATCCGAAGCTTGTATGTTTTTATAAATAAACTCAGGACAGGAATTAAACAAGGATTTTCCAATCTTTACAATGATAAAAATATTGTAACTTTTAAGAGTCAAGTGGATAGCTTAAAGGCAAGTATATTGACCTTAAAAAATGCGTTTGCCGCAGCATTTCGCCCAATTGCAGAAGTAGCAATACCATATATACAACGGTTGATTGACTATATATCCAATCTGCTTAATGTGATTGGTCAGTTTATGGCGGCAATAACGGGACAAGAAAAATATACAAGGGCAATAAAGCAGACCACTGCGGCTATTGAAAAACAAAACAAGGCGCAGAATAAGCAATTGAGTAACCTCGACAGTCTGAATAATTTAACATCGGATAAAGATGGAAATAAAAAGGATACTACTGGAATGTTCGAAGAGGTGCCAATTGAAGATAAGTGGCAGAAAATGGCGGACATGCTAAAAGATATGTGGAAGGATGCTAACCTTTCAATCCTTGGCGAAAAACTGGGAAAACAGTTAAAAGAAGCTTTAGATAATATTCCGTGGAATAAGATTAAGCAGTCTGCAAGGAAAATGGCAAAGCGACTGACTACATTGATAAATGGCTTTATTACGACTCAGGGTTTGGGATATTCCATTGGCAGTACATTGGCAGAAGCGGTTAATACAGCATTTGAGTTTCTAAATAAATTTGTTCATGGATTGAACTGGTACTCAATTGGAAAGTTTATCGCTGATTCTTTGAATGGGGTATTTGAAACAATTAACTGGATGCTGATCAAAGATACATTCGTAACGGGGGCTAAGGGGCTGGCAGATGCCATTAATTCATTTATAGGCAATTTTCATTGGAATAATATTTCTGACACAATTTCTAGCGTAGTTAATACCATAACAGATACCATTTTTTCTTTCTTTTCAAAAGTCAAGTGGGGCGTACTTGGGCAAAATCTCGGAGAGCAGCTCATGGAAAGTATCAAAAAGATTGACTGGGAGCACTTAGGAAGAGCAATTGGTTCTGTTATTCAGGCGGCTCTTGATTTTGTTATGGGGTTTATAAATGAATTAAACTTTGGAGTAGTGGCGCAGGCAGTAGTTGACGCATTAAAGGGATTTTTTGAGACAGTAGATATGGGACAATTGGCAGAAATTATCATGGCTGCATTAACCGTTAAACTAGCTGCAAAGGCTACTGTGAATGCATTTCAAATAACAGCAGGTGCGATTTTACATGCATTAGGTGTTGGTATTACAAATTTGGGAAGTTGGTTTTTAACAACAGGTTCACAAATGATAACTAAATTAGGCGCTGGTATCACGAAAGCAGCAGGATTGCTTAAAAATGTTGGTGGCTCCATAGTAAATTATATTGGTAGTGGAATAGTGTCTGCAGGAGGTGTTAGTGCGTTTATAAATGCGGATTTGGGGACATTGATAGCAGGTGGAGGGGCTACAGCAGGAACTGCTATCGGAACCGCCATAATTGGTGGAATAATTGCGGCAATTGCTGGCTGGAATTTTGGGCAATTTTTATATGAGAAGATTACGGGCGAAGCAATTGAAATGTCTTTTACAGAACAGGTTAAGGAAATATTTAGTTCTTTTACAGATGGTTCTTGGATTGAGGCATTTAAAATGTGGGGCAGTGATATTGTTGAAGGACTTAAACAGGGAATTACAGATGCTTTTTCAACTATTGGGAAGTGGATAGATGAACATATTTTTAAGCCTTTTGTTGAAGGGTTTAAAAAACTGTTTAAAATAAACAGTCCATCAAAAGTGATGATCGAAATGGGCGGATATATTGTATCAGGTTTATTAGAGGGATTGAAAGAGAAGTGGAAAAACGTTGTGAACTGGATTACGGATAAAATAAACTGGCTGAAAGACAAACTAAGCGGAATCGCCGGAAAGGTAACATCTGGATTTTCGGGCGGACGGGGCAGTGATGCCAAGAACGATAGCAGAAGCGCGCTTTTCTCTGCACCGGCGGTATCCACACCCTACGCAGCAAATCCAGCCTTTGCCGCACTAAGCACCGCACCGATACCGAAACTTGCAACAGGCTCGGTCATTCCAGCAAATAAAGAGTTTATGGCTGTATTTGATGGTCAGAAACATGGTACAAATGTGGAAGCCCCACTTGGTATGATTGAAGAAACAGTAATAAATGCCATTGCAAAAGTGAATGCAGCTTCCGGGAATAACAACAGCGGAAGCATCACATTGGAGATTCCGGTTGTTATTAACGGAATTGGCGAAATCGGTCGTGCAGTGCAGCAGTTTGACAAGGAATTTTTCAAGCAATCGGGGCGGCATGCATTTGCATAGGGGTGGAATATGGCACAGTTTAAATTCGGGAGCTTTGATTTCCCTGATGAATTAGTAAAGTGGGGCGCGGTGAGCGCAAAACCGAACCAACGGCAGAGCATCGACGCATATACGGACGATACAGGCGTTACAAGGGATTTTGCGCTTCCACACACAAAGACACAAATATCTTTTACCACGCTCCCCATGAGCGTGCAGGAGTTCCGTACCATTATGTCGGGGCTTGTTGAAAATTACATAGATTATAAGCTGCGCGATGCAAACTGTACTTATTACGATGATGAAAACGGAAAATTTTCAACGGGACATTTCTATTTTGACAAAAGTTTTCAGGTGAACCGGAATGAGGTTGATGCAAACGGGATACCTACAAAATACGGCGAAATGACATGGACGTTTATTGAATATTAGGGAGGCGGCATGGAAGTATCTGAAAAAGTTAAAAACGCCTATATCGGCGCAGGGAAAGCGAAATATATAGATCTGCATTTTCCCGAATTGAATCTGTCCATACTGGGCGGAACAGGGCGCATGTATTCCGATTCCATGCGCCTGTCGGAGAAGCTTGTAAATTCCAGCAGCATTGAATTTGTCGGCTGTATATCAAGCATGTTCAAGATACAAGTAAACAATTTAAAAGAGGACGTTAAGGGAAAGAAAATTACAGCGACAATCCACACAGAAGGAACTGAAAGCGAACCGATTACGCTTTTTAACGGCGTTGTAGACAGTGCCATGAAACAGAGCAACAAGCGCATAAAAGAGATTGTTGCCTATGATGAGCTTTACACCAAGGGAAATACGGACGTTTCCGCATGGTACAAATCCCTTGCGTTTCCAGTAACATTGAAAGTTTTGCGTGACAGCCTTTTTGCCCATATTGGGATTGAACAGATGGACACGCCACTCCCGAACGACAGCGTACAGATAAAAAAACAGTATAATCCAAGTTCGTTACAAGCTTTATCCGTTATCAAGGCAATCTGCCAAATTAATGGTGTGTTCGGCATAATAAACCGTAAAAACAAGTTTGAATACAGAATACTTGGAGCGATTAAAACAGAGTTATATACGCCTTTTTATCCTTCGGAAGATACTTTTCCGGGAATGTCAAAAAGCGCTCTTGGATTGGATAGCGTTAATCTTACGGATTTTCCGTACTACAAATCTGTTGATTATGAGGAATATGTGGTCAAGCCCGTAGACAAGATTACAATTCGACAGTCCGAAGGCGACGAGGGTGTGACTTATGGCAGCGGCAACAACAATTATATCATTCAGGGTAATATGTTTGCTTACGGACTTTCAAAAGAGGTTCTTTTGCAGGTGGCAGAAAATATATACCCGAATATACAGGGATTTTCTTATCACCCATTTCAATCTGTAAATAACGGGCTTCCTTATTTGGAATGTGGGATTGATGCTGCATCTTATATGATGATTGATTGGGAAGCTACTGAAAAAGCGAAGAAAGAGGCGGCTAAAAATAGATCTGAAAATGAATACAATATTATTTATGAGCAGAAAGATTTTTACATACTTAATCGCGAGCTTTCCGGCATACAAGGATTAAAGGATTCTTACAGTGCGCAGGGGGAAGAGTACCAAACAGAATTTATCACGGACCTGCAGACGCAGATCGACCTTCTGAAAAAGAAAAATTCGCAGGAGGCGCAGGAAACACAGCAGCAGATTGAGGACTATACGTACAG
>ERZ808037.1310-NODE-1310-length-16833-cov-4.180652_pt1 | contig 16833 bp, 12 predicted proteins | sample MGYA00380190_ERZ808037 | MGnify/ENA primary metagenome ERZ808037 (study PRJEB31490, sample SAMN06133399) | mouse gut metagenome | isolation source: J9 | host: mice | place: China: Chengdu | collected 2015-05 ... | reverse complement strand
TTTTTTTTTTTATTGCTATAGTGAAACACGTGTTCTTGAAGGGAGGGCACGTGCTGTACGCCACAGCGCAAGTATTGACCCCGACTGCCTATGGCGGCGAGGGAAGAAAGAAGGATTGAAATGGCGCAAGGTACTGTGAAGTGGTTCAACCCGGAAAAAGGCTATGGTTTCATTTCCCAGGAAGGTGGCGAGGACCTGTTCGTGCATTGGTCTGAGATCCAGATGGACGGCTATAAGACGCTCGACGAGGGCGCTGCTGTCGAGTTTGAGATCACCGAGGGCGACAACGGCAAGCTGCAGGCGTCCAACGTTACCAAACTCTAGTTTTTGAAAAACATGCCTAACGGGGAGCGGCCCTTCGGGGCCGCTTCTTTTTATGCCACACTCCCAAATCAGGGCCTCAGAACAGCCTTTTCCGTGTATCCTCGTTTTGGAGAACAAGAGCGAGGAGCTTCACATGCCAGAGATCAAATGCCCGAATTGCGGAACGGTTCTGTCGCTTGAGCAATCGGATCTCGATTCGGTTGTCCGTCAGGTTCGCGATGAAGAGTTTCGTCGTGAGCTCGACGCTCGCGCGAAGTTGATCGAAGCGGAGAAAGAGCAGGCCATCGAACTCGCGCAGGTGAAGGCCGAAGGCATGTTTCATGACCGGGAACAGGAAATCGCTGCAGAGATCGAGAAGCTGAAGGCGCAGATTTCCGCGCAGAAGGAAATGTTTGAAGCGGAACGGGAGCTTGCGGTGACGCGCGCGGTCGTCGAAGTGGAAAGGGAGCGCGACGAGCTTCGTGCTTCGATAGCCGCCCATGAGGCCGAGACGGTTCGTTCTGAGTCGCATCTGCGTGATCAGATGGCGGAACAAGCGCGTTCGAAGGACGAGATCATCGAGTTCCAGAAAGAGGAAATCGAGCGCTTGAAGGATTTCAAGGCCCGACTCACCACCAAGATGATAGGGGAAGAGCTCGAGGTTCACTGCGCAAACCAGTTCAATGCTATCCGGGCGACCGCGTTTCCCCGTGCGGTATTCGAACGCGACACTGAAGCTGTCGAGGGGACGAAGGGCGATTTCATCTTCAGGGAGGCTGACGATGAGGGCGTCGAGTTCATCTCCATCATGTTCGAGATGAAAAACGAGGAAGAAGGAAGCACACGCCGTAAGCGCAATGAGGACCACCTCGCGAAACTTGATAAAGACCGTGAGAAAAAGGGATGCGAATATGCGGTGCTCGTCTCGACGCTCGAACCAGAGAGCGAGCTATATAACAACGGCATCGTTGACGTGTCGTGGAAGTATCCAAAGATGTTCGTCGTGCGTCCGCAGTTCTTCATCCCGATTATCTCGCTCTTGCGTAATGGGGCGCTCAGCTCGCTCGAATATAGGCGCGAGCTTGCGATTGTGCGGCAGCAGGAGCTTGACATCACGAATTTCGAACGCGACCTCGATACATTCAAGCAAGGGTTCTTTAAGAACTTCGGCGATGCGTCGCTGCGTTTCGAAGATGCCGTGAAGGCCATCGACAAAGCAATTGCCGACTTGACGAAAGCGCGAGAGAAGCTTGTCGTGTCTGAGAAGCACCTGACAGCGGCGAACAACAAGCTCGAAGGCCTTACGGTCAAGAAGCTCACGCGCAATAATCCAACAATGAAGGCAAAGTTCGAGGCGCTCGCAGAAGAAGCGGGGGAGGACGAGAACGAGGAGAAATCGACAAAGAGGGCGCGGTCGTCAAAGCGTGCCAAGAGCGCATCGAAAAAGGCGTAGGCTGTCCTGTTATTGGGTCATTTGAGGTCAAATCGGTTAAGTAGAATTGCGCAAACGGATTGAGAGAAAGGTTTGTGCGGTGGCTTATGACGTTGTCATAGTTCCCTCTTTTTCACAGGTCGATTGGCGACGGAAGCGATTGGCTTCAGCGAAAGCGTCTGGAGTGTTTGCCCAGAAGATCGCGACGTTCGATGAATGGTTGGCTGATTTATGGGAGCTGCATGGCGATGGGCGCCGAATCATCGACGGAGTCCAGCGGGGGATGCTGATGCATGCAGCTGCCGAATCAGTTGCGGGAGGCGATTTCGCTCGGGAAGCGGCGCCGTTGGCAGCTGAGTGCGTGCGCGCGGCGGCGGGTCTCGACGAGTTCGTCCAAGCTGTCAACGCGGAAGAGGGGCGCGATTTCGAGCGGGCGATGGCGGCATACTTTGAATTGCTGGAGGCGCGCGATCTCGTGGAGCCCGGTGATGCCGCGATGATGCTTGCGCGGAAGTCGAGAGAGGTGTTTCCGGGCAATGCGCGCGTGCAGATGCTTGATTCGGCAACCATGCCATGGATTCAGCAGCGTTTTTTCGAGTTGTGCGAAACCGTCGACCTCGTTGTTGAACCGGCGGAGGGGGCCGAAGGAGTCGGTCGCGCCCCCGAGGGCGTTGAAGTGAGATTCGGTTGCCCTGCGGGCGCATTGGCCGAGCCGGGGCTCGTCGCCGACATAATCGAGGAGCATGGCCTGCAGTCGGCTGTCGTGGCGTGCAAGGATCCGCTTGATATGTTCGAACGGCTCGAGGAGCGTTTGGGCAAGTCTCACGAGCTGTCGGTGCAGGCGCGTAAGCCGTTCGGGGAAACGGATTTCGGCCGGGCTTTTCTCTCATGTTGGCGGTGCGTTTATGACGACCCGTGGGATCCGGCCTCGTTGTCCGATGTGCTTTACGGGCCGTTTTCGGGCGTGACGGCGTCGCGTGCGATGCAGATTGACGAAAGCATCCGGTCCAATCGGTTGGCGAGTCGAGACGAGGTGCTGCAGGAATTGCGTGTCGAGTCAGAGGCGTTTTCCCAGCTTGAAGAGCTCGTGAGCGAACCGGATGCAAACGTGCTCGTCGGTCTGTTCGAGCAACGGGTCCAAGCGGATGCGCGTCATTCGGCAGCGTGGCGCTCCGAGCAGCTTGCTGCGCTTAGCGCTTTGCAGAAGGTGACGGCGGCAGCTCGGGTGGCGGGTGTCGGGATGGAGGTGTGCGTGCGCTCGCTCGAGCGCACGACGGTTCCCGTTGCCGCGCGCGTGAACGCGGGTGCGAGCGGACGGGTTTTCGTTGCGACGCAGGGGGTTGCGGCGCAGCTCGAGCCCGGTTCGTTTGATGTTGCCGTGGTGGCCGACCTCACCTCCGAGGCTTATTCTGTGGCCGACCGCGACGATGCGGAGGCCATGTTCTTCGCGGACCTCGGGTTTGCGCCGGCGGAGTCGGCGCTTGACCGGGCGCGGCGTGAGTTCTGCGCGTTGCTGAAGTTGCCGCGTCATGCGGTTGCGCTTGTCAGGCCCCTTGGTGATGAGCAGGCTGATGAAACCTATCCAGCGGCGGTTCTCGAGGAGTTTGTGGATGCATATCGCGCCGACCCGTCGGATACGCGCGACATAGATAATCCGTATCGCCTGCCAATTGGGCTGCAGGAGGGAATGCTCGAGCGCGGCGAGGAGCTGTTGTTCGCGAACGCGCGCTCTGCTCGACCAGAGGCGGAGCAGGAGGTCGAATGCGAGTTGCCGCAGGGCCGGCGTGAAGATATTGCGCCCGGTGACGAGGGTCTTGTCATGCCTCGGCGATACGATAGCGAGGGAAGGCTGCTCGAGCGGGCATGTCCGTCGCCATCGGCGGTCGAGCTATATCTGGAGTGCCCTTACCGTTGGTTCGTTCAGCGGAGGCTGCATGCTGAGGGGCTTGACGAAGGGTTCGGCGCGCTCGAGCGAGGTACGTTCGCCCATAGGGCGCTGCAGGTGTTCTACGAGCGATTTCAGGCTTCAGGACAAAAGAAGGTCGATGCCTGGAATCTAGAAGAAGCGCGTGGCCTCATGCGGTTGGTCGTTGCCGAGCTGGCGGAAGCTCAGCTTGCGGAGCCTCCGGGTGAGGGGCGCTTGGTTGCGGTGAGCGAGCTCGAACGGCGCGAAATCGAGGCGCTTTGTGATCAATTGGTCGATTACCTTGATTTCGAGGCGCAGTTGCTTCCGACGTTCCATCCGGAGTATTTTGAGTTCGAGATCGATGCGGACCATGCGGTTGATTATGCGGGTTATTCGCTTGTCGGAAAAATTGATCGCATCGACGTCGACGATGCGGGGCATGCAGTGGTCATTGATTACAAGGGCTCCGTCGGTGCTGAGCATGAAATCGCGGGCAAGGATGAAGCGCGGCCCGGAAAGGTGCAGACGAGGATTTACGCGCAGGCCGTCAAGCGCGCGCTCGGTCTCGATGTGGTGGGCGCGCTTTACATTGGCTATGGTCGAAAACATGCGGTTGCCGGTGCGTTCGATGCGCGCGTGATCGAGGCGGCGCACGTGCCGGGGGCACGAGTCGACCGGTGTTCATGCGGGATGCTTGACGCCCCGCCCGATCCGCTTCCAGACGATTACTCGTTTGCCGATTTATCGTTTGCCGCGATGCTCGATGAGACAGAGAGGGTTGCGGGGAAGGCGATTGCCGCCATGGAGGCCGGTGATGTCGCGGTGAGGCCGGCATATGCTGAGGCGTGCGCGTTTTGCCCGGTTCTCGCATGCCCGAAGGGAGGCGAGTGAGATGGCGCTGACCGAAGGGCAGAGGCTGTGCGTCGAGACCCTCGACCGTCCGCTTGTCATTGCGGCGGGTGCGGGCTCGGGCAAGACGTTCACGTTGACGAAGCGAATCGTCAACGCGCTTGAGAGCGGTTATCTGGCGGATATCGGCGAAGTGTGCGCGATTACGTTCACGAAGAAGGCGGCCGGCGAGCTGAAGTCGCGAATCAAAGGCGAATTGAGGGCGCGCGGGATGCTCGACCAAGCCCTCAAGGTCGATGAGGCGTGGGTGTCGACGATACACGGCATGTGCGCGCGCATTTTGCGGGCTCATGCGATCGAACTCGGAATCGACCCCGCGTTTTCAGTTGCAGAGGGGGCGGCGGTTCAGCGCTACCTCGACCGTGCTGTCGATGCCGTGTTGACGGAGGCGCAGGAGGAGTCGTCGCGGAAAATCGATGCGCTGTTCGCTGAGTATCCAGCTCGTTCGGGTGGTTTCGGAACGTCGGTGGAAAGCATGCTGCGCGAGCTTGTCGAGGGGGCGTCATCGTGTGCTGACGGCGTCGATGCTTTTGTTTTGCCAGGGGTGACGGCAGATGTGCGAACGTCGCTCGAGGGCGCGATTGGCGTTCTGGACGAGCTGCTGGTTCTTGCGGGCGGCGAAAAAGAGGGAGCAAAGCGCGACGAGTGGATTGCGGCGGTGGAGAAACGGGTCGAAGCTGTGCGCGAGGCCCTTGCGCAGAGCCTGGAGCTTCCGGAGGCGCTTGCCCTGCTCTCAGGGGTCAAGCTTGCCAAGACATTCGGGACCAAGGAATACAAGGCGCGCGTCGACGAAGCGCGCGGTGCATTCGGCGCGTTCGTGATGGAGGTGCGTCTCGGCGCGGCGCGCGCGCATCTCGAAACCTTGGTTGAGCTTGCGCGTCGCGCTTCGGATGTGTTTGCGGGGTTGAAGCAGGCTGACGGGGTTCTCGACAATAACGACTTGCTCGTGATGGCGGCTCGTGCGCTCGAGGAGCATCCGTCGATCGCGGAGCGGTATGTCGATAGGTTCAAGCTGGTCATGGTCGATGAGTTCCAGGACACCGACCAGATGCAGGTTGACATGATCAAGCGTCTTGCGGGACCGGGCGCATGCCGCTTGTGCACGGTGGGCGATGCGCAGCAGTCGATTTATCGGTTCCGCGGGGCCGATGTGTCGGTTTACCAGCGTCATTTGAAGGCGGTGCGTGCGGAGTGGGGCGACGAATCGATAATAGAGCTCGATAAAAACTTCCGCAGCCATGCAGACGTGCTTTCGTTTGTGGATCGCGTGTTCGAGCGGCCGGGAATGTTCGGCAAGGACGAATTCATGCCACTGGGGCACGGGCGCGAAGAAGGCGCCGTGCCGTCGCCGTTTGACTCGACGCGCAATCGCGTTATCGTGCAGCACACAACTGCACCGTGGCGCGGCGTCTCTTCGGAGGTTTTGCGCGAGCGGTCTGCGCGACGCATCGCGCGGGAGTTTGCATCGCTTGCCGAGGCGGGGCGCTCTCCTGGCGAGATGGTCGTGTTGCTCGGGCGGATGACGCGAGCTGACGTGTATGCTCAGGCGCTGCGTGACGAGGGGTTGTCCTGCGTTATCTCGGGTGGATCGGTGTTTGCGCAGATGCCAGAGGCCAATGTCGTGCGCGAGCTCGCGCACGTCGTCGCGAATCCGCACGAGACTCAGTCGTTGTTCAACGTGCTGACGAGTCCGTTGTTTGCGCTCACGGCAGGCGATTTGCTAGAAGCGGGGGGTCTTGGCGGGTTCTGGCGGGTTGCGTGTGGCGATGAGCCTGCGCCGGAAACTCGCTCGCCTCGGCTTGCATGCGCGTTGCGGGTGATGCGCGACTTGCGGGAAGGCGTGGGGGAGGATTCCGTGGCGAGTCTCATCGAGAACGCGGTCGTTGACTCGGGATGGCTTTCTCGCTTGCAGGAGTCTGGGGCCGAGGGGCTGGCGAGCGCGGGAAATGTGTTCAAGGCTATTCGCATGGTTCGCGATATCGAGCGCGAGGGTGCTCGTGGACCGGTTTCGGTCATGCGTCAGTTCGACGATGTGCTTGCGAACTCGAAAGAGGCGCCTGGCGCGTTGTCCGTCTCGGGCGGCAATTCCGTGCGCATCATGACGATCCACGCATCGAAGGGCCTCGAGTTTCCCGTTGTCGCGATTGCTGAGGTCAAAGAGAACAGCGCGCCTTCTTCGAAGTTGCTCAGCGCAACCGTTGGCAGCCGCGTGTTCCTGTCGCTTGATTTGGGTCGGTCGGTCGATGGTGACGACTCGGTCGAGCTTGATGCGGTGCGCGATTACGTTCTCGGCGATGTTGCGGGAGAAAGCGAGCTTGCGGCAGCGGTTGTCGATGACGCCGGGGCATTGCATCGGCGGCTCGCCTTGCGCGAGTTCATTGCCGCCGGTGATGAGGAAGAGGCAAAGCGGCTGCTTTACGTTGCGATTACGCGTGCCAGGGAGGCCCTGATCGTGTCCTCGGCAGGGTGGCGGACCGGGAAGAATTCGCTTGGCGCGCCGAAGAGCGCGTTGGCGGGCGTGTTCGACGCGCTCGATCCCGAGGGGAGCATGCCGGAGGAAGGCGTAAGGCAAGTTGATTTCGGTGGCTCGCTTCCCGCCGTGCTTGAATGCGTTGCGTTGAAGCCCGGCGATGAGGTCGAGGCCGATGCAGGTGCTTCCGTTGATGCGGTTCGGCATTCGGGGTTCAAGGTGCCGGCGGCAAGGGAGCGCGTTGAACGGGAGCGCGAGTCGTTCCGAATCTTGCGGGAGAGCGTGTTTAGCTATTCGTCGGTTGCCGAAGCCTCGCATGAGGGCGATATGCTCGGTCGTTTGGCAGATGAGTATTCGGTGTCCGTCGATTGCGCAATTGACGGCGGGCTGGAAGACATGCCGTCGACGCCGTTGTCGTCGACGATGCTCGAGGACGATTATTGGAACTTTGATGTGTCGGGGGCGTTCGATGCCGACCGCGCCACCGATTTGGGAACGGCGTTCCATCGGCTGGCTCAGCATTCGGTCGTTTCGCGGGGGCAATCAGGCCGACTTGTTATTCCGGCGCAGGAGCGAATCGAGGCGTTATCTCGAACATGCAATCTTGATGCGGCGCAGGTTGACCGATTGACATCGGCGCTTGAACGTTGGTTCGGGTGCGACCTTGCGCGCGAGATGGCCGAGCTGCCGCAGCTTGCTGCAGAGGTGCCATTTTTCGTGTCAGTTGGTGATGTATTCCTCGAAGGCGAGATCGACCTGCTCGGTTTCGATGAGGCGGGCAAGCGTGCGTTCGTGGTCGACTACAAGACCGGAGGGTCAGCGGGCGAGGGTGCTGGTGACTTGCGCTGCAAGCATGTCCTGCAGGCGGCTTGCTATGCTTATGCGATCTTGCTGCAGGGAGCGGCGTCGGTCGAGGCGTCGTTTGTGCGAGTCGAACGCGGACGGGCTGACGATGCGAGCCAGCCGCAATGCGTGCGTTATCGTTTTGCCGTGGAAAACCTGGCTGAGCTTAGGAAGTCAATTTCAGAGGCGTATTTGCGAACAACGCGATGATAACGGGGCCGCGGGTGAGACAACGTGCCCCGACCCCGTTATCTCACTCGGGCCGTCGGGCGCCGCAGTGGATGCAGAAGTTGCCGGAGTTGGGGGCTCCGCAACTGGGGCAGGTCCAGTTGGGGCTTGCGATCGGCGCGGGTGCTTGCGTAAGGGTCGGTGCCGGGGGTTTCGGGTGAAGCGGGGCGTCTTTGGAAGCGGTTCTCTTCACCAAGGCGAATGCGATCGCGATGAATGCGAGGTCGGATGCCATTGCGACAAGCGCCATGAAGTCGCTTTCGGTCGAGAGGGCTGCGTCGTAGAAGCCGTGCTCGATGACGGGCAGGAGCCAGGCGAGCCAATAATAGGTGCGCGCACCGGGTTCGCCGTGCAATTCACGGCGGCGGGCTATGCCGAAGAACACGCCCATCACGACGCCGTCGGCTGCATGCCCGGGGACCGAGAGGATTGCACGCCAGAAAGCGGTGTCGAGCCCGCCGTCAATCGGATCGAAGACGTAAAACACGTTTTCGAGCGCCGCGAATCCGAGGGCGGCCGCCACCGCATAGACGACGGCGTCGAAGATGTGGTTGAATGCCGGGTTGTTCTTCACCGAGCTGAGCGCGGCGTATTTGCAGGCTTCCTCGACGGCGGCGACGCCGATGAAATACTCGACGATGATGAGGAACGCGCCGGATAGCGTGGACTCGAATACGTCGATGAGGACGCTTTCGATGAATGCTGCGACGAGGCCCGACAGGGCGCCGAGCAACAGCACGCGCAAGACCAGGCCGACGGGTTCGCGCTCCACCTTGTCGCGGTTGTAGACATAGACCATAAGCGCGATGGCGGGCAACAATGCCGCGGCAAGCAAGATTGCGTCCATGGGCTGTCCCCTTTCGTTTCAGCCTAGTGGATGAACATGGCGTCGCCGAAGGAGAAGAAGCGATAACGCTCGGCGACGGCGTGCTCATAGGCGGCCATTACGTTATCGCGTGACGAGAAGGCGCTGACGAGCATCATCAGCGTCGAGCGGGGAACATGGAAGTTCGTGATGAGCGCGTCGATCACGTGGAATTCGCTGCCGGGGAGCAGGAACAGGCTCGTCGCGGCGCGTTCGCACGGCTCAACGCGACCGGTTTCAGGGCTCCAGGCGCTCTCGAGGCTGCGGACGCTCGTCGTGCCGACGGCGATGACGCGCCCGCCCGCGGCCTTGGTCTCAGCGATGGCTTGCGCGGTGCGTTCGGGCACCGTGTAGAGCTCCGTGTGCATCTGATGCGCGGTCGGGTCGTCTTCGTCGACGATGCGGAACGTGTCGAGGCCGACTTCGAGTTCGACGGTTTCCCAGCGCACGCCGTTCGCGCGGATGCGGTCGATGAGCTCGGGCGTGAAGTGCAGGCCGGCTGTGGGAGCTGCGGCTGAGCTTTCGCGGCGGGAATAGACTGTTTGATACAGCTCCTCATCTCCCGCGTAGTCTTTGATGTAAGGCGGCAGCGGCGTATGGCCGACGCGGTGGAGCGCTTCGTCGAGCGATGGCTCGGTCGTCGTCAGGCGCGCGATGCGCTCGCCCCGTGTGCCGGCATCGGCCCAGTCGATGATCTCGGCTGAAAGCGCGACGTTGCCGTCGGCGTCTTTGAAGTCGACGATGGCGCCGGTTCCGGGCTTGAGACGTTTGCCGGGCTTCACGAGCACTTCCCAAATCGCCGAGGAGCTGGTCTTCGACTCGCGGTCGAAGATCTCGCGCAACAGGAAAACCTCAGCTTGGCCGCCTGTGCCGCGCTTTGCGCCGAGCAGCCGGGCGGGCAGGACGCGCGTCTCGTTGGCGATGAGCAGATCGCCGGGATGTAGGTAGTCAGTGATGTCGCGGAAGATGCGGTCTTCGAGCGCGCCCGTCTCGCGCTCCATTGCGAGCATGCGGCATTCATCGCGCACGGCGGCGGGCTCCTGCGCGATGAGCTCGGGTGGCAGGTTATATTCGAAATCGCTGGTCTTCATTCAGTTCCCTTCGGTTTTCAAGCGACAACATTGTAAGATATATGCCTAACCGGTAAGCAAACGACGCGAGGAGCCCATATGCCAACGAAGGAAGAGCGCCAGGCCGAGGCGGCGAAGCACAACGGATTGGTGCGCGGCGTGTTCGCGAGCGACATTGAAGCGGCGGTCACATCGGCGAAGATTTACGAGGATGGCGACGGTCGCGAGCTCGAGCTTGGCGAGCCGCGTTTCGAGGCGACGCAGGCGGTTGTCGTGTGGGAGCCGCTCGCGCGTGCGATCGAGCGGGCTACCGGCAAGGTGTGCGTGCTCGACCCGGCGAACTTCACGCGACCGGGAGGGAATTACCTCGGCGGCGGATGGAGCCCCGAGGAGCAGATTTGCGCGGAGAGCAACCTGTTCCCAGTGCTCGAGGAGCTGAAGGCGGTTTACCACGACGCGAATCGCCAGGCGACGCGCGGTGGCTTGAATTCCGACCGCGCCGTTTACCTCACCGACATCGTGTTCACGACCGCGGGCGTGACGAAGAAGCGTGACGTGCTCGTGATGGCTCCGGTCAACCGCCGGTTTGCGTTGGAGAACCATCGGTCCGAGGCCGAGTGCGACATGGACCTCGCGAACCGCGTCGAGGCGATCATGCGCATCGCGGCGGCAAACGAGGTCGACACGCTCGTGCTGCACGCGTTCGGGTGTGGTTTCTTCGAGAACGACCCGAAGGTCGTGGCCGAGCTGTTCAAGGGCTGGGTTGACGCGAACCCGGGTCAGATCGAGCGCGTCGTGTTCGCGATTGCGGGCGGGCCGTCGCTCGACGTGTTCCGCGAGGTCTTCCCGTTCGAGGAGACGCGGCGCCAGGTCGTCGTCGAGGAAGTCGAGGAAGACGAGGACGACGATGAGAGCACGGACGTGGAGCAGACGTCCGATGGTCGTTGGGTTTTCGATTAAGAGAAAGAAGCAGGAGCAACAATGGCGTTTTCGAAGAAGCCCGTTAAGGGGATGACTGATTTCTTGCCGCAGGACATGCGGCTGCGTAACTCGGTGTTGGCGGAAATCCGGCGGACCTACGCGCAGTTCGGGTTCGCGCAGATCGAGACACCGATGATGGAGCACATCGGCAACCTGACGTCCAAGCAGGGCGGCGACAACGAGAAGCTCATCTTCAAGATCCAGAAGCGCGGGGCGGCGCTCGACCGCGCTTGGGAGTCGGGAGACCGCGACGAACTCGTCGACAATGGTCTTCGTTACGACCTCACGGTGCCGCTCGCGCGGTTTTACGCGAACAACAAGGAGCAGCTGCCTTCGCCGTTCCGAGCGCTGCAGGTCGGGCCGGTGTGGCGTGCTGATCAGCCGGCGAAAGGGCGCTTCCGTCAGTTCGTGCAGTGCGATATCGACGTGTTGGGTGACGCGACGAACCTGGCTGAAATCGAGTTGATCACGGCGACATCGAAGGCACTTTCGCGCGTGCTCGGACGTGCTGGCATCGGCGAGTTTACCGTTCATGTGAACGACCGGCGCATCCTGTTGGCGGCGGCGCTCAAGGCGGGATTTGCGGAAGACGAGCTCGGCGGCGTGCTCGTGACGCTCGACAAGCTTGACAAGATCGGATTCGACGGCGTGCGCGAGGAGCTGCTCGCAAACGGTGCGGCCGAGGACGTGGCGGATGCCTATCTGGATCTGTTCCGTTGCGAGGTCGGCGACACGTTCAGCCATGATTTCTGCGAAAGCGTGGGTGCCGAGGAGCTGGCCGACGTGGCTGCGAACCTCGATGAGATCATCGCGTCCGCGGCGGCTCTCACCGACGAGGGCGTGAAAATCGAGTTCGACCCGACGCTCGTGCGCGGCATGGGTTACTACACGGGCCCGATTTTTGAGGTCACGGTGGACAATTTCAACATCTCCATTGCCGGCGGCGGCCGCTATGACGAGATGATCGGGAAGTTCTCGGGCGAGGACGTGTGCGCGTGCGGATTCTCGATCGGCTTCGAGCGCATCATTGCCGTGCTGCGCGACGCGGGCGTCGGCGCCGACGACGAAGTGCGCGATGCGGTCGCGTTCCTCATCGACAAGAAGGCTGGCGCGGACGCGCGGCTCGAGGCGCTGCGCGCGGCTCAGGCGTTGCGTTCGGAAGGGCGCGATGCGGCGGTGCTGCCGATGCGCAAGAACATCAAGCGCCAAATCCAGACGCTCGAGGACGAGGGTTTCACCCAGTTCGAAAAGGTTTTCGGCGACTAAGGGGATCCTTCGGCATGTACAGCGGGGAGGATGCCCGTCTCTTTCGCCTTTTCGTAGGCAGCGAAAATCTCGCGGCGGTCGACTTTCGGCTCCATTGCGCTTCCCATCTGACAAGCGGGTCACGTTCCGATTCATTGTACAATTTATCCAGGTGAACGCGAGGTCAGGGGATTGCCATGGGAACGCAGGTGTTTGCGGGAGCGGGTGCGCAATGCAGGATCACGGAAGCGGGGCCGTTGCTTGACGAGCGCGGGGCGTTGGCGTCGCCCGGTTATGCGACGTCGCTTCTGCTCGAGTATGACCGGTCGCGCATCAAGGCATCGGCGCTTCGCATCAAGGAATGGGACTATTACCTGGTCAACGATGGCGATTTCGCATTGGCGCTCACCATCGGCGACATGGGATATCTGGCGCTCGTCTCAGCGTCGATCCTCGATTTCGCGAACGGGACGTTCACGACTGAGAGCGCGATGGGCTTGTTGCCGCTCGGGCGGCTGCATTTGCCGGCCACGTCGGCTGTCGGCGTGACGAGCTTCTCTAACAAGCGGGTGCAGATGCGTTTCGACGTGGCAGACGGCATGCGGCGGCTCAAGGTCGAGTTCGCCGATTTCAAAGATGGGCAGACGCTTCTGGCCGAGGTGGTGCTCGACGAGGAGCCGCGCGACTCGATGGTGATTGCAACGCCGTGGGCCGAGGACGAGCGGGCGTTTTACTACAACCAGAAGATTATCGGAATGCGCGCGGTCGGCGTGATGCGGCTTGGCGAGTTTGAGCATGCTTTCAAAGGCGGCGATTCCTTCGGGCTGCTCGACTGGGGGCGCGGCGTGTGGACGCGTGACAACACGTGGTTTTGGTCAGCGGCGCAGGGGTTGCAGGGCGGTCGGCGGTTCGGGCTCAATTTGGGATATGGGTTCGGCGACACGTCGGCGGCATCGGAGAACATGGTGTTCGTGGACGGCATTGCGCACAAGCTCGGGCGCGTCGATTTCGGGATTCCCGTGCTCGATGCCTCGGCGGCGAAGGTCGCGGAGCGTTTCGACTTGATGCGGCCCTGGCATTTCACCGATGACGAAGGACGGCTCGACTTGACGTTCACGCCCGACCTCGATCGGCGCGATTATGTGGACCTCAAGCTCGTCGTGAGCGACCAGCACCAGGTCTTCGGCTTGTTCGATGGCTGGGTCGTGCTCGACGACGGCGCGAAGTTCGAGATTCATGGACTCCGCGGCTCCGCTGAAGCGGTCCATAACGTCTACTGACGCATAACGGTTGCCCCCGTAGGGGCGGGCTATTGCCCGCCCGGGCCGGCGATAGCCGGCCCCCACGAGGTCCGGCGCCTATAGTCTTCAAACTGTTGTCCTGCTTGTCGCGGAACGCTATGCTTGTCCGATGCTTGATCGGTTGATTGCGTTTTTACGGGACGAGGCGGTGCTGTGCATCGCCTTTGTTTGCGCGTGCGTTTCGTTGGCGGTGACGGGCGATGTGGAACGGGTGCCGGAATGCATCGACTGGCGCGTCGTCGCGTTGTTGTTTTGCCTGATGGCTTCGGTGGCGGGGCTTCGGTTGAGCGGGGTGCTCGCTCGCGTTGCGCAGGCGCTCGTGGTGGGGGAGCGGCAGAAGCGGGTCGTGTGTTTCGCGCTCGTCGCGGTCACGTTCTTCTCGTCGATGCTCGTGACGAACGACGTCGCGCTGCTCGCGTTCGTGCCGATTGCGGTCCTCGCGCTCGAGGCGGCCGGCTGGCGCGACAGCCTGGTGCGCGTCATCGTGTTGCAGGCGATCGCGGCAAACCTCGGCGGCATGGTGACGCCGGTGGGCAACCCGCAGAACCTGTTCATCTTCACGACTTTCGAGTTGAGCGCGTTCGATTTCGCGGCGGCGCTCGTGCCGTTTGGCGGGTTGGCGCTGCTGATGCTCGCGCTCGCTTGCCTGTCGTTCGGGGAAGAACGCTCGACTGTCGTGCTCGAGCTCGACGATGCGGCCATCGACATGCGGCGGTTCGCGTTGCATGCGGGGCTGTTCGTGCTGAGCGTTCTCGCGGTGATGCGGGTCGTGCCTTATCAGGCGGCGCTGCTCGTCGTGGCCCCGGCGTTGTTCATGTTCGACCGGCGGGTGTTCGCTCAGGTCGATTATGCGCTGCTCGCGACGTTCGTGTGCTTCTTCGTGTTCTCGGGCAATATGGCGAGCATGCCCGCGATGCAGGATTTCCTCGGCGCGCTCATGGTCGGCCACCCGATGCTCACGAGCCTCGTCACGAGCCAGGTCATCAGCAACGTGCCGGCTGCGGTGTTGCTTTCCGGGTTCACGCAGAACTGGCATTCGCTGCTGATCGGCGTCGACTTGGGCGGGCTCGGCACGCCCATCGCGTCGCTCGCGAGTTTGATCGCGTTCAAGCTTTACCTGCACACGCGCGACGCCGACGCGGGGCGATTCATGCGGGAGTTCGCTTTTGCGAATATTGTGACGCTTGCGGCGATGGTGGCGCTTTACGCGGCGTTGTTCGTGATTTGACGTGGCGCCGCCCTGGGCTGCGTCGCGCGGGCTGCACCATGGGGCTAGCTCGCGGCGGCGGGGTCGACTTCGTAGCCGACGATGAGGCCGCCCATGTCGGCGTAATAGCTGCAGAGTGCGCCGCACGGGTTCACGTGCACGTCGATGTTGGGGATGTGTTCTTGCACCAGCTCTTTCAGCGCGAGGGCCGCCTTGTGGTTCAGGCAATGGTCGATATGGGCGACGCCGCCGGTGCAGCCCCGCTCGACCATCTCTTTCACGAGCGTCTTCAGAGCCCGCTTCTCCCCGCGACATCTATGGAGCAGCTCGATGGCGCCCTCGTCGCTCGCGTGGCCGATCACGCGGATGTTCAACGCTGCAGCGATGCGCGCGATGTGCGCGTTCACTCGGCCGTTTCGAGCGAGGTTGCCGAGCGATTCGAGCGAGTAGAGGATTCGCGTGCGCTTTTGGTAAGCAATTGTCTCGTCGCGCGTTTCCTCCCAGGTCTTGCCGTCGAGGATGCATCCGCGCAGCGTGTCGATGATGAGTCGCAGCACGGGCCCGGTGGCGCGGCTGTCGAAGATATGCGCTTTTGCGGCGGGGTTTTTGCGCTGGAATTCGCGCACGGCCATCTCGGCGGAGTCGTAGCTTGCCGAAAGCGCGCTGCTGATCGTGACGGCGAACAGCTCGTCGGCACCGTCGAACGCGTTGAGCCATTCTTGCGAGTTCGGGCATGACGTGGTCGAAGGGCCGTTGTGCTCCTGCAGGGCGAGGGCCATTCCTTCGACGTCGGTTCCGAGTTCGTCGATGTATTCGCGGCTTCCGAACATCACTTTCAGCGGGACGGTGCGGTAATCGATGTCGGGAAGTTCAAGCAGGTCGGACGAGGAATCGGAAACGATGCGGATGGTCATTTCGTCACTTCACTTTCAGCGTGCCGAGGGCATAGCCCGTTTTGGTCTGCTTGGCGGTGTTGCCGAGCTTGATTTGCTTGCCGCTCGCGTTATCTATGAGCGAATAACTCAGAGTATACGTTCCGCGTGGGACGTTTTTCAGGTTGATTGTCTTAGCGAGCGTTTTCTTAGCCCCAGCGGCCCAGCGACGGTTGTCGCTCTTGATTTGGAAGCTCTTGACGACCTTGCCCTTCTTGTTGACGAGCGAGAGCTTCGAAGTCATTGGGCGGTAAGCCGGCGAGAAGCCGACGTTCTTGATGCCGAACGACACTTTTGTCTTGCCGTGCTTCGTCGTTGCTTTCGCGTTTTTCAAGACGTAACGATAGCCCATGTGGCGTTCGACGTAGGTGAATCCGCTCAGACCCTTGAAGGCGTCTGTGCCGGTGTATTTCGTGTTCTTCCAGTTTTCCATCACTTTGTCGTGATATTCGGGGTTGAGGTAAGACACGTGCATTGCGCGCATGTCGTCGACGAGGCTCTTGCCATATGACTTGCGCGCGCCCGTGGCAGTTGTCGAGAAGCGGTTCCAGTCGGTCACTTTGTCCCCTGCGCCTTCTGTGATGGCTTCGCCGCCGTTGGGGACGGAGCGGCAGAGCTTGTCTTGGAACGCGATTTCGTCCTTGCGGGATTTATCGTAGGTGCCGCTGTCGTCTTTGCTGCCGAACATGCCGTCGTTGAACAGCGACACGCGGGCGGCGAGCGATCCCTTGAAGGCGGCGCTCGATGAAGGCGCGCTGCTCGAGACCGTGTTGCGGTAATAAGACGGGCGGCGGACGGCGAGGAAGATGCTCGGGTCGATTTGCGCGCCCATATGGGTGATGACGTTCTTGATGTTGGCGTAAGTCTTCTTGCGGCTGCCATCGATGTCGGGCGTGAAGTTGCTCGTGTGCATTTCGCCCCATGCGCCCATCGACGTGCCTTGCACCATGTAGACGCAGCTCTTGTGAGCATTGATGATCGGCGCGAGCTGGGTGATGTGGCCCTTGAGCGTCGCGAGGTCAAGCGGCTCGGCCAATATCGCGGCTGGCGTGCCGTTGTGGTCTTCGTTTCCTTCGAGTCTCGCATCTTCGTCGGTCGTCGTTCGCGGGTCGTAGACCAGGCGCACTATGAGATGCTTCCC
>ERZ808037.1309-NODE-1309-length-16868-cov-4.465368_pt1 | contig 16868 bp, 14 predicted proteins | sample MGYA00380190_ERZ808037 | MGnify/ENA primary metagenome ERZ808037 (study PRJEB31490, sample SAMN06133399) | mouse gut metagenome | isolation source: J9 | host: mice | place: China: Chengdu | collected 2015-05 ... | reverse complement strand
CGAATGATGGCTTTTAATTTCATCAGTTCATCATCGGTCAACGAAATAGTATATATTTTAGGTCTCGCCATGTTGAATCACCGCCGTTTCTTTTAGTATACCACATGGCGAGATAAATAGCGACGGTTATTTGGCTAAAAATCAACGGTACATTACACTAGTGAGAAGTTGATTTACTTTGTGGCGGAAATATCCCGTATTTATGCGGATTATGGCGTTTTGCGAACGCCTAAATTCTATTAACATATGAAGGAGCGAGAATTGTTATGAAAAATTGCACAGCAGAAAAAGTCTTGCCATATAAACAGGACATACTTAATGCGTGGCCAGAAGAATGTTTTTGGTTTTCAATATTAGATGGAGTAGACGGAGGATATGACTGGATCATGGATTCTGTATATCAGGTTGCCATGTGTAAACCGCCTAATTCCCAGATACATATTTCCTTTTTCCCATTCAGAAAACAACATTGTTTAATAAATGCGTTTAATTTTTCACCGTTTTTGACTAAGCATTTTATCAACAGGACATTGCTTTATGCAATGCAACCTGATTTTACTAAAATTCTTGTAGAGGCAATTAATTACGGTTATTATGTCAGTACATATTTAAACCAAAGCATTTTACTGGAGCGTGAAAAAAGTTTTTTCCATGTAGGTTATATTTTTGGATATGATTCTTTGAGAAAAATTTTTTTTGTATCAGATAATTTTTACAATGGCAAAAACGGTATATTAGAAGTGGATTTTTCAACTATGCAAAAAGCTTATGTATCTGCTGTTCATATGAATGCAAAAAACGAGGGAAACCAGGTGGTTTGCTTTTATCACATAAATCGGGATTTTACCCATGTTTTCCAAAAGGGAAATTTGATTAGCGGCATTGAAAATTATTTATCTTCTAATAGTAATACGTTTTATTATCCGGGTGACCATAATGAAATTATAGCCTTTGGTCTGAATGTGTATCATAAGTTGTATGAGGAAATTGAAAGTATGGATGCAGACCATATTGATGTTAGAAATATTGCCTTTTTGTGCGATATTGCAAGATTGTCAGAAAAGAGAGTCCAATATTTGTCTGAAAAAAATATTATAGCTGTAGATCAATGTGTATTAGATATTGTTAATGAGCAAAATAAAACGTATAAAATTCTGTTGATGCTGTGTATGAAATATAATACAAAAAATGATTCAAAAATTAAGGAAAATATACTTTCATATACTAAAAAGGTATATCAGATAGAAGAAAGTTTAGGAAATTGTCTGTTAAGGTTGTTAAAAAACGGAAATGCTGGAAACGGGAACCATAGAGAAGCAGATGTCAATTTCTAAGACGATAAGGTCATGAGAATCCATTTTTTAAAATTTTTACAACTCCGATTATCATGTATAATGAGAGTATGGAAAAGAATATGATCACTTAATATTTTGAAGAAGCGGAAACGGCAAAAGAATACAATGGATTTTTGTAGTGTAGTCGAGGCATATTTGGGAGTATCTGCGGATTTAAAATATCAGTTAGGTACAGTAGTGGGCAACAAGTGACTGGGTAAATGAATTTTTGAAGATGGATTTTAGGATCAAAAATGTGCTATATGGTATCATCAAGATCCATAGAAGGATATTTAAGGGTGGCGCTTTGGTCGGTCTGTGCACATATGGAGTATGTCGTTGCAGCTGTTGTATGCTTGTTCCTCATGTTGAGGTACAAGCAGGACAGTGTCGATCAGTTTTGACATATGACCCATGGCTGGATGACCAACACCTGTAATAAGCACCATCCCTGAAGTTTACTTCCTTATAATACTTGTGCTCCAGCTTCATATGATCCGGTTTTGTGATGTATTTCGGGAAATCCTTGTAGGATTTCCGGTGGGTGCAGACCAGCTTGTTGTTCCTGTCGCAGATATGGATTTCCGCCATGGTAGCCTTCAGGATTGCTGGCTGCCCATAGTGCGTGTATAATACAGAATAATAGTGGTTATCAAACAACAGATGGTAGTTATCCGGTACACGTGCAAAATACTTGTATTCACACAGGGTAAAGGAGCCGCCCGCTAGCGGCTTTATCTGCGGCTTGTTGTACCGGAGGAAGGCTTCCAACCGGAAGAACTTCTGGACAGAACATCAAGTCTGCCGAGCGAGTGTCGGTTATTACTTAGGGATACGTTATATCTGTTGGCAGACAAAAGACAGGGTATCCTCATTAAGAATTTCCCAGCCTGACACGAACGGCCGTCACTTTCCCATCCTCTGTAACCTCGCAATGGTACAGCGCCTGCAGGGGCGGGTAGGCCATGAGCAGGCTGTCCGGGCAGAAATACACCGTAAGCCCGGGGAGTGATTCCATGCTGTGCATATTCGCGTAAAGGGAAATGGCCATTGCGATATCCTCCACCAGAAGGACGGGTAGGGGGATCAGGCATTCCGTTTCATGGCGGGAGAGCCAGACGCCCAGCAGATGGAGCCGGGAGAGGGCATCCTTTTCCCAGCCCTTCTGTCTCCGGACGGATAAGAGCAGGAGGGTGACAAGGGAGGGTTCCTGCTGCCCCGGGAAAACAGTGCGGTAGCGGATGAGGGCATCCAGAAGGAAAAGGGCATTCCCCAGCCTGGTCCCTTTCTGGTACTCCGTCCCGGCAATATGCTGCCCATAGTGCGCTTCAAACTGTATCAGAAACTGGCCTGCTGCCGCCAGCTCCATTTTCCGCCGGGCGGAAGAAGGGAGTATGGGGCGGGCATCCGGGGTAATGGGTTCCATGTAAGTATGGGCGCCTTGTGACAGGCAGTAGAGCCTGACAGGGGAGGCGGCAGAAGCGTCTGCGCCTGCTGCCAGGTATTCCCTCCGGATGGGGCGGTAGGAAAGCAGGATGCTTGCTTTCTTAAGCTTCCTTATATTATCAAGGTAGGAAGCCTTCCGGTAGCCAGAGTGCAGCCGCAGCCGGAGCGCTTCCGCCAGATTGTGGTGGTTGAGGTAATGGCAGGCGGCCAGCACCTTCATGATCTCCAAGTCAATGAGGTTCAGGATGCGTTTCTGTATCAGCGTCTCAATCTCGGCATGGCTGCAGGAAGGGTTTGCATTGTCCGTCACAAATTCCCAGTCATCCCTCAGGCGGAAGGGTGTCTGCGTAACCAGGCAGTCAGAGGCGTCCTCGTCAGCCTGGGTTTCCGTCTCCCCATAAACGGAAAGAGTTAAAAAATCCATCGTATCAGTCCTTTCCGGCAGGAGGGTAAAGGGTATCCTGCTGTCTTTTTATTCATTTCTTCCTTATATGTTCGTTCTGTTCTGCAAAAGCCGGGAACAGGTTCATCCAACAGCTCGGCACTTTAGAGCAGGTCGTCAATATTCTCGCTCCCTTCGGGGAGTGTTTTTTTAGGTGCTTCCGTTTCTTCCGGCGCCTTACCCGTTTCGGGGACAGAAGAGGAACTTTGGAAAAAGCTTAAGGGCGTGCCCTGAAGGAAGCGGTAAGCGCTGGTGTCCTCAGCATAACCGGGGAAGATGTCCATCGGTTCCTTTTCCCGCGGCAGAACATAATCGGTAACAGCGCTGCTGCCGGGCAGGAAGATATCAGGACGCTCTTTCTGCTCCCAGTCAGAGGGCTTTAAAAAGTCCACGATGCCCGTCAGTGCAGGCAGCGGCCTTCCCGCCCTTGTGGTGAAGAAGGTAACTTTCTGGAAATCCTTCATGCGGATGTCGATCTCCTCGATGGCGTTCTTCTGCGTCATCATCTCTCTGGAAGAAAAGGAAAAATGCGGGGAGTCGTCGGTAAGCGCCGTCTCCGTGGTGGAGGTCTGTTCCTCCCGGACATCCCGCACCCCGGCAAGGGAGGAAAAGATCTCCATGTCGGACAGGGAGGAGCGGCCGAAGACAATGATATGGGCGCAGCCTAAGATGACGCCTTTTAAATACTTGGTGATCTCGTTTTTCTCCAGCTGGTCCAGCGTCTGGATGGCAACCATCATGGATACCCGAAACTTTCGGAACAGGGAGAAGTTTTTCTCTAATGACGGGTGGATCAGCACCGGCAGCTCGTCCAGATAGAAAAAGTGGGGGATGCGCGTGTTTTCCGTCCCCGGCCTTGAAAGGACGGCATTGTTAAAGGAAAGCAGGAAGAACAGGCCGAAGGCAACCGCATCCGTGTCGCCGCTGGCAAGGTTGTAGTTGCAGACCGTTACCTCCCCGTCTGCCAGCGCACGGTCAAAGTCGATGCTGTTCTGGGAGCAGAAGATCTCACGGTTGGCAGGCATTAACAAAAACTCATTGATGATGTTCCTTGTGCCGCGGCTCTGGTCCTCCATTTTATCCCGCCCTTTCCCCAGTAGGTCTTCGCGGATGTACTGGATGATAAAGGTATACTGTTTGGTGCTCTGGTCCAGTTCCTCCAGCTTGTCAGCATATTCCGGCAGCAGGCTGAAATTATTGATGACTTCCTGCAGGTCGGCGGGCGTGGCCTGCCTGTGTCTTAAGACGGGGACGGTTGCCATGACGAGGATGGCAAGGTTTGCGATCATCTGGCGGTTTAAGCCGGTGAAATAAGAGTCCGCCTTTCCCTTCAGGTCCGTGACGGCCTGCATGACATCGGAAAAGATGACAGCTTTTTTCACGATAAGCTGGTTTTTTGCCCCTTCATCCATCTGCGGGGAAATATAAATGGGGTTCAGGCCGATGGTGTTCTTCTTGTGCCGCTCGTCAGGCTGGCGCACGGCGTCAATGCGGTTATAAGGGACGTTCCTGGCATCGCACAGCCTGCATACATCATCGGTAAGGGAATCGTCCGGCGCCAGTACTGTGATGCCGCATACCGGATAAGCCAGACGGATCTGTTCCAGCTTCTCCTGTGTCTCCTGCAGCTTTTCTTCCAGTTCTGTGTCGCTCCACCGGGCGGTATCCCTTGCGATGGGGATGCAGTCGTTGACAGAGAACCCTTTTGCATGTTCCGGCGGGGCATAGGAGATTTCCCCGGCCTGTTCCATGGCAAGCAGCAGCTCCTTCTGGGTATCCTCGGCCTTACAGCGCATGTCCAGGTCGTCCCGTATGGCGGGCAGGATGGTGGAGGAGGTCTTGCCAGTGCCGGAGGTCCCGTCCACAAGGGTATGGAGGAAGCGGTCTTTTGCATATACGGTGATGTTCTTCCCGGTATGGATATCCTTTACGATATTCATATTGTAGGCAATCCCGGAAGGAGCGCCATGGTCAGGGGAGATGCTGTGCGTGATCTTGTACTCCAGCACCCTTTTCCGCACCGCCTCGTCCTTTATGGGCAGAAACACTGCCTTTGCAAGCAGGATGCCTATAGGCAGCAGGGGGAGCTGGGTGGCAAGCCGCCCTAAGAAGGATGACCATTCCCTTGGTGAAGGCCTCGTCCACGGGCAGGGACAGGATGCCTGGCAGAAAAATGCGTGACAGAAGGAAAAATACAAGGGATAAGGCTGCCAGATACTCGGAAAAAAGGACTGCGGCAAGGCAGCAACACTTGGTATTCCGGAAATTGTAAAAGGAAGTTTTTGTGCCCCACAGGTACAGAAAAACAGGGGCGGCGCACCAGAACAGCAGGTAGAGCGGGTGCATGGGCAGCAGGCTGTAGTCAAGGCGCACCATTGCTATTATAAAACGGAAGGCATAGATAAGCAGATGGATAAAAAATATGCCGTAGCCGATATGGACCGGCAGGGTTCTTTCATTCTGTTTCCGGCTTGTCTTTATCTGCTGGCGCAGCTGCGATACGGCTCCGGATAAGGAAAATGAGGTTTTCCTAAATGAAGTTTTCATTTTCACACCAGCCTTTCCGTCAGGGTAAGTTCGCCGAGGAACGCGTCATAATCCAGCATGGCCGGCAGCCACAAGGAACCGGTGGGAATATCCTTCCGGAAATAGGCACAATGGTTTTCCGGGTGTTCATAAAAGTGTGAGGATTTATCCAGAAAGCAGAAGCCGGCTCTCTGGTTTTCTTTCCGTGCAATCGTCTGCTTAAGCTGCTTCAGGAACAGCACGGCATCTTCCCTGAAGGCCACAAACAGCAGGAACAGTATTCTGTCTTTACGGGTATGGGTTTTCAGGTAATGCTTCACGCGTTCCCGTCCGCCTAAATCATGGGCAATGTCCTCGGCAATGATCCGGATGCCGCTTTCTGCAGAAAACACGTTGTAGAACAGGAAGCTCTTGCCGGAGGGTTCGGCAATGACGCTGCTGGCATCATAGGACCAGAGGGACAGGTCATGCAGTCCCATGTGGAACAGCAGCTTTTCCAGAAAGTCAGGCAGACGGTATTCCTGCAAGAGCGTGAAGGGCAGGTAATCGGACAGGCGGTGGTTCGGGAGAACCCAGAGCCGCATCCTCTGGCGCATACGGTACCGGAGGGTGTCCTGTTCCTTGCTGTCAGCAAGGGCATAAAACCTTGCCTGAAGGCGTCTAAGGAAAAGCGCATCCTGTTCCGAGCAGCGGTTTTCCTTCTGGGAGGTATCGTACAAAAAGCTGTTTTTGAGAAGCTTTACCTCGCTTAAGGAAAGCCCGGGAGTTCTGTAAGCGAGGTTTCGCAATATACTCCGGCCGTTCTGTGACAGATGGCAGAGGTTTGGAGAGGAATTTGCTTCAAACTGCATACAGAACGTACTGAAGGTAAGCGGCTGTCCCAGTTCTTCCTCTAATGCGTTCCACACGCGGATCGCTTTTAAGAGTATCCGGTAGACGGAATAAGGCGGTCTGCTTACAGGGCGTTCCCTTGCTTCTGTGTGCATGGTAAAAATAAGGGAGTGGGAAAAGGCATTCTTTCCAAGGAACAGGCCGGACTTTAAATACTGACTGAGTTTTACTTTCAGGGCAGCATCTCCCTGTGTTCCGTCGTCCTGTTCAATGTAATAGGAGCCGTGCCCGGTCTGCAGGAGGCCGTCACATCTGGGAGGGGCGGGTACGTCGGCCGCGGCATCGTAAGGAACTTCGGTCTGCCAGACGGGGAGCCGGTCCGCCAGCTTGTTTGCCAGACAGGAAAAGTAGATATCCCCGGTATGAATTCGGTGCGGAAGCTGCAGCTGGCTTAAGGGAGGGCGCTTCTCTAACTGGAAAGACATTTTCTCCAGAAATCTGCTGTCAAAGAGTTTCTCAATCCGCTTCCGCCCCCTGGCTGTCAGGATGTAGTATTTTTCCCTTGCATTGCTCAGGAGGAACCGTGGGGCAACATATCCTTCTTTTTCCAGGCGTTTTATACTGAGCCGCCCGCCGGTAGCGGTACTGCCATGAAGCCCAGTAAGGGCGAGCTGGCAGTAGGTGATGGCGTTTACCTGCCCAATTAAAAAGAGGTCGCAGTCGCTTTGTGACAGCGAGAGCAGCCCCGACTCTTGCAGCAGGATTTCTTTTAGTTTAGATGACATATATGTAAATGACTCCTTTCGGTAATTAGTTTTGTAAATAATGGAATAAAAAAAAGCAGCGATAACCGCAGTGGGATAAGGGATACCTGTTGTCAGGGATTAGATCGATTCCTTGCACCAAAAGGATTATGGGATAAAATAAGAATAGACCAATTATAGCACAGAAAGGTTTTTTTTTACAAGACCGATTTTACTGAAAACCAAAATGCGGAGGCGGAGAGAGGGCAGGTGAAAATAAGGTAATAAGTTTTGGATTGTAGTATGGCGGCAAACCGCCGAAAATAAAGGTATTTGGAGATAAATGATTTACTTGCGGAAAGTTCCTGTTGGAAAGAAGGTAAAGAAAGGGAAGTTTGAGTGGAAAGAATGCTTTAGCAAGTAACTTATGGCAAGTATTATTGTTCCGTAAAAAAAGGAAGCATTTTCTACGCTTCCTCAATCTTGTTTATAAACCATGCTCTATAGTTTTTCCTGAAGAAAATCTTTACATTAAAAGCCTGTTTCCATTAACTGTAATCAAATGGTTTATATTGTTTTGTGTAGGATCGGCTTTTTTCTTCCAGCATTTTAAAATTACAACATCTGGAAGCGAGGGAAGAATCAGGGATACGAAGGCATTTCGCATATAATCTCTCTGCTTTGTTCCGCAGGGTAGATTGAATACTGTCCATAATGGCTTTTTCTTTCTGGAGCAGATATATGTAATCGTTTTTCTCTTTTTCACTGCTAAAAGAACGGAATTGTTCAATCTGGTTATACTTTAGCTGTGTGATGCAGGAATCAGGAACGGGAATCATATTGTTCAGATTCAGCACCGCATATAAGTAACCCGTATCTGCATCCTGCAGCTTGTGAAAGTCCAGGCTGTTGGACATACGCTGATGTTTGGGTTTGGCGGATGAAATGGGAACATAGTAGTGGCAGTCATTAACCGGCAACAGAACACCAACATGCAATTTCAGTTTTTCTCCATATTCGACATACCCCACGCGGGAATCAAATTGGATCAGATATTTGATATAATCTTTATCTACAACGTACCAATCCATAAGTCCTCCATAAAATTTTGAAGTTAGCCCTTTTGAAGTTTGCGTTGTTTGCTAGAAATTCATTCGCGTAAAAAAGTGGGTGGAAGACCACCCACTACTGTTAAACGATTGTTTTGGTTGGACAATCTAACCGCTTTTTAAACGATTGTTTTAATTGGACAATCTAACCGCTGTACAGATATCCCTATCTGTATCTATAGTATATGCGATTTCAGGTAAAAAATCAACATAGTCTGTAAAAATATTTCATTGCCAAATAAATATTTGTAGGAAAATAGGGAAAGAAGCCAGACTCAAAGCTGCCATGTAAGAACAAAAGGCATGGCTGTTTTTTTACTTTATGGTATCCTCTTTTACAATCAAAGGAATCAGATCCTGCCTTTCTGCAAGATACGTGGAAATGTTGGCCACAATCTCACAAAGATGCCCATAATATTCCGCTGTGGTTGCTATCGTAAAGGAATCCTTCGCGAACCGTAGCAGGCGGTACCCGTAAATATGTGCCAGATTCCTTCTGGAAATACGGTACAGGATATCCGTTACAAGGGATTGCACAGGTTTTTCATGGGAGAAGGTGAAAGTAACCGAGTAAATCCCTTCTTTTAGCTTCAGGTCACTGGTATAATGAAACTGGCATTCCAGTTTTTCTGATAAATCAAACAAAGGCTTCTGCGTATTTGCAATCTCTTCCAACTTATAGGAAATTCCCAGAAACATTTCCACGGATGAAAGGACACGGAGCCTCTGCATATGCTCTTTTTGGCTAAAAAGAGGGTGCGCAGATAGCACTTCATACATCCTTACATATTGGAGCATGGAAAAAATGTATGGGGAATAATCATAGGTGTTTATCTTTGACACCAACTCTTTTATCATTTCCGAAGGCTTTTTCAGCCCTTTTTCTACCTTGGCTTCAGACAGTACGCGGTATGCTGTCTGGAGGGAATAGACATTCCTGCAGTAGATGCCATTGTGCTGCAGGAAGTGATATATCTTGTATGGTTCCATGCAGATCTGCCTGCGTATGGAACTTTTGGAAAAATACGGATGGAAAACGGAAAGGGTGGGCTCACTGTCAACCGGCACATAATAAAACTGGTTGGCCGCGCACAACAGCACCATTTCCCTTCCGGTTTCCCCGTCGGTTACAAGCTCCATGCCAACAAGGGGATTGAACTGCAGAAAGACTTCCAACTGTCTGAGGTCTGCGGCATTATCTAAAATGACATGGAAAGGATAGCCGGTTTCATCCGCTTCATGTAAGGAAAAAACGGCAGGATAAAACAAGCTTTCCTCTTCCGGGGTAGCAGGCGCCAAAGGCTGCTCGGCCTGTTTTGCCGGCTGGGAAACTGTGACATCAGTATGAAATTCCATCTGTTTTGCAGAATCTGGAACTTTGGGCTGCGGACGGGTTTTTTTCCCGGTTGGTTTGTCAGCCTCCCGGCCAAGCAAGCCGTCAATACATTCTGCGTATTCTTCCTGCTTGGAACAGTCTGCTTCCGGAGGGGGTTCGGGCACATTTTCTTTTCTGTTGTCCTGTGATGCAGGCGGCTCTATTGTCATTTCGGGATGCAGCACACAGGAGAGAGGCTTTTCTATTTTATCATTGGTGACGGATCTGCACTGTGTCTGCAGCCGTTCCAAGTATGTCCGGATGTTCTGAACATTCTGCGGCAGAAGTTTCCCACGGTTGTTCTGATCCAGCGCATTGGCGATCATAGCAGGAAGATCCTTGAAAGCAAGGGTTTCATTTCCGGCATGGTCAATGTAGGAATAGGCGAGCCGGAAAAGAGGAAGGGTAGAGACTATTTTTCCGGAAGGGGCATCGTTCAGTAAAAACAACGCCTGGAAATGCTCTGCTGTCAGACCTGATTTCTTTAGGAACTGAAAGCTGGTGAAGTCTTTTAAGGCATAGGACAGCAAAATGGATTCTTCTGCCTCCAGACGGTTCTTGTTGCGGGCAGAATAGGAGCACATAGGGCAGAGGTGCCCGCAATGGTATTGCGAAATAGCCTGAAAACAGGTTACCGCGTCCTGCTTCTTAGGAAGGGGATGTTCTATGGTGATGATGCGCGCAGTGCAAAGCAGCGAATGGAATTCATGGGCATCCGTGCTTTCCAAATTGTTCGGGGCGGCATATTTTGCCAGGGTGTACAGGGTATCGGCTGCCTGTCCGCCTTTGATATGCCGGTGGCAGGCAGGAAGTTGTTGTGTAGAAATCATATGTAGATTGTCCTTTCTAAAATAATACTTAAAGCGTACCGAATGGCAAAAGCAGTTGCAATCCCCAGTAAAGATGGAGTTGTCTCATATGGAGGGGAGAGGTACTGCATTGAATATAATAAGTAAAAAAAGAGGAATCTGTCCTGTCAGGGGGAATTTAAGGAACAGCCGGAAAGAAATAGTTCATTTTGGATATAAGAAGGCTGGTGCAGCATTGCTGTTTTTAGAAAATGCAATACAATAAAAAAATATGGGCAGAATTTTGACATTTTCCTGTTGAAAAACTACAATGAACATAGAAAGGATGGTGAACGGCATGATTTATATATTAGACGGAGTTGAGATACAATACAGGGAGTGCCAGATTTTAAGGGATACGGCGAAGGATGTATTACAGGAGAAGAATGAGCCGGGCGGCTTGTCACAGTATAAAGAGAAATGGATAGCGCAGCTTGAGCATCTGGCAGAGGAAAATGTTTTAAAGAGCAAGTATGCAGTTCCTCTGGCGGCTGCATTAGAAAATCTTCCTGGGGATATGTTTGAAGCGGTGTCGGAATACGTTGAATTTCTTGTGGAGAAGGGCAAGGGCATTGATATCATGGTTCCTTTCACGGCAACGAATTCGAGGACTATTCTGCCGGTAAATACCCATGAAAGGGTGGAGGCTGTTTACACGGAGGACTAAAGGAAAGGATGGTATAAATTGAGTCAGAAAATAGTGTTTGGATTAACGCTGCCGGTGGCACAGGATATAAAAGAAGCAATAGAAAAGGAGATGACGCGGTTATTCCCGGATATCCAGTCAGTATGCCGTTACCGGCGGGAAGGGATATACCAGTATGTGAAGCAGCAGGAAGACACACTGATCATTATGGAAGAATTTTTACAGGGCAAGGATTCTTACCCGATAGAAGAACTCCAGCAGTTAGCCGACCTGGGGAATAACCGGATTATTTTTCTTATGGATCACAGCCATACAGGGGATGATTACGTGAAAGCTCTATACTGCTGTGGAATCTATGACGGCCTGTATCTGGATGAGGCAGCGCCTAAAGAGGTTATAGAGCTGGTGCAGCATGGAAGAACCAATGAGCAGGCCAGGAACTATTATGGTATACAGACTCTCCGGGATGCTGAAAAGGAAGGGAATGTGGTGAACGAGGAACGGCTGGGCGCCTATCTGGAGTACCTTGAAGCAGAGGCAGGCAGCGGGGACCTTGGAGAAAAATACCGTTTTGTCAGCACACGGCTCGGAGCAGAGGAAAACCGTGTACTTGCGGCAAGCCTTGCGGGGGAAGTGGCAGGGCAGCTTCGTGGGAATGAGGTCTTTGAATTTTACAGGGGATCAAACAAAGGAAAGCGGCCATTCTTCCGGGGGAAAAAAGCAGGAAAGAACCAGGAGGCACCTGCGCCGCAGGAAGTTACAAAAACCCTGGAGACATCCATACAGCAGGAAGAAGCAAAGCCCCTCATGCCTGTCAGGGTGCAGGAAAATATTCTAGAGAAAGAAGATGAGATATTCGGCGCCATTGACCGTTTCTGGGCGCTTGGAAATAATGAGGAGGCAGAGTTTGAGCCGGATCAGGAACAGGCGGATCTGCTGGTGATGTTTGGAGGATATCTGAAAGTAATTGATGCGTGATTAATATGGGCCGATTGGAGTTATTGTATTGATGAAGTTTATACCAGGTTAGGAAAGTTCGTGGCACAAGCTGTCATGAGATTATCCGGACAACATGATAACGGAAAGAGATGTAGCAAGATTCATAAAACTATTTTGGCTACTTAACTCAAAGGGGTACCGAGTGACATCGGTACTCCTTTTTGGGGTAAAAACCAAAGAAAACGCGTATATCTCTTCCTTAGATTTCATTTAGCAAGATTTTTAGACCGCCTCAAGTACCTTCCGTAAAAGTTCAGCTATTTTTCTTACAAGGGGAACTTTTTTAAAAAAAGCTGTTATTTTATTATGAATTTCAAAAAAATAAAACCATGTGATAATAGAAATGGCTAAAAACAAAATAGAATCGCATAGCAAAACGAGCTTTACAGATTGTGTAGATTGCCATTCTTTTGTTATATGTACCACATTAATTAAAAAAAACATAATTGGCGAAAGCATATTATAGAATAAATCAATGAAGTTAAGAACCATCGGGTAGTTATTCAGATAATTTTCTCCTTCGCGGTCAAATGAATCCCCATCCAGACATTTTGAGATTTCTTTTTCTATCTTATTTATGTATCTGTATTGCCGCTCAATATAAAGAGTATCCTGACAGTATCGAATTAGTACATAAGCAATTAATGCCCAGATTAATGTTTGTAAAGTAGAATTTCCCAAATCAAGTGCAGTTCCTAATGTGTTCGAGATCCCAGCAAGTATTGTTGAAAATGCTATTTCAGGTCTAATAAGTATTAAAAACGATATTGCTTCTAAGCAACAAACTGCCACAAAGCCTTTATTCCTTCTTTTTTGAGCTTCTTTACACAATGCGTATGACTCTTTATAATGATCATAATACAACTCAAGCCTATCCATTCCAGTCTCTCCTATATACGATTTTCTAAAATAGTAGTTTAGCATATTATAAAGCAAATGTCTATCGCTTGTTGCCAATATATTACGTTGAAAGCATTCAATACCTGTATTTAGTTCTTCCAGTGACGTAGATAGAACCACAGTGGATACAGCGTTTTGGCAAATGTTATGGCTCGCGTGAACAATAATCAAATTTAGTGCTTTTAATATGTTGTTATCTCAATTTATATTGTGATATATTAAATAGGAAGTAATTATAAAATCTAATGAAGAAACTTATAATTCCTTTTGATTATATATTTACTGATAAACGAAGGAGAAAAAATTATGAATTTAAATTACATTACACGAGGAAACTCCACTCCCCAAGGAAAACCGAGAGTATATTTTACTGGTCATCCAGCAGATTACAAACTGTATTTTAAATCCATTGCGCAGGAATTGTTGCAACGACAAAACTGCGCCATTTACTATGATCAGAATCCAGAATTGGACTATGACTATGAAGACTTGTCCTTTAGTTTAGAGCAGATGCAATTATTCGTCATACCTGTAACTGGCAAATTTCTTACACAGTCTAATCGCGCACGGAATATAGAATTTCTTTTTGCTCAACACGCACATATTCCAGTATTGCCACTAGCACAAGAAGACGGCATAGAAGAAATATTTAATGAAACTTGTGGTAATTTACAAATATTGAACAAGAACAAGTACGATCCAACAGCGATCCCTTTTGATGAAAAACTGACAAGGTTTTTAGAATCTGTATTAGTGGGAGATGAACTGACTAAAAAAATTCGCCAAAACTTTACTGCTTACTTTTTTCTGAGTTATCGCCAAAAAGATAGGAAATATGCCCAAGAACTCATGAGATTGATTCACAAGAATATTCTTTGTTGGGATATCGCTGTTTGGTATGATGAATTTTTAGTGCCAGGTGAAGACTTCAGTCAACTCATCCAGGATGCTCTAGAAAAAAGTAAACTTTTTACTATGGTAATTACTCCCAACATGTTAGAGGATGAAAATTATGTAATGACCACAGAGTATCCTATGGCCTGTAATGCTGGCAAACCTATTCTTCCGCTAGAAATTATCCCTACAGATTTGCAAATACTTCAAAAGAAGTTTTGCGGTATTCCTCCATGTATCAACGCTTACGATGAGAATGCAGTTTCTCAGGCTTTAAATAATATTCTAAATGGATTGATATACCAGAAAGAAACAGATACCTCAGAGCATAATTTTTATATCGGATTGGCGTACCTGAATGGTATTGACATAGAGGTAGACCGTGACCGTGCACTTTCTCTTATTGTTAGTGCTGCAAATAGTGGACTTGACAAAGCTATTAAAAAATTAGTTGATATGTATCGCAATGGCGACGGTGTGGAATATGACTATCATATAGCCATTCAGTGGCAAGAAAAGCTAGTGAAGATACATCAACAGCAATATAACGAAAATAAAACTGATGAGAATAAAACTATTTTAGCCACCATACTTTGTGATCTTGGAATTTATTTATATGAAATCCGCGACCTTACATCAGCCAAAGACGTCTTTACACAAATGAAACACATTTGTGAGGAATTGAGCACTGTAGCAGGTAATGTACTCCATATATGTTGCCTTGAACGTCTTGGCGACATCAGTAAGGAGGAAGGAATACTGCCTAAAGCAAAGGTATATTATTTTCATTCAATGGATTTAATCAAACAATTAATCCAGAATAAACATACAATGTTTTCAGAAAACTATCTTGCTATTAGTTATATTAAGGTGGGTGATATTGCTCAATCCGAAGGAAATCTAACTCAAGCAACAGAATACTACAACCATTCTGTTGAAATATACAAGCAATTGATTGAGGAACACCATGATGAACAAGCACAAAGAAATCTTGCTCTTAGTTATGAACGTTTGGGTGATGTAGGTATTGCAGAAGATAACACTACTTATGCAAAAAAATACTATTTATATAGTATAACATTGAGGAAACAATTGTTAGAAGAAACCCAAACTGTAGATGGCAAAAGAGAACTTGCCGTAGCATATGAGAAGATGGGTGACGTCAAATGGACTGAAGGTAATCTACCCCAAGCAACGGAGGACTATCTGCAATGTCTGGAACTAAGGGAACAATTATTGCAACAATTTCAAACTGTACAAGCCAAAAATGATCTTGCTATCATTTGTCATCGTCTAGGTGATATTAGTCTAAAGAAAGCGGACCTAGTACAAGCAAGGATGTATGCTCTAAAAGGCTTAAAATTACAAATGCAACTTAATCAAGAATGTCAAACTATAGAATCAAGAATGCTTCTTGCCTCCAGCTATATTAGCTTCGGTAATATTAACAAGACAGAAGGGAAATTGGTCGAAGCAAAGGAGTACTATTTAAAATCTTTAAGGATATGCCAACAGTTAGTAGAAGACTTTCCAACTAGAGAATCTCGACGGCATCTTTCAGTCTGCTATGAATGTTTAGGATACATTAGCCGGGAGGAAAAAAACTTACAACAATCAAAGGAATATTATCTACAAGCGTTTGAGTTATGTCAACAACTGGCAAAAGAGACAAAGGCTATACGAGCCAATGAGAATCTTATATTTATTAGCGACATTCTGAGCGATATCAGTAGGAGTGAAGATAATCTGGATCAAGCAAAGAAATATCTTGTTCAATCTATGAAATCGAGTCAACTAATATATGAAAAAACTCAAACAATGGATGCAAAAATGGATTTAGCTATTAGGTGTAGAGAATTAGGCGATATTAGTATTGAAGAAGATAATACATTCCAAGCAAAAGAATATTACTTTCAATCCTTAAAATTGCTCCAACACCTAGCTCAAAAAGAAGAAATTGAAAAAAAACTTGCAACAGCAGTCAAAAAAAATATCGCTATCATTTGTGAAATATTGGGCGATATTGTGCAAGGTGAAGGCGAGTTATTTCAAGCGAAGGAATACTATCTGAAAAGTCGAGAGTTTCGAAAACAGATGGTAGAAGAAGCAAATACTCCTCAAAGTTTGATTATACTTGTTCCGATAGACTTAAAATTGTCTGCACTGAATGCAAAAATCAATAAGAAAAAATGATATTTTTATAGCGTGTCTGATAAACTCAAAATAGTAGCAATGTACAAGAATATCATTAATGAAGAAACAAGATGGAACCAGAGTATTTGATTGAAACATATCCAAATTCCTCAGCAGAGTTAGGGAGAATCGTGTATGTTAGTAGCGATAAACAAAGTTCCAGAGCAAAAACCTCCGTTGTAAACTAAGTGTAGGTTTAGTAAATCACACAAAAAACAACGGAGGTATCCATGAACAATCAAAGTTTATCATATAGCCAGTATAATTACACATACCTTGTAGTATTTTTTCAAAATATAGATGAAAAGTCATGTTTGAAATCTGAGGAAAGAGGTAGGCGAAGCTACTAGTACAGCATTGCTTAAATAATAATGAATAAATGTTGCTTTATTATTGTAGTCGGTGCATAATAATTCTATCACTAAAGAATGGATGGGTTATTATGCGAAGGAAAACAATTGACACGATCCCGGTTTTATCTGACGCCATGAAAAACATATTATCCGCTTTTTCAAAAAGCCGCTCCCTTCCGTCGGGACTGGTCAAAAGAGCCAGCATTGTCCTGCTTGCGTCACAGGGGGA
>ERZ808037.1304-NODE-1304-length-16879-cov-4.671408_pt1 | contig 16879 bp, 39 predicted proteins | sample MGYA00380190_ERZ808037 | MGnify/ENA primary metagenome ERZ808037 (study PRJEB31490, sample SAMN06133399) | mouse gut metagenome | isolation source: J9 | host: mice | place: China: Chengdu | collected 2015-05 ... | reverse complement strand
TACTCTCCTTCCAAGAAGTAACCCAAAATTAAATGCTAAATACCAGTGCCACTGCCCTTTCATCTTGAAATAATCCATCATATTTTTAATATCTTTCATATACCAGAACGGATATACTTCTGTTTTACCTGTTTGCTTTGTTTTATTTCCCATAATTTATTCCTCCGTGTCTTCAAACTCTGCAATCGCTAATGCAATAACTTTAGCTACCCTTTTACTTTTTAATACTCTACATAAAGATTCCTCGTTCCAAAATGTATCACAGAATTGTCCAAGCTCTCCTCCGACTCCCCAATTCGGTATACTAAAGAATCCGCCATTTATATATCTTCCAAAAATAACACTATAAGAATATCCATTATATTCAACAGTGATATGGTGAACATTATTTATACTATCGTCCCAAATACGAGCAATTTTATAATCCATAACCACATCTCCAATGACTAATTTATACCACTAATTACTTCTAATTCCATTCTTGCCCCATTATCCATAGGAATTTCAATAAATTTTCCATATGAATCTATATTATACTTATCGTCTCCATACCACATGCTGTCTTCAACTGCTACACCATACTGATCGCAATGATAGTTATATAAAAGAACTCCTTTATATTTGCCATATTTAATTTCATCACCAACTAATAATGAATTACCAACCTTATCTAATATACATAATTGTGTTCCAATTTTTCCTTTACTAGTTCCACTAATCCTTTTAGATTTACTATTGTTTTTAAGTATCTTCCTCATTCTTTTCCTCCGATTAAACGATGAATTCAAAGATACATCACTCATCATTACTATGCGTAATATGTCTATATCTTTCAATCTCTTTATCATTCATAATCAGCGGATTTTCTTTCGCCTTTTCATAATCCGCAAGTGCAAATTCATAATCTTCTTTTGCTCTCAACATCTTTACATGATATTCCCTTTCGTAATATGCCTGAACATATCCCATATTTTTCAAGGCAGCAATATACCCATCCAATTCATAATAAGATATGATATTATGCGTTTCCAACTTTCCATCTACATACTGTAAAACATGATAATTGTCTGTATATGCCATTTTTATTACATATTGTTTCTTTTTATTTTCCATCAACTCTTCCTCCAATTACATCTAACGTGGTTCATAAAAATTTTTGTCTTCGTGTCCACCAATATTATTTTTACAATTATTACATGAAGTTGTATATCGCAACCTACATTTTTCAGGTGCTACGCAATGAACACCAATCATTGAATTTATTGGTTTTACATCCTGAAAAATTTTTTTAATAACGCTATTTAATTTCTTAAACATGATATTCCCTCCAATCGTTTTATATAAACTACTTCTCTTTTTCGTGGAGCAGTATAGAACACGATCCAACACATATACAGCATGGAATCTATACAAATCAACTTGCTAAAGTTTTCACACTTCCAAAATACCTATCATAATCCTTTTTGATTTCCTCCACCCTCTTCATAACAGCAGAATTCTTTCCAGTTCCTCTTCCGGCAGCGTCATTATATGCTTTAGATGTAGTTGCCGACTTCTTTCCGCTAAAGAAATTTACAAACCATTCCATCATCTGTTTGTCAGAATATCCATCGCTGAGAGACTCTGCAATAATCGGAACAATACTAATCATATGCGTTCTGGCATAAATCCTTTTTGCAATTTTCTTATCTTCAATCATAGAATGGATACTATAAATACGGTCAAACACTTCATTGAGCAGGAACTCATCATCTTTTGTAATATCTGTCTTTCTCATATATGGACGAATCCACTTGGCATCTGTAGATACTTCCTTATCATTAAGAATTGCATGTGCTTTGGCCACCATATCTTCATTCACATGTCCATCTAAAGCTGTCCGACTTAAAGCATCAGCAAACAGCTTATGTTTCCCAAGATTGATAATCTGCTCTTTTGATTTCGCCTTTACACGGTTCATCGTAGCAGCGTTTAATGCCTGACCATTATTCAGATTATAGAATGTATCTGCTTGTTCTTCCTGATCCGCATTGTCCGTATAACAAATGGTGAATGAATATTCCTTAATAGCATTCTGGAAACATTCTGGCAAATCACTAAACTTGTACCCATTGATATCAATTTCCTCTGTTTCTCCATCGTCATTTATAACTGTAAATCCTTCCAGACCACTTAATTCAAACTCATCATTCAAGAATTTAATAATAGTTAATGTCCGTTGCTTTCCATCTTCTCCCTCATAAATATCTTCCACTTTGTTAAAATACAACGGAGGAATATGTCTATCCAATATCAAAGAGCGAATCAAAGCAGATTTCTTATCATTATCTTTCCACACATAACCCCTTTGAATATCAATGTTAAAATTTACTGTTCCATCCTCCACTAATTCAACAAGTTTCCGTGCTGTCCACTCTGTTCTTCCACGATCCGCACCTTTAATAATCTTCATGACATTTCCTCCATTTCATCAAATCATTTTGAGATTTTTACTTTCTTTCCGTTCTCTACATATATCTTCTTCTCTATTCCAAGACCATCACATACTAAATCTTCCACATAGAGAACACATGATACTCTGTGATCACGTTTGGGATATTTGGCTTTGGCTTCTGCACTAAATAAAGCAGGATCAATCTGTCTTAATTCCTTTGATAAAAACCTATGTATTTCTTTTCTGTCATTTGGATGGGCAATCCAAACCTCCCTTAATGCCCTCATTACAAATGTTGCATATCCGTTTGTCTCTTTATTCCACCCAGCATTATCAATAATAGAAAAAATAAAGTCCAGGCACTTCTCACCATGAACTTTTACGATTGAATATGTATCTGTATAACTTCCAAGAACCGATTCTTCTCTATTTCCTTTCGTTGCAACAAATTTAATTCCATATTTGTTCAGAAGTTTATCTAAGGAAACGGCAGCTATATCACCAATGATTACTCTTGAAAGATGCTTTTCAAGTGGCTTCACATTTTCAACTTCCGAATCCTGTCCAATAAAGTATTCAGCTTCAAATTTCAGACGTTCATCCAAATCTTCCGGAGCATCCATGAGAATGATTGCATTAAGACGATCCATTCCTTTCTCAGGAGCCACAAGGCATCTTCCCTGACCATCTACAACTGCAAATCTATACTCTTCCGGATGCGGAACCAAAATAATAGGTGTCAATTTTCGTTCATCCCATTTATTCTTTAACCTATTCAAATGCTTATGTGTCCTCATGCCCTGATACCTTGAATCCACAAAACAACAAGATAACGGAACCACTGCGCTACCTGTAATCGCTCTCTGATTCTTCCCCTTTCCAACAGTCATAAGTGGCTTAATATTTGCCACTATGTCATTAAACTGTTCCATCCTCCTTGTTTCCTCATTCATTGCCACAACTGCACTCATTCTGAAACCTCCTTGAATATGTAATTTTTTGTATAATAAAAAGCACCTGGAATTTTATTTCCAAATGCTTTCTACAATCTTAAATATTAATATTGTCTATTTATCTCCATAATGGTACCGACACGCCAAAATATAGACATTATTATCATCTATTCTATAAACCAACCTGTCTTTATCATTTATGCGCCGACTCCAAAATCCAGCTAAATTTCCACTTAATGGCTCTGGCTTTCCAATTCCTTCATTACCATTCCTAACAATATCATTGATTAACTGATTGATCTTTTTCAAGGTTTTACGATCTTCTGTTTGCCAATACACATAATCTTCCCAACCAGTATCAGCAAATACCTTATTCATTATCTTCCACCTCAACCAATTCATGGACGGCACATTGTCCACTTTCTAACTGTGTTTTCCCTTTCATTAACCAGTCATAATTTTCTTTATTTCCCATAACATAAATGTTTTCCATAAGATTGTTGTATGATTCTTCCGATATCATAACCACATTCTTGTTATCTTTTCTTGTAACAATCATAGTTTCATAATCGTCTGTTACTTTATCCATATACATTTTCATATTGTCACGAAGATTTGTATAATTTACTGCCAACATAGCAATCACCTCCAATTACAAGTACGGTTTTCCGTACTTGTATTATACTGTACAATTTTCTGTACGTCAATATCTTATTGTATATTATATTCACTCAATCATATCAATATTTATCCTCATCCCTTCCTTAAATATCTAATTTCATTGATATCATAAAACGGTTTCTTCCAAAACACCTTCTCCATTTCTAAACCATATTACTTTACTTACAGCTTTTTCCTCTTGAATTTTTTGGATTTCTAACTGAAGTTTTTCAATTTTCTGGTCATCATATTCAGAAAAGAGCGTAATTGCCTGATTGTCATTTCTCTGTAAAAGGTAGCACATACCATTTATTACTTTACCAATATTTTTTGCGTCGATCCTGCTATGAAATCCACCTATATCTTGATTATAATATATACTATCATTGTTTATTCCACCATATTTTGCCTTTGACTTATCAAAAACTAATTCATTTCCTTTTTTTCTATAAATAAATATCTCCATAATTTTTCCCTTTCCCTCTTGAAACTTAGAATTTATTGCCTAACAGTAATCATATATATCTGAGTTAACAACTGCCCTGTTGACTAATAAAAAGATATCTTTATCATCAGGAGAAATACAACTTTCAATAAATTTATTTTGTGCGCCCGTTAATTTTGTAATTTCAGTCGCATTAATTCCAGTTTTGATTAATTGCAATATTCCATACTTAACAACACTAGAAACATTGGACTCTCCTATTGCTGTTTTTAAATAATCAGGAAGTCCAGAACTAGATGTTGTTTTTCCCCACGCTTCTCCTGACATCAAAACAAAAATCAACCCATCACTATTTCTAATTTTTTTATCTGAAACAAATTGCTTCATTCTCTGCATCTGTAAAGATAATTCAAGTGGTAATCTAAGATTAAAATTATTTATTGTTATTAAACCGTAATATTCATCATAATATTCCCACTTTAGTTTTCTTAGCTCTCTATATGTGATTCCATAAATCATCATCATTTTCAATGCTATAGCTACCATTGCTTTTTTAAATTCTGTTTCAGCATTCCATTCTTGCTTATTAAGTTGTTTATTACACCAGTCTAATAATTCTATAACTTGTGTTCGCAATAATGGCTCGCTTTGATCAATTCCCTTTAACATATCGCATTTGTTAATATATGATGTCATAAATTTCATATATGATTTTTGCGATTTATCGCCCGAAATTTTGCTATACAATTCATTATTTGTTATATTTGTCAATATAAAAATATACTTTAAAAATTGTCCAACAACTACCGAATAACGCCTAGCCTTTGACTTAGTTTTATATCGTTTAATTTCTTCAACATTATAAATCAAACTTTGTAATACAAATTCGACATCCATACCCTTGACTAAAATGCGGAACAAATCATTTGAAAGAGAATCTTTCCAATAAACATTTAGATATTCACTAAAATTATTTATATCACTTTTATAATCTGGATATTTCTGAATAAACTTTTCAGATAAAGTTTTATAATCCATAATATATCTCCCGCTTTGTACTATTCCCATTCAAGGGTTCCATTTTCTATATCCTTTTGAATCTGAGTAATTCTATATTTGATATCTGTCATAACAAAATCAATTCTTATTAGCAAAAACTCATTTATCATTTTTTTAATTTCATTATAAGAATCGTCTGAATTATATATTCTCTCAGCATAAGTTATCCCCTCATCATTACATGGTTGATAGAGTTCTCCCAATAAAGTTTCTATTACATCACTCACATCAATCTGAACATCATCTATCAATGTAACACATTGTCCTCCATCAAACATCTCAATATATTCATCAAGAGAATAACTGCTTTCTATTACATTTCCATCAATCACAAGTTCATCAACTTTTGATAATAAATTTAATTCATTTATAACAACTGCCAATCCATTATTGATAATTTTTTCTATTAAATCATTTTCAATTTCCTCTGTATTATACACATACATCATATTATTTCCGTCCTTCCTTATTAGATATTCCATATAATCTGTTATATTCATTCCCTTTTCTTCCGCCTGTCTTCCTACTAATTCTTTCAGATCAGTAGAACATCTAAAGCGAATGTAATCATCTTTTGGCACTTGTTATCACATCCTTTCTTTAGATATGTTATCACAACACAAAAATTTTGTAAAGAAAAAGAATCGCTTTTACACGATTCCATTTTTTAATACTTCTATTCAATATCTTCCTCTCTTTCTTTTATTTCAATATCATCCAATATCTTCCCGATATGATGTTTAAGATTTGATATTGAAGAAATATCTAAATTATTTATTTGCTGATGCAATTCATCTGGCAATCCATTCATTGAAGATAATTTATTTAGTAATTTTTCCATATCCTCACAAACTGTATCTAAACCGTTCCAAACACTTGTCAAATCGTATTTATCAATTTCAATACTAGTTTCACTAATATTTTCAATCTTTTCTATAAACTTTAATGACATGACATAATCAGGATCGGTATCAAGAATAATGTTAATTTCTTCTTTATCTAATGCTACTGGTGTATATTTTATTGCAGACACCAAAACACCCTCAAAACACCTAAAAGGAGAATTCTGATCACCAGCCATTCTTCTTGTTACTTTAATTTTATCACCAATTTTATAAATATTTTTATCAAACACAAATTCCTCTAACATTTTACTCTTTTTAAACTCTGACATATAAAATAACCTTTACCTTTCTTAAAAAATATTGATTGAAACTATTATTTCATTCAAATAAATATCCACCTGTTTCCACATCAATATTTACAACAATTTCTTCTTCATCCTCAGATTCCAAATTCCCTCTCACAGCAACAATATCTATTCCATTCTTATCAAAAACAGTAGGCATCGTATGTAAATTGATTTTTGCTTGTGACATAAATCTTAGTAAGTGATTCTTGTCCGCATTTATTCCAATAATAGCCACTTTTTTATTTGTATCTTTATCTCGTAATCTTGCACATAATTTTCCTTCATCATTTTTATACTCTTCAATATAACAATTCCATTTTTTAATCTCTTGTATAATACTTTTTCCAATCAGAGATAAAATTTCATTCTTGTCAAAACCACTAATTCCACTCTCTGAAATAATATCTATTAATTTATTTGCAATTACTTTTTGCGCTTCAACATCCCAATTATTTAACTCTGCCTTAATTCTATTTATACCATCCATTTTGGCAATATAATAATCTTCTAATGTTGCAAATAGAAACTCATACTGACTTCCAAACGGAATCATATTTTTATTTTTCATAGCTTCTAAATCTTTAAGTGTCTTTTTCATAAAATATCCTCCTATACTCCAACCATACTCCCAATAGCTTCCTCAACAGCAGCATTTAAACCCATTATATCAGAAAAACGCCTTAACATATGCCAACGTCTTCTCTAACAAATCTTCTGGCATTTTCTCTACAAACTGAATATTCCTACTGATTACATCCAGACACTTCATATGTTCTGTCAATATCACGCCTGTTGTTTTCGTTCTATTGTCTAAAGGAATATGCAACGGAAATTTGTTGCTTGTATTCGTAATCGGACACACCACGGCAAATTTTGTCCTCACAAAAAACTGTTCATTACTGATAACTACTCCAGGTCTTCTTCCTGCCTGTTCGTGTCCTGATTGTGGGCTAAAATCCAAGAATACAATATCGCCTTGCTTCGGATTATACATCACCACACTTCCTTTCCAACAGGAGTACCCCAGTCAAATTCCTCAGCTACATATTCTCCATCATAGTCTTTAAATATATCTTCCAGTGTCAATTCCTTTTTCTCTTTAACTTTCGTAATCACAATATTATCATCAACTCTGTTAAGTTCTACAAGATCATTTTCCATCATTCCTAATGCTTCAAGAAATGCTTTTGGTATTCTTATCCCTTGTGAATTTCCCCATTTTTGAATCGTTGCTTGCATAAAATCATCTCCTTCTTTATACTTAGTATATACAATAGTATATACATTGTCAATGACTTTATACGAAAAAGAAGAACCTCTTTCGTATTATTCCAACGGTCGTTCTTCTGTATTTCCCGTCAAATAATCTAACAAATCAGTTCTTCCACCATACATACAATGTACTTTTTCCATTTTCCCCTGATCGTGTAACCATATAGCAGCCATAAGCCTATGATTTCCATCTACAATTACAGGTATTGGACAAATGTACTTTCCATTACAAACGTTATCAATTTCAATATCTCTAATCTCCTCTGGATTCTTTATAAAATACAAAATCCTTCCTATATGCCATTCAGTAGGCTTGCTTTCCCAACATATATGCTTCCAGTGATCGCCAAACGGCTCTGACTCCTCTGCTTGCCCGTCATGAATAGCACAAGCAATGTCATCTAATTCAACAACTTCACCCTCATTCCATGACCAACTATTAACAGGGAAAAATTCTGACAATCTATCTATCAGAATCATATCACCTTTATAATCATCAATTGGTGTAAAATCTTCATGATTCAATAACTTCACCTCCCAATAGAACAATCATTTCAAAGCGCGCTATTTTGTTTTTCCAAAAAAAGTAATAATGTAGTCATTGTCATCTGTTTTAAAAATTCTCCATCTTTTAATTCAGATTTTTTGAATGGTTCATCTTCTGTAATAAAATCATAATTGGTATACAAAATAACACCCTCATATTCCTTACACCATACAGCTACAATTTTATCTCCACCAAATTCTGTAATATCCTGTTTTAATTCTTCAATCAATTCAGAACATTCAAAACTAATATTTTTCCCATCTGCATTTATAAAAGCCATACTATACCTCACTAATTCAATATCTGAATAATACATCCCATCTCAGCAGCACGATACACAATGATTTTCTTTCCTCCAAATGACTCAACAAGTTCTTCATCATCATAAACCTTGAGCCATGATTCAAACTCTGCCACTTTGTGATAATGACTGCCAATTTCCGCTTCGCCTTCTACAATATAAGCCTGATAGCTTGCATCCTGTCCAAAATGTAATTCTTTCAAGCTGAGGCCATTTTTATCACACCCTACAAGAATCAAACTTGCAATGTCACTTGAGCCAATATACTGTTTTTCAAAATCTTTATATGTTTTCATATAATTTCCTCCAATCTCAGCCAATAAAATAATCCTTTTAAGATCAATTTATTTACTCTCTAATTCACTGCCACAATAAGGACAAAAATTCCATCCCTCTATATCATTATACTCTTTTCCGTCTTCTACAATATGTGTTCCTAAGTCTTTTCCACAGCATCCACAAATAAGTTGCGTGTATATTCGATCTTTGTTTGCAGAAAAATATCCTGTGTCAATCATAAAATGTACCTCTCTCTACAAAAAAATATTTTAAGACACCTTATTTTGATTATATTTGTTTCTTGGTACAAATCTATTCCAATCAACCTTAGTTTTCCACTTATCCTGATGATTTCTTCCATAGACTTTATGCCATTCCTCTTGACTCATCACATGTGCAGCGTTTCCAATTCTGACTGTCACCATCTGTTTACCATGACATTCAAACTCTTCTACCATTTTATATTTGCCATTCATGTTCATGTCCTCCATATTATATCATTTCTCCACTATAAAAGCCACCAGATTTTATTTTCCAGTGACTTTTATTCGTTCCTTTTTACGTTCTTATATTTACTTTTTAACATCATAACCGCCTCGGTTACATTTATCCATTACTACATTTTGTGATTCTCCCATAGCTAAATCATGTAACATTGCATCGTGATCCACTCTATACCCGTCCGGTGGTAAACGATGGTCAAATGTATAATTCCTCATAATTGACGGTAATCCAAATACACAAAAAAGAAAAATCAATCCAATTAAAGTTTCCATATATTCCACCTTTCTGCCTACAATGTAGGACTTTCATATACTTTATTTATGTTCTCATTATACTACTTTTTATGTCCAATTAGCAGGACTGAAAAGGTACATTTTAAGGCATTATTTATCGTTAAATGCTCTTTTTACCATTTCAGCACTACACTTATAGGTTTTACCATCAGTTATACAATAAATACTACAACAATTTTTAGGAGATTTTCTATTAAATCCTACTAATTTAAACTGTTTTCCATTTGCGAAAAATTCTCTTTCATAATCTTCCTTTGAGAATCCATACAAAATACAATCCTGTTCAAATAATAATTTCTTACCATCTGTGTTTCCATCATTCTTTGTGACTTTTAATTGCATATTAAAATCAAATTCTGTATAACTAATTTTTCCACAATCAATAGAAACACCATGTTTTTCTGCTACATTTTTTAAAGCAGCTTCTACATCTACTCTAAAAACTTCAAATCCTTTTCTGTTAAATTCCATAATTATTCACCGTATCCTTTCTTTCCTGTCTTAAAATGCGAATTTCAAAGTTATTTTCCAACACTTTCTATATAAAATCTTTAAATTGAATCATATGGATCTTTTGCATCAAAAACTCTTTTCTTAAAATCTTTTTCTGCTTCTGATACCCTTATATCTCTTTTCATTTCCAAAAGACCGTTTCTGATGTATTCCCAACTTGATGTTGCATTTTTTAATCGATCAAGCAACTCGCAATCTCCATGACTTGCGTTTTCTTGTAAATACTCAAAAAGTTCGTTAATATTGAATACATCTACTCCAGCACAACACTGGTTCGCAAAACATCTATCAGAAACTTCAATGTTACTGTAAGACATGATTTTGTGAATCAAATCAAGTTTGTCTTCCTTATTGTATTCCTCTACCATTCTGTCATAAACCCATTTATACATACCATTTCCTCCAATCTACCATGTTGAAATACGAGTTTTAAAGCTAACACATTACATTATCACTCAATGAATGTATTCTGAACTTCTCATCTGCTTCCGCAATCTGAGCAGCTTCACTAAACGAATTTGCCTCAATCGTCCAACCGCAACTTTGCCATCTACCATCTACTAATGCCATACCAGACGCATAATATTGTTTACAAGTCACTTCTTTTTTAGGATTGTGTTCACAAATATTACAATCAGAGCATTCACACTTAACTCCTTTATTACATTCATAAATACATCCATGTTCTTTATCTATTGGCATATTACTCCCTCCATTTCTTCTTGAAATTCCGAGTTTATCGCCTCTATAATTCATTGATTTCCTTTGCAATCATCTTTAAAACATCACTTCCGGTACTTCTATATATCATTTCTCCATTGTTCCAGACTTCCAATTCAGGATAATCTTCATTTGAATCAAAGTCTTCGCAAATACTTGTACGAATTTTATTTATATCTTCACTTACACAAATTGTGTCGCTACCATCATAATCTTGTTTTAACAATACATATATTTTCATAGTCAATCCTCCGTTCTATACTCTTGAAATCCTGATTCTAATACACCAGCAGATCACATTTTCCGTAAAATGCACCATGTTTCAAGAACATCCCAATGTTTTCAATTTCATTTCTGTGTAATTCTTCTCCTTTTCGTTCTCCTTCAAGCCATATAAAACGTCTATAAACAACTTCACCAGGAAACAATATTGCCTCTTTAGTGATAATCTTAATTCCAATTCCTAAAGCTTTCACAACGTTTCCTGCTCCGCCATTCACAAAATACTGTCTTATCTGTTCTGTGATATTATTTAAGTGATTATCTGTCAGTGATACTCCATAAAACATTTTATCCATCATTTCTTTATACTCAAAATAATTACAAGTCATATCTTCATCCTTCTTTCCGCATTTTAGCACTTAAAATCCGAATCTATGTTTTTATTTATTTTATCCAATACGCCAATAGAAACTAACATCTTTATCATCTCGCCTTCAAAATATTCAGATGGTACAATTTCCCGATCATTATAATCATCCACATCCAGAATAATTTCCTCATGCTCCACTGCATCCTCTACCTTCTGAATGGCTTTCTCAAGATTTTCCGCTTACACAATCACAGTTCTCTTTAAAATTTCTCTTACGCTTATTCCATATTGTGCCATAGTGTTTTCTTCCATCTTTAATCAACTATATCAAATCCATAATGACAAAAGCCCGTTTCATCTGATAAATAATCAGATATTTCCTTTTCATCTGTTATATCTTTAGGAATTTCCATTTCTGTTGGTAACTGCTTTAATACTTCCATATCACCATCTGTGTCCCACTTGATATTTGTTGCTCTCATATAATTTAACCTCCGTTCCTAGCTTGAATTTGTGTTTTTATTGACTTTTATTCGCTGATAACACCCGTATCAATAATTTCTTTTACAAAATGTTCATATGTGAAATGATATGATTCACCTCTTTTAATTCTGATCTTCTTTCCATTCTTCATTTTAATGACAGTTTTTTCCGTCTTACAATGCCCAGCACAAATTTCAAATTCGCCCTCATATCCATAAGAATTAATTTCCTGAATGTTGTCACTTCCACTTGATACGGCGTTTAACCGCCTGTATTCTCTCTTGAAATAAATCGGGCAACACAAAATATTTCCTGTAAATCCTCCCCAATCCGCATCATTAGACCATTCTTTGATATTTTTAACAATGTTTCCATTGCCGATCAGGATTTCAAAAACCCTTCTAAAAGGATTTTTAATATCATACAAATATTTCCATGCCGACATTTTAGGTTCATCATAATAAGCATCAAAACTAGCTTCCTGTAATGGATTCCTAAAAAATAATCCCTTTTCTATTCCTTCTTCTGTACTGATAACATATCCTTTATAATTCATAACTCTGTTTTTCATAGTTTTCCTCTCTTTCTACTTAAAATCATTATTTCGTTGCCTTTTATGGTTCAAAATCAAATTCAGACAATCCACCACTTGCCATCACATATTCTTCAACATCTGGAATATTTACCATCAGATTATCCGGATATTTCCGTGTATCTTTACCCCAAAATAACCCTTCTCTTTTACTTCTTCAGCATCTTCATAATATCCGAAAATCATCGTGATAAGATTTTCCATTGATGTTTTAGGCTTATAACCTTTAGTTCTAATCCATGCTGCCATATAATCCATATCGCACCATTTTTCTTTTGGATATGTATTATAATCTTTTTCTTCCGTCCATCGTCCTAAATTATCAACCATAACCATACCTCCATATATCTAATAATTATTTCTGACAAATTTTATCTTGTTTCTGATCACTCTCAAAAATCCTCCATCAACTTTTGCATCTTTATATGTTGGAAAATCTTTTTCAAGCCAATATTCAAGTTGTGCTTCCCACAAATCACGCTTACATGCTTTTGGAATATCTATAACAATATTTCCATTTTTATCTATTTCTGCTTTCATTTCATTTTGTAACGCTATTGTAAGTTTCATAAAAATTCCTCCATTCTATGTACTCAAAACCATTGCTTAATTTTCTTTATATCATTTTTTACTTATGTACTTACACATAAAGCATTTCTTTTCCTCTAATCTTATTTTCCCCTCTAAAGCAGTCTCCACAATATTCCCATATATCTTCTGCAATTTTCTTAAAAGTTGCATAAGTTTCACGACATTTTCCATTATCATCAATCCTATGCGATGTAGGTTCTCCAATCTGTGAGCAATCATTTCTCATACAAGCTGGTGGTAACATATCCATAAAACTATTTATCATATCTTCTGTGAAATAAGATCCGATTTCACAAGCATCAAGTCCAAAATAATGTTCCTTATCAATGATTTCTCTTCCGTTATAATATTTGCTTTCACTTAAAGGTACACCATCATACTCTACTTCCTCAATCAACAGTTTATGTTCAAACCACGGATAATCTTCATAGTGTTTCTTATATGCTTCTGCTGCTTTTCGTATCGGAAAAGTCTGAGGATTTCCGGCGAATAATCTATATTCATCATTGTAATAAACAACCTGATAACCTTTTAAAGTTGTCCATCCTGGAATATCTTCCTCTACAACATATCCATCATCCACATAATGGCATGTCACATATTCACCAAAAACATAGCCTTCTTCATATGTTGATAACGTTGCCTGATTTTCTTTTGCTGGTACATTCTGTAATACAAATTGCTTCCCATTGTCTGCCTTATACTCATAACCGCATTTTTTCATAATATTAACCATCCTTTCCACTCTTTATTTCTCCATTTACTCAGCGTTTATAGCCACTATAAAAGGCGCTAACGAATATTTCCGCTAATGCCCTCTAACTGGTTATAAATTTTTATTGTACTTCTTTCGGTTTCAATTTCATAATTTTAATATAGTTTGTAAATAGTGGCTTTTCTTCATTTTCCACATATAACTTTTTGCACATTCTAAACAAATGAGATTTTGACACACCTAAATATTCAGATAAAAAATCCTTATCATAAGATTTAATAATAGGTTTTATCTGTTCTTGAATTTCCAAAGAAGACATTTTTTCATAATCTTGTATCGCTTTATATATCTTTGCATAATCCATATAAGTTACTCCTGTCTTGAAACGATTCTTTTAAAGAGATAATTCATCTTCAAAAACGTCTCTTTCGTATCCGTCTTCAAATTGCGCTTTGTACATATTACCTACATCTTTAATATCACACTCTTTATTTGTCAAAACTCTAACTATATTAACTTTTGTTCCATTATACCTTTCCAATTCTGTATCGGTTGTGTTAAATACATATTTCTTTCCGTTCTCAATTTTCATTATATTTTTCCTCCCCCTATCCTCTAACCATTTCAAAATCTTCCATTTCCTTCTGTGTCAATTCCCTATTGTAATACAACTCAGCCCATACCATACGTCCGTCTACTTCCGTTCTGATGTCATAGTTGATAAAATCTATCATACCGTTTTTAGGGTGTGTTCCGATGCTCACAGGACGCATAACAGAATAATATTTGTGCCAATGATATTTTTGTGCTGATTGTCTTATATAATCGCTTGTACTCATGCTCTGTCCTCCCTACGCTGCATAAAATGTTCCATCTTCTAAAAATTCCCATCCATTAGCTTCACAAGTTTCTGATACTTCTTCCTCATCCGCTTCACACAAATATTTATAGCCGTATTCTTCATACTGTTTAGCAAGCATTACAAACATATCAGCAACTAATTTTTCCATTTTTCGGATTGTGTCAACCTGAATATTTTTATACTGCTGATATTCAAGATCATATATCCAACCTTCAGCAAAATCCGTCTTATCAGATACGCAATAATTATAATATCCGTCATTATAAGGCAATGTAACAGTTCTTCCACAAACTTCCATATATGCCTCTATGGTCTTCTGCTCATGTTCCGTCATATAATCCCAAAAATCCTTGAATGTTTCACCACAATATAACTTGTCCCGGATTGCCTTAAATACATCCATCAAGTCAAGTTCTCCGTATATATTCAAGCCGTCTCCCTGACAATATCCTAAAGAATATTGCATCTTTAAATCACTTCCAGAGAAAAGATGTTTTAAATCTTCTGTATAGATTTCCGAAAATGTTTCATTTCTGCATGGATCATCAAGATACCACTGATTGACTTTTTCTTTTTGCTTCCTCTGATAACTCAGGATAAGTATATACATTATAAGTTTCTGTTACTGTACGCATAAAAATTTCCTCCATTCTATTTGATTTTCCAATAATAAAAGCAAGCAACATTTCCACTTGTCACTTGCTCTATACTTCTCTTTCTATACTGTTTATTTGCCTTATTTAAGAACTTAATGCAACGCACATACATATAAGCATATGCGCTGATTTAAGGCTTTAAATGGGCTTGTATGGGTTTTAAACACCGATAATCTTTTGATTGAATCCGAAAAGATTTATAAGAAAATCTGTATTGAAATTTACAAGAAGCCGGAAGCCACATTTATTAAAATATCTTAGTGTAATTCCAAACGCTTCCCCAGACGTTCCACCGATTTTAAAACGCCATCCATTATTTAATTTTCTGAATCCATATTTTTTCATGATTCCCTCCTCTGGAAACAGTAGTTTCATCGCCTCAAATTTCAACTATTTTTGTTTCAAACAAATTTCCACCATCTAAGGGAGAAACCTGCCACGTATTAAACCTTACACAAAATCCGATATCATCTTTCCCTTTATTGTACAGATCAAAGAATTTTTCCTTGTCTAAATCATCAAGAAGCATTCTTCTAAACATATCAAATAACTTCTTTGCGCCTTCCAAACTCATACATCTGTAAACAGTTATTTTTTCTTTGTTTTCACTCATTTTAAAATCCTCCATTTATAATACCATAGAACATATGTTCTAATTTGTCAAGTACCAATGAAATACACGATTTATAGCAATTTTGACAATTCTTTCATCCTATCATGTGTAAAGCCCAGAGTAGCAAGTGCCTGTTCTATTCCAATGGCTTCACCATAATGCTGATCTGCTTTTCTCTGTTCTGTTTCTGCCTTTACTATATCTTTATTTAAAAGCTGATTATATGCTTTGTATTCCTCATCAGATTGTTTTGCTTTTCTAATTGCCTCTTCCATAAGTTTTACGCATTTTCCATATTCTATTTTAGTCATAGTTCATCTCCCTTCTACTATTGTTAATCACAAACAACCCTTACTATCCCCATTAATCCACCTACAATAAAACCTCCGCAATCTTCTGGCATGTTGCAACATCCGGCTACACAAGCAACAATCAGCACAGCGCCTAGGATTTTCTGTATAAGCCATCGTTTTTTATACGGTGACATTGTTTTTACTTTCCGAAAGACACATACTTTCGTATTACCAGATCGCGTTGTAATTTCTGTATATTTGAATTGTGCCATCATTTCGCTTTTGCCCTCCTCTATGTACTTTCTTAATC
>ERZ808037.1303-NODE-1303-length-16880-cov-3.412545_pt1 | contig 16880 bp, 18 predicted proteins | sample MGYA00380190_ERZ808037 | MGnify/ENA primary metagenome ERZ808037 (study PRJEB31490, sample SAMN06133399) | mouse gut metagenome | isolation source: J9 | host: mice | place: China: Chengdu | collected 2015-05 ... | reverse complement strand
TCATTTCCAGCCTTTCTGTTTTCATTTCATCCTTCTGTCCCAATCCTTGGATTCCATCTCAATGCTTAGAATCAGCCTGAATGCTTAATGTAATAGAACTTGTATATTCCAACCGAAAAGAGCAGCCCCGCACTTATCAGCAGGACAATACACAAGTCCCTGACGAAATACCAAACCACCCACATAGGTACGCCGACCATCCGGGGCAGACAGAGCAGCAAGAGCGGCGCCAGGCCGTGCCTTGCGGCATCAAGGACAGCCAAGCGGCCTGTCCGTTTCTTTTTCTTCCATTTTTTAATGACCATCAATGGATATGCCGCTGCCGATAAGAGCAGAAGATATGCTCCGTCCAGCAGCAGATGCCTTACCAAATACGGGCTGCCGGACGCTTCGTACGGTTCTTTCCCCAGGAGGGCAGATATCACATTTCTGCCTATCCTGTCTGCCAGCTGGCTGGTGACCAGGTAGGCATTCATATTGATGAGAATCATGATTCCGAATCCGCTTTCCGGCAACAGGAACATATTGGAGATATAGTTCTCGACCAATCCGGCATGTCCCAGTACAGGCCCTGTCTCTTCTTCTGTCAATGTCCACCCCATTCCGTAATAATAAGGCGCATCGCCATCCACATATACATTGTCATAAAACATGGTGTCCAGGCTGTCCTGGCTGACGATTCCCATCCCTCCGTTCAGATACATCTGCAGATATCTTGCCATATCCGACGCGCTGGAGCTCAGATAGCCCGCCGGAACCGTAGACCACGAACTTTTATCGGGATAGTCCGGCTCTCCCGCAATCGGAAATCCAAAAAAATTGCGGTATCCCCTGATCAATCCGTTTTCTTTGCTCCTGGCCAGTGTCGCAGCCGTGTGTTCCATATGCAGCGGCTGAAAAATATTTTCATCCATATATTCGGGATAAGTGGTTCCGCTGACCGCTTCTATTATCTCGCCCAACAAGCCATAATTGACATTTGCGTATTGATGCCGTCCGTAGCTCTCCGTTATCTCCGCGCTGCCAAAGCGCTGATAGGTGCCCAGGCCGCCTGTCTGGTTCAGGAGCTGCCTCACAGTGATCCTATCCCCCTCCGATGCGTTGATAAAATAAGCTGCGGGGTCAATATAAGCCGAAATTTTCTCATCTAAATCGATTTTCCCTTCCTCCACCAGCTGCATAATGGCTAACGCCGTAAAAGATTTGCTGACGGAGCCTATAAGAAAGGGCGCATCTATGCTGCTGCAGTCTCCATAAGTACCGGCAAACAGGACTTCCTTTGCGTCCACGATGACCACTGCCATCCCCGGGATATGCAGTTCCTCCCGTTCCCTCTTTAGCTGTCCGTCAATCGTATCATAGCTTGCCGTTTCTTTTGCCAGGACACTGTTGTTTCCGATTACGCCAGGATTTCCGATTGCTCCGACAAAGGCAAACAGCAGCATGGCACAAATGGCCTGTCTGATTTTTCTCTTCATGATTCCCTTTCCGGTGCGCCGCCATGCTGCCCTTTCTCTTCCAGCTTTTTCATCCCCTCTATCAGAATGTCAACTGTCAAATGGAAACTTTCTTCTATGGGCTGCGCATTTCCGAAAGCGTGATGGTTTTCCAGCAACGCGAATCCCTCCAGGAACCCCCGGAACATCCTGACCAAGTGGCAGCAGTTTTCCTGAGAGATGTTCAGCGAGTCGGTTATTTTGAAGAAAATCGAAGTCATCCTGGATGCCGTCTCCAGGGTCTGCTCATCTTCAAATTGATTGAACCAAAGCATGGCGCTGAAAACTCCCTGGTTTTCCGTGGCGTACTTATGGAAAGCATGGCACATGGCTCTGACTGCGTCATATCCGGTGACCCCTATTACGGCCTGAATCATCCTGTCCTCCATTTCCTTCCATCCGTAAAGCATCACCTGCCGTTTCAGGTCATCCAGTCCATCCACATGATTATAAAGGGACGGGGACTTCACGCCCAGCCGCGCAGCCAGAGTCTTCAGGGAAAGCTTCTCGATGCCTGTCTCGTTGGCCATATGGGCGGCTTCCATGATTATCGTATCTTTGTCTATTTTTATTCTTGGCAAAATGGCACCTCTCTTTATAGCTAATCATATTTATATTTTAACAAATCTAATTAGTTAAAGTCAAGAGCCATATGTCGAATTATGTATTTGCCATCATTTCTTTATAGGACAATCCCCACTTTTCCATGGCATCAATGATGGGGCGCATGGATTCCCCTAAGTCGCTCAGGGCATACTCCACCCGCGGGGGGACTTCCGGGTATACAGTCCTTGTGATGATTCTGTCGCTCTCCAGAGAGCGCAGACTGTCCGTCAACACTTTCTGGCTGATTCCTTCCAGGTCTTTTTTCAATTCGTTAAAGCGCCAGGGGCGTACCAGGAGATTCCTGATGATCAGCAGTTTCCATTTGCTCCCAATCAGCGCCACGGTAGTAGCTACAGGGCAGGCCGGCATTTCTTCCTTTGTCAGCATATCGACACCTCCATTAGTTCATATTTGAATGTTGCATACAAATTATAATCTAATGTGGAAATTGCGTCAAGTAAGGCATAATAGGTTACTTTTTTGTGACTGGGTCATAAAAAGCAAGTATTGATTTCCTTTCATAAGTCATAATTTCTCTTATCTGTCATTTGTCCGTTTGACAGGAAAGTCCCTAAGAGTCGATTTTGCTTTCTGCCCTGGAATTCATTCCAGTTCAGGATACAGCCCCACATTATGTACTGCACAAGATGGGGATTTTGCCAAGAATTCCGTAAATTCGGAATTTTCGGCTTGCTTTGGAGTTCAAAATTCATGGGGATAGGGGCAAATAGTTCAACTATAATTCAACTCGTTTACAGAAATCTGGCTAAAAATACGGATAAAAACCAGAAGATACCAGAAGTTCAACACACTTGAATCCAACATGGAACGGAAATAAAAAGGCATCCTAAAATAGCAAAAAACACTTTTCAAACATGTCTTTTCGGGCTATAATACTCATATAACTTGGTATATACTTTACATTTTCATGGCATGCCCTTTCATATCATGGTATTAGAAATAACGCTCCACCGTAGGTGAGCAGAAAACAAGACATAAATGATAAGAAGAGAAAGGAACCAGCAATATTGCAGACAAATACAGAACAGCAGGCGCTCATCAAACAGCTAAATGTTATAGATGATGTGTTTTTTCACAAAATTACAGAAGATAAAGCTGTTTGCGAGGAGATTTTGCAAATCATTCTCCAAAAACCAAAGCTTAAGGTAATAGATGCACAGGCACAACGTTTTCTTCGCAATATTGGAGCGCACTCGGTAATCCTTGACTTGCTTTGCGAAGATGAGGATGGAGCACGAATTAATGTTGAGATGCAGAAAACCGATGATGATGACCATGTAAAACGTGTCCGTTTCAACAGTTCCAACATCGACACCGCTTTTACGGAAAAAGGATTAGACTATAAGGATTTTCCAGATATTTATGTAATTTTTATTTCCAAGTTTGATATGTTTCTGGAAGGCAAGACTATTTACCATGCTGGGATATTTCTGCGGGAGACAGGGACAATTATCAATGACGGTATCCATAGGATATTTGTAAACTGTGCTGTGGATGACGGATCAGATATTGCGGAGCTGATGCAGTACTTTAAAAACAGTACCGGCAAAAACAACAAATTTCCCAAATTATCAGACCGAGTATCTTATTTCAAAGAATCCAAGGAAGGAGCTGACGCTATGACACAAGTTGTTGAAGAATACGCGAACAAAAAGGTTCTTGAGCGAGACAAAGAAACAGCCAAATTATTTTTACAAAACGGAGCATCTGTCGAACTGGTTAAGAAATCCATTCCAACCCTTTCTGTAGAATTCATTGAAAAACTAAATCTGCAGCTTACAACCGTAGAACAATAACAAGAAAATCTGCAATTAGAAACGGCGCAATCAAAATCACGCCGTTTTTAAATTATAACAACAATACATAATATTAGTCCATTAGCATAAAACGTTATACAAATGACCTACTAACATATTTGCGGATACAATTTATATGCAGATTAATCCTTTCTAATCTGCATTTTATAAACAGGAATGTTTTTCTCCACAGCTATATGTCGAAGTATCTTTTCATGTATTAGGCTTATTTTACGTCCAAGATATACTGCTGCTGGTTTTTTCCTTGCCCATAAGAATTCCTGTTGGTTAAATTCGGCAGAATTGCATGAGCATGTCAGCCGCCATTCACGCTCATGCCCCCATTCGCTGGCCTTATGCAGCAATATTTTTGTAGGCATAAACAAATCAGGACACGGAATCATATTCTGTAACCTTTTCTTTCAAAAGTACCGTGAAGTCCACTTTCGCATAGGCTTTCTCCGTAAATCCGCCCCGAATGCCCGGCTGTGACAGCTGTTCATATAACAGGTTCAGATGCTGCGGCCTGATATCCGCCTGCTTCAGGGCCTCTTTCTCTGCCCGCTTCTCTCCCCAGCCATCCGGCACCTTCCATGTCGTGGTATAGGGCTTAAGCTGCTTTCCTGTCACCGGATCCCGCCCCTTGTGTACACGGATGCTGTAGGAGACAACCTCCCCGGCCTTATTCCGTCTCGCCTGAATGTTCGCCATTACTGACTTCCCCCTTCCTTTTATGCAGCCAGTTAAGCAAAAGAATCAAACACCCAAATCCAACTTTCGATAATTTGAACGGCCATATTAAAGCTGCTGATTTCGTTCAGAATCATCAAGGTTCTTTGGAAATTCTGGTACACAACTTAGTACACAACTTTGACTGCTCCTAACTGCCCGAAACTGATTATAGAAAAAACCTTAATGCTGAAACTGTCCGAAAATACACAATTCTAACCTAAAGGTAACTAAGGCATAAATAGATGCCTACTTTTTTTCTAAAAAATGACTCGATATAATGAAATTGCGAACAGGAAAAAGGGACGCAAAATAAAGAATGGAGGTAAGAAACCATGGCACTTTCAAATTTATCCGAATGGAACAAGATGGCGGCACCTGCTTCTGCCTGCGGGGCTGGAGACAAACCGGAGGAGAAGCCCGCGGCCTGTGGTTCCGCATGTGGGGCTGGCGACAAGCCGGAGAAGAAGCCCGCAACTTGCGGTTCCGCTTGCGGGGCTGGTGACAAGCCGGAGGAGAAGCCCGTAGCCTGCGGTTCCGCATGCGGGGCCGGTGACAAGTAGTCAGGATATCGGTTCCGGTGGATTTCCCGACAGTCTGCAATATAGCGAACTGCCGGGAATCTTCCGTGGAATGCCCTTCTTCCATTTACTGCCCGATGGCATCAAGGCATCCCCAAAAGGAACCTGCTGAAAGATTTCCGCCTTACGGCGTTTCCATGGAAAAATATGTTGAAAGAGAGGAACATCCATGAAAGAATATTCTGCCGAAACAAAGCAATACTTCGCTTTCCAGTGGCATATCACAGACGACTGTGACCAGAGATGCAAGCACTGCTATATCTTTTCCGAAAACAGCTGCAAGGAACTGGATTCCTGTACCTGGGAGCAGATGCAGGAGGTGGTGGCGAACTGTGAGGACTTCTGCGAAGTGTACCACAGGCTCCCCTATTTCTATATCACGGGCGGTGACCCCATTCTGCATCCGGATTTCTGGCGCCTTCTGGGGCTGCTGAATGAAAAAAGGATTCCCTTTGCAATCCTCGGGAATCCCTTCCATCTAAACGATGAAGTCTGCTGGAGATTAAAAAAATATGGCTGCCAGAAGTACCAGCTTTCCATCGACGGGATGCAAAAGACCCATGACTGGTTCCGCAAGCCCGGTTCCTTTGACATCACATTGGAGAAAATCGGTTGCCTGAAACGGGCGGGCATTCGGGCGGTGGTCATGACTACAGTATCCGGCACCAATATCAAAGAAGTCCCGGATATCATCGACACAGTGGTGGCCCATAAGGCGGATGTGTTCGCTTTCGCCAGATACTGCCCCACCAGCGGGGAAAAGGATACGGGCATGACCCCCATGGAATACCGGGCGCTGCTGGCCGTCTGCGATAAAAAGTTCAAGGAATACGAAGCCGCCGGGTGTGAGACCTACTTTAACAAAAAGGATCACCTGTGGACGCTGTACGAGTACGAGACCGGGGAATTCAGGATTCCGGAGGATGCAGAAGAGGGCATAATCTACGGGGGCTGCAACTGCGGCAACTGCCATCTGACCATCCTACCCACAGGGGATATATATGACTACAGAAGGGGACGGGACAGCAAGGTGGGCAATGTCTTCGAGGACAGGCTGTCGGATGTATGGGTATGCCAGATGGAAAAATACCGTGCATACGAAAGGTTCCAGAAGTGCTCCAAATGCGAACTGAAGGCATGGTGCCGTGGATGCCCGGCGGTAGCAAGCGCGGTTCACAGTGCCTGGGAGATTCAGGGCTCCAAGGGGGTTCATGGCTCTCAAGGGATTCACGGCACTCAGGGAGTTCACGACTTTCAGAAAGTTCACGGCTCTCAGGGGATTTACGGCTCCCAGGGGGATCATGGCTCCCAAGGGATTAGCGGCTCCCAGGAGGTGCCGGGCGGTTTTTATGAAGCCGACCCACAATGCTGGAAGGAGGTTCCGGGATATGAAAGCGGTCGTCCTTAACGGCGTGACGCCTGCGGAGCAGGTGGCACTGTCAGAGGTAGAGATTCCGAAAGCAAGGCCGGGCTGGGTGCTCATAAAGGTCAGAGGCTTTGGCATGAACCACTCCGAACAGATCCTGCGCCTCCATGAAATCGAAGCGGATTATATCCAAAAGCCGATAATCCCGGGTATCGAGTGCGTAGGAGAAATCGCGGATGCGTCAGACAGCGGCTTATTTGTGGGACAAAGAATCGCGGCCCTGATGGGCGGCATGGGACGCAGCTTTGGCGGCAGCTACGCGGAGTACGCCCTGCTCCCCGCCCATCATGTATTCCCGGTGCAGACAGGGCTTTCCTGGAAAGAGCTTGCCGCCATGCCGGAGACTTATTTCACAGCATGGGGCTCCCTGTTCGAGTGCCTGGACTTAAAACCCTCGGATACGCTCCTGATCCGGGGCGGCACCTGTGCCCTGGGGTATGCCGCCCTCCAGATTGCGAAGGCTTTTGGGTGCAGGGTAATCGCCACGACCCACAGGCGGGAAAAGCTCCCCCTGCTGTCCGACGCGGATGAGGCGGTGCTGGATGACGGGAAACTGGAGGGAAAGCTGCCTGTGGCGACAAAGGCTCTGGAACTGGTTGGCCCGAAGACCCTTCCCGATACGCTCCGGTGCATGGGAAAAGGCGGCATAGTATGCAACACAGGAATCCTTGGCGGGGTCTATGTCCTGAATGGTTTCGACCCAATCAAATCCATCCCCAACGGGGTATACCTGACCGGATTCCACAGCAACTGGCCCACGCAGCAGATGATGGACGATATCTTTGCGTTCATTGACAGAAAGAATCTGAAACCCCGGATTGGGGCATCCTATGGGTTTGAAGACATCCGGAAGGCATGCATGGCCCTGGATGCAGGGAAAGTCAACGGAAAAATCGTGGTGGAGATGGCAGTATAAGGTTTCGGGAAGTTTCGATAAAGGAAACATGCTGTCCGAAAGAGATTGAAAAACGGGCCCTATGTGCGTTCAAAATAGCTTTCCTTTTATACCCCACTTGCTGTATTGCTGTATTATCAAGCGGGGTATAAAGTGGGGAACAAATGCAGCATCTGTTCTACGGGATTTCCATGCTGGACAAGCATAAAGGAACCGGCTGGAAAAAGTTTCTTATTATTTTCGGTATGTACGACGAGAGCTTTTTGGTTCCTGTTTTTTGTTACTTTGCTGAATCATGGGGAGCCATATGCCATATGCTGCTGGCACAGTTTTTTTCTGATAAGCGGTTCCTATTTCATCCAGAGCCCGATGATTTCCATCCCTGTGTCGAAGCTTATGGTATATGTGAGCTTGCCCTTTTCAAAGGACGCTACGACCACGGCCACCGCGCAGTCCGCGCCATCGGAGCCTTTCTGTCCCACCACTGTGATGCTTTTATATTCCTGGAATGCCCCTGTCTGCTCCATCACGGGTGCCACATTCGCCTCCAGCGCCTCCGCAGGCAGGGCCTCCCGCATCTCCTGGCCCATCATGGCCACGCAGTCGCCATATTCCCCGGAAATCAGACAGTCTACTGCTTTCTGTGCCGTCTCCTTCACCGTATTCTCGTCGAAGCTCTCCGAGAGCTTCGTGCTGCCGCCGCATCCGCACAGGCAGACTGCGGTCAAAATGCAGAGCATCACTATACTGATAGATTTTTTCATGCTGAAATTCCTCCTCATTTTCCATGTTTTACTTATTTCATTCTTTTTCCCTGTCCTCATTTGGATACCTCTCCCTTTCTGGAATCTTTCCCATCTGTACAGCGTATAATCCCGGACACTACATTTTATTGGCCAGAATCTGTTCCAACAGGCAAAGCGGAGCCAGGTAAACCAGAACCCGGCAAATTCCTGATTCATATGGTATTGCTCGCCTGACCATACAGGCACAACATTCTTGTCTCTTCGCCAAGACCCTTCGCGAATCCAGGCATGAAAACTTTGCCCGAGTACCGCTGATGTGTCCCGGCATAGCTGTTTTGCACGAAATCCGTTTCTGCGTCCCGGCATAGCTGTTTTGCACGAAATCCGTTCCTGTGTCCCGGCATAGCTGTTTTGCACGAAATCCGTTCCTGTGTCCCGGCATAGCTGCTTTACCTGAAAAACCTCCCGGCGCCGGGCCAGATGCGCCAGGCCAGAAGCCCCAGGCACAGCGTCAGTCCTCCCAACACCGCCGCATATAGCTCAATCCACAGCCCTCCCACACCGAAGACTCCCGGCAGGATCACCACCGCCGCGTCCAGCACCGCATGCAGCGCCAACGCCAGCGCCCAGTACGGAAACGCCCTCCTCTTGCCCACGCCATGCATCACCAACAGAGAAGCCCCCACATGGAAGACAAAAGCAAAGATCCGCTCCGCCCCCGATACCAGCACGCTCCCCGCATCCGCCGGGAACATTGCGCTCTGCCCCATGAGCACCATCCCCATGCCGGCCATCATATTCGGCCCGATCAGCAGCATGGCTTCTATGCCGCCATGACCCAGACCAAAGGCCAGTCCCTGCTCCAGGCTGCACTGCCCTTTCAGGAAGACAGCCATGGCAATCAACCGGGCGGTCTCCTCCGCCAGCCCCGCTGTCAGTCCCAGGAACAGCCCATAGGCCCAGGGGTCCATCTGCAGAACAATGTACCATGTGAAGTTCGGGAGGACGAACTGCAGTATGGGAACCCGAATCAACAGCTGGCTGACGACGAACGCCGCCGCTCCTATGGCAAAGGCTTTCCCGATTCCCTTTCCTCTGCGCCGCAGAAGAACCATTCCCGCCATGGGAATTCCATAGCATATCCCAATTCCAACTGCAAGACTGAATACCAGCATCTCCCACCTCCTTTGCGGCTTCCCTTTTACGGTTCCGCCGCAGCTATTCAGACGGAACCCTGAACTGTTATGTTCTGCCCTCATTTTATGATTCCCCCACAAAAAAAGCAATATGCTTTACCTAAGGTACCGCATATCGCTCCTAAAAGACAGGATATAGGAATCCCACAGCCGCACAAGTCCTTTACAGACTCATGTACCGCTGCATCGAATCAGTGACATTTTTCTGAATGGTTGTCTATTATCGCCCATATTTTGCACTGCTACCCCTCCTGGCCCGGAGCCCCCTCCGCCGCCAGCATCACCCGGGCAGTGAACACGCCGTCTTTCCAGTCATACTGCACGTCGCCGTCATACTGCTCCACAGTCTGCTGTACAATCTTCAGCCCCTGTCCCTCATGGCCCGACCGCCGGGAGCGGAAAGTGCCCGCCACCCGCAACGGCTCCCTGTCACAGCTGTTCTCCACCATGACGGTAATGAACCGGCGCACCTGATCTACCCGCATCCTCACATACCTCTCCCGGCTCTCCGAAGCCGCCGCCACCGCATTATCCAAGAGATTAGCGAACAGCGCCGTCACATCCGTCTCTTTCATGAAGTCCAGAGAAATCTCCCCAATCCGGATATCCTCTGATACGTTCAGACGTTTCATCAGGTTTGCTTTATCGTTTAATATAATATTCAGCAATTTCTCCGAAGTATAATACTTCTGCTGGAACTGATTCAGCATCCGGTGGATGTCCCCGGCGTACTCTGCGGCTTCCCTGGCATTTTCCTCCTTGTACAGGGCCTCCATGGCCAGAATATGGTTCCGGATGTCATGGACCAGCTTTCTGGAGGACTCATATTTCTCCTCTTCCCTCTGGTAATACTGATGCTGCATCCGCGCCTGGGTGCGGTAGAGGTTCCGCTCGTTCTCCAGCCTGTGGTTCTCGCTCATCACATCCACCAGCACGCAGAAATAGATATTCAGCCCGATGAGGAGCAGGAGATTTGCCCCGAACAGCAGCATCATCTCCACCGTGGAATAAATCTGCATCAGATACAGCATACAGTACATATTGAAAACGGAATACAGGGGGAGCAGGACGGAAAGCGCCACCTGCCTCGTGGTCACATGCCGCCCCGCTTTCCTTCCCGCCGCCAGGACCACCAGCAGGATCACCATGAACTCCACCATCCTGGTGGCCGTAACCATCAGGAGATACTCCAGCTCTTTGGAATTCAGATACAGGATGCCGGACAGCATCAGCAGCCGAAAACAGAACATCATCACCACATCCGTCAGCCAGACCGCCACGGACAGGATGAAATAATAGATATAGTGAATCTGGGGCGTGCCGAAGATCCACCAGGCCGCAAAGGGAAACAGCAGCATGAAGACAAGGTTCACCCAGGTGTTCCCCAGGAGGGAGAAAGCCACATTTACCAGCATGAAAACAGCCACGCCGACAAAAGACCGCCGGGATATCCCGGGCCGTCCCGCTATCCTGTAAGCCCCCAGGAACATGGCTCCCAGGATGAAAACACTCCCTATGCAGGGAAGTACCAGGTAAATCAGGATTTCCACGCCGCCCGCCCCCTCTCTCCCGCCAGATATTCGTTCAATGCCCTGCGGAACCCGGCGGATTTCTTCTGGGACAGGGGGATTATCCTCCCGTCTGTAAGCGTGATTTCATACCCATGGATACGCTGTACCGCATAGAGGTTCACCACGAAGCTCTTGTGGGGCATGGCGAACCCGTAGCCCTCCATCTCCCGGGCCAGCTCCGTGATCTGCCGCTTCAGATGCCATACCTGCTCCGAATCCGCTGTATACATCAGCACCTGGCGGCCCAGGTATTCAAAGCATAAAATCCTTGAGGGCACCATGCGCACGATTCCCTCCCTGGCCAGGAACTCCAGCTCCTGCTCCGGCCCCAGCCCCGTCAGCCCATAGGCAAAGGCCTCATCCAGCTGGTCGAACAGCTCCTCCGCCTTCAGGGGCTTCAGCAGATAGGCAAAGGCATGGACGCCGAATGCAAAGATAGTATAGTCGCTGTAATTGGTGACATAAATCAGCTTCACGTCCCTGTCCGTCTCCCGGATGCGGCGGGCGGTCTCGATTCCGTCCGGCCCATCCATATCGATGTCCAGCAGAAGAATGTCGTACTTCTTCCCCGCCGCCAGCAGGGCTTCCCCACTGGTGTAGGCGTCCGCGGAAAGGGGAAGCTTTTTATATTGTTCCAGCAGTTCCAGGGTCTCCCCCAGAGCCTTTTCGTCATCATCGCAGACTGCTATGCGGATGCACTCTGTGCCGCGCCTTTCGACATTTCTTTCAGCCATGCCTTTTCCTCCCATGATTCCCTCCACTCTCTTCCATCGCCGCAAACTGCTTAAGATGATGCCTATACCCTGTCTTCCTACATTTCCTTCTACCCTATCGGATATTTTCTGAAAATCTCCAGGCAGCATCATATGCGATTTTCCAAAATCTGGTTTCCGGAGTTTCCGAAGCTTCTTTTTTCAATCTTTCTGCTTCTCCAGGTGCTTTTCCAGGAACTTTTCGCGTAAATTTCCAATCCCGTCTGCTGTTATTTCGTTATTTTTTTCACAATCAGGCAGCTATGACAGAGACCTGCGCAGCGGGCACTGGGACAGGGAGACCCGCTCCGCCAGGTCTTTCAGTCCATTGTCCCGCAGGTAATCCTGCAGAATGGACTTGGACTGGGTGGACTCCGGCCCGATGATGATCTCCGGCACCAGCTCCTCCAGTCCGATTCCGGCTTTCCGGCACATGTCCATCAGATCCAGCGGGTAATATTTCTTGATGCGCTCCACAGAGACATGATAACAGGGGCTCACATCGAAATACTCCTTCACAAAAGGGGAGACTACCAGCCGCACCTCCCGCTCCGACAGGAAGGAAGGATGCTTGAACGCCGCGGAACAGCTCCAGGCGTAATTCATGGCCTTCTTGATATCCGCGCCATGCTCCGCTTCCGCCAGATCCTTCTTCCTCTTCACCAGCCGGTAGAATACGCCTGTGAGATTGTGGGCCGCCATATCGTCCTGATAGAAGACCGTCTGGAGAGACAGGACGCCCTTGGCCATCCTCTGGAGGTATTTTCCCTGAAAAGCAATGCACACGCCCCGGCCCCGGTTGCCGTACCGCTCCCACTGGGCGGCGTCATCCCGGAAAAGGGAAAAACAGGCCGCGTAGGCAGAATAGAAGAATTCTTTCTTCAGCTCCTCCCGGAAAAGTTCCCGCACCCATTCCGCCCGCTCATGATCCCCATCGCCCTCCAGCCGACCGGCCACCGCATCGCACAGGCCCTCCATGAAATAACGCATTTCCGCCGCATCGTTCATGTTCAGCACATTGTTCACCCGCAGCTGGGCCTGGCGGAGGATGCCGTCCAGGGCCTGGTAGTCCGTGTAATGATATAGAATGTCGTTCTCGTATTCCCTTGCCATTTGCGATGCCTCCTGTAGGCTCCTCTTTTTGTCACTTAAATTTTCCGATTCCAGACAAATCTACAGATAATCTTTTACCGCAATAATATAGTCGCCTAATGTTTTAGGCAATCCATGCCTTTTTATCACATCCGCACAATATCGCTTGTAGATTGCTTTCAGCGCCTTGGCATTAGAATTGTCCCTTTTTTCCGCAAAATAAACATATGCAGACAATATTATAATATCAAATGTGATTATATCGATGTCTTTCAAATCCTCCAACTCTCTGGCAACATTATCGACCATGATTTCCTTAGAGCAAAAATAGTTCATATTATGATATGCGGCATATGCAAGGCTGTACACTTCACCCCTGTCCTTGGAACGCCCTCTTTCATAATTCACAAGTTCATGTTTTGAAATATTATTAAAGATAGTCGTATATTTAGGATCTGTGCCATATAATCCACCTTCGTCCACAATTGTTACGGTTTTTCCGATATATGTATCTACAAATCCTTTCGCGTCTTCATCTAACTCTTTATAGACCTCATCGTGAATGTAGATATCTGTAAAACTTTCAAAAAGCGGCTGAATATACAACTGTTTCATATTTTCAAATGAATACCGTAAATCCGAATTTCGCTCTTCAATGCCAACCATAAAAATGTTCGCATCAAACAACACAGGCTTATGGAACAAGTCATGCAAAGCAGTCTTCTTTAGCGGCGTCACCATCAGCACTTACCCCCGCTTCTTCTCAATGAAAGAAAATAATACTTTGTCATCGATTTCATCGTCATCAGTGCAGTCTTCTACAAGGAAATCCCTTACAATGTCCATATCCAGGTTCAATTTTTCTGCATCCTCCAAGATATTTTCACGGGATGCGTTTCCAGACAGAAACGCTTTTTCCATATCCTGATAAATCGAGCGATATGGGACAACATGGTGATTCTCCGCGCTATATAGCTCACTGATCTGCTTCTCAAAAATTTTGATTCCCTGAAGCACTTTCTTGATGAAATCATAATTCTCAATATACTTCTCCACATTATCGATAACATGCTCTTCAGCAAGCCTGTAGATTACAGATTTTAAAGGCATCTGATATTTAATCGTAAGCACAATGATCAGAGTGGCATAATGACCGAATTCCATCTGCCGGGCCGATGCAATACGGACTGCCCTCAGATAGTCCTTTATCTCTCTTTTCAAAGCTTCCTCCGGCAATAAAAGCTCTGCCGCAAATCTGCTGGCGCATTTCTCGTTGACATCCTTGAGCATACCGAAATCACAGATATAAGGATTCTCTTTAAACCTTTGATAATCCTTAATATAATGATAATATTCATGGGCAGCCGTAAAAATCTGATTAATCAGGGGCTTGTTCTCATTCAGTATAATATAGGCGCGCTCCTGTCCCATGGCTGGGATATACAGCATGCCATCCACTTTATCTGAATCAAATCCAATCATTTCGAATCGTATTCTGTTATTTTGGTTCAGTATCCAGCTAAACACTCCCGTTCCCATTGGCGCCAGGGCATAGTCCACTCTTTTTTCCCTGACCAGCTTTTTTATCTCTTCTATTTCTTCCACAGATAATGATTCTGTATTGAAGTCATATTCATTTTGATAATATTGTTCGAAAAGCTCTTTACAATCAATCGATGACATAACTGCACCTCTTCGCTAATAATTCATACTTCTCTTTGATTCGGATACGTTCTGCCATTTCTTCAATCTTGTCCTTATCCGTCTCTTCAAGGCTTCCCATAAGGTACACCAGGGAATCCCTGTTCGATTCCGTAAAATATTCGGCCACTGACTTACCAGACAAATCACAGATACGTTTTAAGATATTGATTGTAGGCATCTGTTTTCCATTCTCCAGCAAAGATAATGTAGACCTGTTTATTCCTAATTTCACTGCAAAGCTTGTCTGCGTCTCTTTTCCTCTTAATAGGATAAGGTCACTGCAAAATTTTTCTATATTGAATTCTTTCATGACAGCCCTCCCCGCCGCTGATGTGCGCCGCATATTTTAACACAAATATTTGATTTGCTGTTTATTTGTTAATAATTTTAACATTATTATAGCTCAAAACTTATTAGTTAACAACCGTCTGCGCCCATATTTTCAAATATTCTTATTATATGATGTTGGAGCCAAAAGAGAATTTGGAAATTTCTGTAAATCGCACTTTTGACTCCGGCATCATTATCTTAAAGTTTTTTATTTCTATACATAGCAATAGGTCGAACGGCAAAGGAAGTACCTCCATATTCCACATCCCTCAGAACAAATCCAGCACATGGCAGGGCTTGCGGTAGAAAACCTGGGAGAGCTCTATCACGGGGGCATCCGCTTGGTGAAATGATTCCTGAGGAGCCGCCGCCCGGGGCGATGCTTCCCGGGTAGAAGGCACCTGGGAAAATACTTCCTGGGAAGACGCTGCCTGGGGCGAAGTTATCTGGTGGAATAGCTCCTGGGACAAGGTCATCTGGGGCAATAGCACCCGGGGCGAAGCCACCTTGATATCCGGCGTCATGGCGATGCTGTCCGCCCCGCGGCAGCCGCCCAGCAGCACTGCCAGGTTGCCCACATCCAGTTCTATGTCCGCAGGGCCGCCAATCCGCTTCACCACATTCTCCCGGCCCGGAGCGAAGTCCAGCAGAAAGGTATCGTTGTTCTCCGGGATTATCGTATCCGTGATCCCCAGCGCCAGCTTCCCCTCCCCCTTGCAGCGGCAGAGCTTCAGAAGCATCTCCACATTGACGGCCCGGGCCATGCCGTTCAGGACAGGCCTGCAATCCATCCCGCTGATTTCAGGCAGCAGACCGGCCAGCTCGATGTAATCCGGTATCCCGAACTCAATCTCCTGAAAATTGGCGATGAAAGCGGTGTGGACAAAACGCAGCAGCCCTATCAGCGCTTTCGCGTCCGTGAAGATAAGGCCGTCCCTGCCGGAAAATTCCGTCACGCAGTGGAGCGTATCCTTCACTCTGCTGCCGATGAGGAACCCGCCGGGAACCCCATCGCTGTCAGACCAGAGGAAAATCCAGCGCTTTTCCCCCAGAGGCTTGTCCCCCTCCAGCCCCTTGTCGAAAGTCTCCCGCAGACAGGAGAAATTGATGTCTCCATAAGCCTTGTCGTAAACTTTTGTCAATACGCTCAAATCATCCCCAGGCAACAGCTGGCGCACCCTGCCGCCCACATCGGGAAGGCGCTTCAAATCCTGAAGCCTGACCCGCCAGCGCAGGGTCTTCCCGGCGGAAGCGAAGCCAAACTGCCTGTAATAGGCCGTGCTGAAAGGGTACAGATGGGACAGGGCATAGCCCTCCTGATATAAATCCCGCAAAGACACCTCCATACAGGCCCGGACAGCGCCGCTCCGCCGATAAGCCGGGAGCGTGGCCACCCCTCCTACGCCGCCCATTTTGACTACATGTCCGTCGAAGCGCACCTGCTTCTTGTTCATGATGACAGAAGCCACCGGGGGCTCCCCCTGGCCAGGGAATGCTCCATAATAATCCTCCAGGGGATTCGCTTCGGCAGTCCCTGATTTTTCCAGCTCCTTTCCGTACTCGAAAGGGCTCTCAAAGGCCACGGCCATGTTGAGCCCCGCCCGCCAGTATTCGCTGGGTTGCAATTTTCTTGCGAACATGATTTCTCCTCCTTGTGAAAATACTGTTTTCTCAAAATCCGCTCCGTCAATTTTTTCGGTTCCTTGCCCTGCTGAAACTCATAGAACGAATTAAACTCCCCGCAGCAAGCTGCGGGGCATTAGCCCCAACCTCACTTCCCACGGTGAAATTCTGGTCGCAGCAAGCTGCGGGGAATGAACCCGTGACGGATTCAAATCGGGACAACGAAATTACCTAGCAGGGAATGCCTTCCAAAAACCAGAAATCCATATAGCAATACAAATCCGGCTCTTCTGTCCCTTGTTATGAGCGAGCCCCT
>ERZ808037.1302-NODE-1302-length-16887-cov-3.889054_pt1 | contig 16887 bp, 16 predicted proteins | sample MGYA00380190_ERZ808037 | MGnify/ENA primary metagenome ERZ808037 (study PRJEB31490, sample SAMN06133399) | mouse gut metagenome | isolation source: J9 | host: mice | place: China: Chengdu | collected 2015-05 ... | reverse complement strand
CTATCTTCGCCATTATGCTCTCGGATGCGGTCAGTTCATATCCCTCGTTCAGGATCTCTAATGCCTTTTCAAAGTCTCCCAACGAAATATAGGCATCCGCCAGCCCAAGGTACGCTTCCTCGCATTTCGGGTCTATGGCGATTGCTGCCTCATAGGCTACGATTGCCTGCTCATAATCCAGTTCGGACAGATACTTGTCCCCTGCATCCAACAGCGAGTCCAGCCTGCGCTGGTCGCCGCCTGTTGCGATGAACACACATACTATTACTGTGCATGCTACGACTACGATACTTAAGATTAAAATAAGTCTCTTTTTGAAATGGGATGACTTGCTCTTAATTTCCATGAGATGTTCTCCTTTGTGGCTTATGCATATGCCGAATTATCTGTTTTCATATTTGAATTACATGCCGTGTCTTTCTTAACGTTTTTCCAGCATTATTTCTTCCCTTTTCTTCTATAATATTTATTCCGGCCATATCTCAATGCACTGCTATTCTGCCTTGTTGTGATATCATCTGTACTCCTCTGGCACAAGATGCTCAATAGGAGAATAGTCCGTCTGGCCCCTGGACTGTATCGTCAGCGTCCTTCCCAGGTCTTCCTCGCATCCCGCGCGCACCCGTTCAAGAGCCGTCGCAACAATCTCTTCCTGAAAGGGAAGCCTCATAAAGAAAGTGGGAATCGTCCTGAATACTTTCTCCGCGCAATCGGTGGTCTCGCAATAGAATATGATCCTGATATGCGGAAAATAATCCTGCAGATCCTTGGCCAGCTCGATGCTGCTGTCTGCGTCCACATGCACTATGAGGAGCTCCACGTCCCCCTTGAATTCATCACACACCGCCGTGGCAAGCGCGAATGTGGTGGCGTATGCGTTCACAGTCCAATGGAGATATTTCTCCTTTATGAAAGCGGACAGGTATTCTATATTCTGTTGGCCGCTGTCCAGTATTGCTGCTCGCATTTCTTTTGTCCTGTTTGCTGTCCAGATTTTAATAGTTTCACGCGTTCTTCACTCTTGCCAAGCCAGTGCATATTGAAGGACTCCATTGGCATAATAGTATCGAGCTCCTATCTCATTCCCATCGGCATCATAAACATACTCCATATACTCTATAAGTTCTCCATCGCCATCATACCGACGAGTTCCTATCTCATTCCCATCGGCATCATAGACAGTTTCCCCATACTCTATAAGTTCTCCATCGCCATCATAATAACGAGTTCCCATGTCATTCCCATCGGCATCATAGGTATTTTCTATATAACTTATAAGTTCACCATTGCCGCCATAAGACTGCCTCTGTAACTCCCTTCCTTTTTCATCATATGTATAAACAGTACACTCTTCTAATTCATTGTTACCATTATAATTTGCTGTCTTTATTTTGTTTCCTGATTCATCATATTCTTCCTCATATATATATATTATCTCGCCGTCTTTATTATATTTTGTGTCCTTGATTGCTCTTCCGAGGGCATCGAATTCAATTTCTCTATATCCGCTTATCACATCGCTAGTACCTTCATAAACTGTAGAATGATAATTGTTGCCATCGTATTTGCCTACAGATTTTTCTAGATTCCCATCAGAAAGCGCATAACCAGCGCCTATAAGCCTTCTGCCTTCCTCGTCATAGGCATACTCCAGATACTGTTCCTGTACCCCCTGTGCATCGTACTTAGTAATAGATGCCTGCTGCCCCTTGAGATTATAAGTAAACTCGTGCTGATACACCAGACCACCGTTGTCATCATAACAAGACCTCTTCATAAGCCAGCCATTGGACGCGAAAATATTGCCGCTCTCTATCATATCAATCTTTTCTTTCAGGCTCTCATTCCCGGTAGCTTCATAGCCTTCTTTGGCATATTCCAATGCGGACTCGAAATCATTCGTCCTTATGTATACCTCCATGATGCCAAGGTATGCGTCCGCATTTTTCGGGTCTATGGAAAGGGCTGTATTAAATGCCACCAACGCCTGCTCGTAATCCATCTCTTCCAGATATTTTGCTCCTAAGTCAAGCTGTTCCTGCAGTTTCCTGTCGCTGTCTCCAAATACATTTACACAGATGACTATCGCAGCTACCAAAACCAGCGCTGCTCCTATGGCTGCGAGGAGCAATATCTTTCGCTTGGTTTTATCCTTTGAGACCACATTTTCCATTGCTTTGTCTTCTGTTTTCTGAGTCTGGCTATTTTTCTCTGTGTTCATTTTCTTTCCCCATTATTTCAATAAATTCTCACTAATACTTCAAATTTGCCAAATTCGGCAGCGAGCTAACTGGCGATATATCACTGATTGTATTGCCATACAAATCAAGAAAGTATAGGTTTGTCAAACCGCTAAGCGGCGTTATATCGCTGATTTGATTGTAGCTTAAATCAAGCTCTTCTAGGTTCGTCAGACCGCTAAGCGGCGTTATATCGCTGATTTGATTCCCATACAAATCAAGCTCTTCTAGGTTCGTCAGTTCTCTCAGAGCCGCAATATTTTTAATACTCCCTCCATTCAGCCACAACTCTCTCAAATTCCATACATCGCTGAGCATAATATCCCTGTCCGTGATTCCCGTGACTTCCCGCATGCCCTGCTCCAGGCCCTCATCCCCCCATTCCATCACATGGTCTTCCAGACCGGTTCCCGCCTGTCCGCTATCCTGTGCCAAAAGGGCGTTCACCGCTTCAATCTTCGCCATTATGTTCTCGGATGCGGTCAGTTCATATCCCTCGTTCAGGATTTCCAATGCCTTTTCAAACTCTCCCATCGCAACATAGGCATCCGCCAGCCCAATGTATGCCTCCTCGCACTTCGAGTCTATGGCGATTGCCGCTTCATAGGCTACGATTGCCTGCTCATAGTCCAGTTCGGACAGATATTTGTTCCCCGTATCCAAAAGCGAGTCCAGCCTACGTTGGTCGCTGCCTGTTGCGATGAACACACATACTATTATTGTACATGCTACTACTACGATACTTAAGATTAAAATAAGCCTCTTTTTGAAATGGGATGACTTGCTCTTAATTTCCATGGGATGTTCTCCTCTTTTGCATTTTTAGCAAATACCTTATTATCAGCTTAACGGGGCTCCGCCGATTGTGCTGATTCCTTCCATTCGACTATTTCGGTTTGTTCAGAGACATTTTAGTCGGAATAATCCTCCTCCCATTCCACGGTTCCATCCGCATTATAAGATGTCTCTTTTATCCAACGACCATCCTCATCATATTCGCTTATATAATATGACAGTAGCACTCCATCTGCAGTATAATGTGTGGCTCTTATCCTATTTCCATTCTCATCATACTCATTTATAACATAAATCGATACTTCATCCTCATCATACTCATACCGTATTGATTTTATTATATTCCCATTCTTGTCATACTCATAATCCTCCACCGTGTTCAAGCTTCCATCCGCATAATAATATGTCTCTTTTATCCGATGACCATCCTCATCGTATTCACTTAAAATATTCAATATTCGTGTTCCATCTAAATCACAATCATACCGCACTGATTTTATTGTATTCCCATTCGCAGCATACTCTGTCTCATCCACATGATTTATCGCCCCATCCATAAGATAATACATTGTGGTCTTCTGCACATATTCATGCTCTTCACCATATTCATCTGTATAATGACCATATTCATGTGTATAATAATGATCTTCAGAAGCATACCATGTCTCATAGTGCCCATCTTCACTTGCTTCCTCAAACATTTCCAGTTTATCTCCCACATATATGGAACGGGTTCGCCTTACCAGATTTCCATCAGCATCATGTTCAAATTCGTAATATTCTATGCTTCCACTTATCGTTTGACCGTCAAAGTTAGTCCTTCTTACCTCTCGCAGCTTGTTGTATTCCCTCTCGTCTTCTATCATTTCCCGTGCCGAACCATCTCTTTTATACCAGGTAGTAGTACGTTTCAAAATCACCCCACTTTCGTCATATTCACATACTACATCTTGATCTACCGTTCCATCCTCGAAATAATGAGTATACTTCACTACATTTCCATTTCCGTCATATTCGGATGCGGAAAGCATTCTATCGTCTGCACTGTACTCGATGCTCTTTATCCTCTTTCCATCTTCATCATATTCAGATATGATATATCTTCCGTCATCCATATACTGGATATCTTCCCCTGCGCCGTCCGCGGTTCCTGACAGTTCCTCCAGGCGTGCTATCAGTTTTGCAGAGTTTGTCTCTCCAATACCCTGCCCTAAAACATCAACGGCAGCTTCGTAATTTCCCATCTGTAAATGTGCTTCTGCCAGTGCGAGGTATGCTTCTTCGCATTTCGGGTCTATAGCGATTGCCGCTTCATAGGCTACGATTGCCTGCTCATAATCCAGTTCGGACAGATACTTGTCCCCCATATCCAAAAGCGAGTCCAGCTTACGCTGGTCGCTGCCTGTTGCAATAAACACACATACTATTACGATGCATACTATAACAACAATGCTTGCAATCAAAACAATTCTCTTGTTAAAATAGAATGGCCTGCTTTTTATTTCCATGAATTTTCTCCTCGTATATAAGTTTATAGCTAAACAAAACAGGCTATAGACTTATTCTTTTGTGATATAGATAAAGGATAATTCAGAAGGAGAATCCTCCCCATTTTGTCCCATATATACAGTCAACAGTTACTTTGATAATCCTTTCATCACCTGTACAATCCAGTTCCATAATTGTTTATCCAACGGTATGATATAGGCCAGAATTTGATGTCCGGGGGAACTGCTTTTCTCCTTTTCGGCTAATGCATATGTCGAACTAAATATGGTCTTTGCTCCTACCTCACCATAAAGTGTACTTTTTGGTAAAACGCATTATTTCGTTCAGCAACAAACAAATAATTTACTTATCGTTAAAAAATAAAATAATTATAAAATAAAGGTAGAAATCCCCTCTATTCTGTGCTATACTGAATACGGTTTTGTGATAATTATAACGAACCAAAAAGTACACTTTTCGGTTCATCCACTCTTTTTTTACACGAAATACAAAGACTTATCGAATAATCCATCTTACAAGCAAAGCCGAATTCCTACCATAATGCAATGCCCGTTGCTTGACATATGACAAGGAAAGGAATATACTCGAAACAGAAAAACCAAAAAGGCAGGTGCTGGAATGGAAACAGCCATCATTCATGAAGTACAGGACTTCACCTATCTGACCTGGGCCAAAATACGGAACTCTTCCGGAACCGCCGGATCCTTTCTGAAAGCATATTCCGAGTTACAGGGGAAAAAGATATATTATACGTAAAAAGCGACAGAGATATGCTCTTTGACGGGTTGGAAGATGTGCTGCCCCGGGCATGGCAGGATAAAATATGGGAAATGATTTGGATAAGGTGGCAATTTTATGAAAATCTACGCTGTCAGAGATGAGAACGAGGAAAACACTAAGAAGGATCTGGCTTATCTGATTTACTATGAAAAGGCAAAATGCTTTTATATAGAGCTGCCGGAAGATGCAGACGCCTGGGAGACCCCGCTGCTTCTATCCTCTTTTGCAAAGAAAGGAATCAAGACTGTGGGCGCCTATTTCAGCATGCTCTGGGTACGCCAGCGCATCGTCCCTGAGGACAGGCAGAACCTGGGACAGATTCTGAAGGAAAACGGCCTGGAGGAATATGACGAATATGCCCTCCTGATGCTAGGCCAGGGGCGGTGCGCCCAGGACAGCTATTATCTCTCGGAGATAACCCGCCAGGAACTGCCAAAGAGCTTTGTGTCCAGATACCGGAAAAGAATAGCGGACGCAATACCGGAAGCAGACGGACATCTATTGGTATTTTTCCAGGACAGAAGCGTAAAAAAGTGCCACATCCCCGCCCTGACCCATGACAATCCGCGGTTTCTTCCAATCCTAAAGCGCCGGGAGCTGTTCGAGAAAGTCCATGTTTCCGTAGGTGGATACGAGATTTCCTGGGGAGAGAATCTTACCATCCCTGATTATTTCCTGTACGACAACGGTGACGCCACTTCTCTGGAATCGGAAGATTTCGCGCTGTTCGCCGCCCACGGGCTGGTAGGCACGTCCGGGGCGGCAGAGATTCTGGGCTGTTCCAGGCAGTATGTGGATGAATTGGCCCGCTGCGGCCAGCTGCGCACAGTGAAAGCGGACGCGAGAAATAAGCTTTTCCTGAAAAGCGAGGTTCTGGAGCGCACATGGAAATAGCGCCCCTCACTCAAACTGCGCCGCGTACAGCTTATAAGAGAACCCTTTCCGCGCCATCAGGCTCTCATGGTTCCCCTGCTCCACCACGTCCCCATGGTCAATTACAAGTATGTGGTCTGCATTCTGAATGGTGGAGAGCCTGTGGGCGATGACGAAACAGGTCTTGTCCTTCATCAGTTCCCGCATGGCTTTCTGAATCCGCCGCTCCGTGCTGGTATCCACGTTGGAGGTGGCCTCGTCCAGAATCAGCATCCTGGCATCGTAGAGCATGGCCCTGGCGATGGTGAGAAGCTGCTTCTGCCCCTTGGAGATGTTCCCGCCGTCCTCGCTGATCACCGTATTGTACCCCAGGGGCAGCCGCATGATGAAAGGATGGATGTACGCAGCCTTGGCCGCCGCCACCACTTCCTCCATGGTGGCCCCCTCCTTGCCGTAGGCGATATTTTCAAAGATTGTCCCCTGGAACACCCAGGTATCCTGCAGCACCATGGCGTAGGCATCCCGCAGGCTCTTCCTGGTATAGTCCCGGATATCCCCGCCCTCCACCAGGACCCTCCCCTCGTCCACATCGTAGAACCGCATCAGCAGATTGATGACGGTAGTCTTTCCTGCCCCGGTAGGCCCTACGATAGCCACCAGCTTTCCGGCGTCCGCTCTCAGGTTGAGATTGTGTATGATGGTCTTGTTCTTATCATATCCGAAATACACCTTCTCCAGCGCAACGTTCCCTTTCACGCCGGTCAGCTCCACGGCCTGTTCCCTGTCCGCCAGCTCTTCCTCCTGATCCAGCAGATGGAAGACCCTCTCTGCCGCCGCCAGCGCGGAATACAGTTCGTTGGTGATGTTGGCGATCTCATTGATAGGCCCGGAGAACTTGCGGGAGTACAGGATGAAAGAAGAAATCTGCCCCAGCGTGATATTTCCTCCCATGTACAGGAAAGAGCCGAACAGCGCGATCAGGCAGAGCCCCAGATTGCTGATGAAATTCACCGTAGGCCCCATGGTGGAACCATAGTACTCCGCATCATAATAAGCTTCCGCCGCATCATGGTTGATTCCGTCAAAACGCTGGGAGACCCTGTCCTCGTAAGCGTATGCCATGATCGTCTTCTGACCGGAGAACATCTCCTCCACGAATCCGTTCATGATTCCATAGTTCCTGGAACGCTTCGAATACCTGGGCTGGGTGATCCCCCGCATCCTGGTGGTATAGACCACCGCCGCCGGAATCGTCACCAGCACCACCAGCGACAGCGTAGGCGCAATATACACCATCATAAAGAAAGAGCCCGCCACCGTCACGAAGCTGGTGAGGATCTGCACCACGTCCGTAGCCAGACAGGAGCTGACCACATCAATGTCATAGGAGACACGGCTGATGATGTCCCCCGCCTGGTTCTGGTCAAAGAACCCCACCGGCAGACGCATAAGCTTGTCAAAAACATCCCCCCGCATCTTCCTGGCAATCCCCTTGCTCACGCACATCATAATCATATTGATGCCGATAGCCACCACAGAAGAAAGCACATAACAAAGCAGCATCCGCTCAGCATAATAAAAAACCTGCCCGAAATCCACCTTCCCGGCCCCCGCAGCAGCCGCATTGATAGCCGCCCCCGCCATGCTGGGCCCCAACAACGCCAGAATATTACTGACAAAACAAAGAATAATAACAAAAACCAGAAGCCACCTATACTCCCCAATATACCGCAAAAGCCGCCGCAAAGCCCCCTTAGTGTCCCTGGGCTTCTTCCGCACAGTCTCCCTCGACGCCATAATCCTCCCCCTTCCATAACTGTCCCAAAATCCCCCCAGCCATCGCCCTCTGTTGCCCTATATCCCCATTTGGGTTTTGTAAATCTCCTGGTAGACAGCGCACCCCTCCATCAGCTGTTCATGGGTGCCGTGGCCAATGATCCGTCCCTCCTCCAGCACCAGGATATCATCCAGGCTCATGATGGAGCTGATCCGCTGGGCCACCACAATGGTAGTAGCGGAAGCGTGGTGCTCCCGGATGGCCTTGCGCAGCGCAGCGTCCGTCCTGTAGTCCAGGGCGCTGGAGGAATCGCCCAGAATCAGTATCTGCGGGTCAGCCGCCAGCGCCCTGGCAATCAGCACCCTCTGGCGCTGGCCGCCGCTCAGGTTCGCGCCCCGGACTACCGCCTTATGTTCATAACCGTCCTCATATTCTCCCATGAATTCCCTGGCCCTGGCATCCGCCACGGCGGCATCCATGTCCTCCGGCCCCACGTCCCGTCCGAAGGAAATGTTCTCCCGCAGCGTGTCCGCGAAAATCACGTCATTCTGGAACACCACGCCGAACAGCCGGTGCAGCTCGTCCTTGTCATAGGTGCGCACGTCCTTCCCGTCCACGAAGACGGCGCCCTCGTCCGCATCATAAAACCGCATCAGCAGATTGACAATCGTGGTCTTGCCACATCCGGTGGCGCCGATGATTCCCAGAGACCCGCCCTTTTTCATGGAAAAATCGATGTCGTCCAGGCACTTCTGCCGTCCTGACCCGTCAAAGCTCCCTTCTGCCGTCCCACCGTTCTTACTGCCATCCTTTCCGTCAGCCTTTCCATCGGCCTTTCCCTCGACCTTTCCGCCGTAGTTGAAGCCCACATGGTCGAAGACTATATATCCATCCCGCTCCGTGACAGCCGCCTCCGAGACGGGAACCGGCACCAAATCGTCTCTTGCCTGCACCACCTGTGCGATGCGGCCCGCGGAGGCGTTGGCCTTGGACATCAGCATGAATATCCTGTTCACCCCCATGACGCCCATCAATATCAGGTTGAAATAAGTCAGAAAAGCCAGGATGACCCCGGGCTTCGTCACCCCCTCATTCACCCTGACCGCGCCCAGCATCACCACTATGGACAGGCCGATATTGAGCACCAGAGTCAATAGAGGCCCCGGCAAAGCCGTGACGATGCCGGCCTTGATGTCCCTCCCCGCCATCTGGCTGTTAGCCGCAGCGAACCGCCTTGTCTCATAGTCCTCCTTGGAGAGCGCTTTCACCACCCGGATGCCCGTGATGTTCTCCCGCATGATCCGCACGATGTCGTCCACGCACTGCTGCACCTTTTCATACAGGGGAATCCCTTTCAGGGACACGAACACCACCATCACGATCATGATCGGCGCCAGCACGCACAGAATCGACGCCAGCCCCACGTCCATGGTCAGCGTGATGCAGATGCCCCCCAGCAGCATGATGGGCGCACGGACTCCCATGACCTGAAAGCCCCGGATGAAGTTCTGAAGATTGTAGGAGTCGGAGGTCATACGGGAATTCAGGGAGGGCAGGCCGAACTCGTCCACCTGGCTTCCGGACAGATTCAGGGATTTCCAGAACAGGTCTCTCCTGATTTCATAGGTGCTGTCCTTCGCCACCCTCGAAGCCATCCTGTTGGCTTTCACGTTGAACTGACGCACCGCAAAAGCAAGGAGGATCATGACCATGCCCCACAGGACCAGGCGCCCTGTCTCCTTCGTGGGCACCACATCATCCACCATATGCTCCAGCACGTAGGGCAGCATCAGTTCCCCAAAGGCCCCCATGGACTTGATCAGCATGGCTGCTGCCACTGTATACCGATATTTTTTTAAATAGGAAAATATAAATTTCAAGCTTCACCATCCTCCTACATATCTTTCAACAGGGCGAGCCATACTCACGAGCGATAGAATCTGCCACAATGTACCCGGAACCTTTCGCCCGCGAGTCGGGCTGCAATGAAGAATAATCATCTGCCGCAGATTTCCTTCGCCGTCTGTATATGGCATCTTCTTCCAGATGCCATCCACTGCGGCTCCATCAGAAAAAGGATGGCCGCTCCGTCGCCATCCTCTACGCATCATTCATATTCACAGATATACCCAATCTTCCCGGAATAGAAGCTGGCCGCCGAAAGAATGTCGTCCGGCACATCGTTCCACACCCACTGCCCGCTGCTGCTGAGCCGGAACATGCTCATCCTGGTCTCGTCCACCCCCGCGGCGTCATCGTGGAAGCTGGGCTCGCCGTCCAGCCAGTAGGAAGCGTACTTTGCTTCCTCGTTCAGGACTTCCGACCCGAAATAGCCGTCATCATAAATCCAGTAATACCCGCTGTCGTCATTACGGGCGCCGCCCAGCCAGAAAATGATGTTCTCCTTTCCCTCGCTGGCAATCTGCTGCAGAATGGCCTGATACTCCGCATCCGTGGTAATCCGCACCAGATGGCCGCCCCGGTCTATACAATCGTAATACGCCTGGCTCCAGGTCACGTCCGCCACGATCAGCTCGTAGCTGTTAATGCCCTCCTCCACGGCGATCCCCTCTGCGGGCGGATCCGTGGCATTGGCATCTTCAGCGCTGCTCTCTTCCGGATAGTTCTCCCCCGGTTCCGATCCCTCCGCGGGCTCATCCCCGCTCTCCGGCGGCAAGCCGTCTTCTGCTCCACCGGACGGCTGCTCCCCTTCTGAGATGCTTTGTTCCGGACTGCTTTCCTGGGATCCATCAGAGCCGGAATCCTCTTCCCGGTTCATATGCCTGTTCCAAAAGACCAGGCCTACGATCACAAGCACAGCCACTATGCCAATCTTTCCGAGGGGCACGCCCTTGCTTTTCGAGCCGCCTGCCTGGCCGCGGGAATCCTTTTTCCGGCTTTCCGTCTTCTTTTCGACGTGAATCTGAGGTTCTTCCTCCGGCTCTGTCTCCGGTTCCCCGGTGCCATCGTCATATTCTATCGTTTTTGTGTTGCATTCCGTGCAGTATTCCGTACCCGCTTTTTCCAGATGCCCGCACACAGGACATATCCTTTGTTTCACCGTTTCATCTCCATGTATCTCATCTCGCCATTCATGTCAAACAACTTCCATTATATATGCTATTTCGCTAAATGTCCACAATTATTTCACCCGGCATCAGTTATAGTCCACCCCTGTCAGGCACAGCCCGGCCGCCGGAGCCGTGGGACCCGCCTTCTGCCGCTCAGTGGAGTTCAGCGCCGCCGTCACCTCCTCCAGGGTCAGCTGCCCGTACCCCACCTCCAGCAGCGTCCCCACCATGATGCGCACCATGTTCTGCAGAAAGCCCGTGCCGTGGAAAGTAAAGCGCAGATACTCCCCCTCTCTCCTGATGTCGATCCTGTCGACGATGCGCACCGTGGACTTCTTCATCCGGGGATTCACGCAGAAGTTCCGGAAATCATGCTCTCCCTTCAGAAGCTCCGCCGCCCGCTGCATCTTCTCCAGGTCAGGCCTCTCGTCCAGCCTGACGCAGTACTTCCTGTCAAAGACCGACTTCACCGCCCCATCGTGGCAGACATACTCATAGGTCTTGCCAGTGGCGTTGTACCGGGCATGGAATCTGTTGGAGGCCTCCCTGACCTCCCGCACCGCGATGTCGTCGGGCAGATAGCGGTTCATATAATCCCGGATCTCCTCGCAGGACATCTCCGTATCCATCCATGCGTTGGCCACCATCCCCCTGGCATGGACGCCGCTGTCGGTGCGCCCGGCCCCGATGACCTCCACCTCTTTCCCGCACATCAGCCCCAGCACGTGCTCCAGCTTCCCCTGAATGGTGTTCTGCTCCGGCTGTTTCTGCCATCCGTAATAACGGCTCCCATCGTACTCTAACAGAAATTTAAAGTTTTTCATATATTTTCTCCCATCTTGAAAAATAAGCCTGTAACCATTAATATATTATAATATAAAGAGATTGCATACGCAAACATAATCGTCCGCCAGGCTGCAATTTATCGCTGATCGCTCGTGAGTATATCCAGATATCCCCGGCGGAGATTGGCGGGCAGCGTCCAGAGGGCACTGCTGACAAGCTTAAAAACGAAGACAGACCTCTCATTATGGACGGACGAGGGCCAGGATGGACAAAAAACAGGATGGAGAATCGATCATGAAAAACGATTATCTGATACAGAAAAAACCTCTGAACGCTCTGCTCATCTTCGCCCTGCCGATGATGATAGGGAATCTGTTCCAACAGACCTATACCATGGCGGACTCTTGCGTAGTGGGCCGCCTGGTGGGCGAGGACGCGCTGGCTGCCGTGGGGGCAAGCTACGCCCTCACCAATATCTTCATCTGCATCGCTGTAGGCGGGGGCGTGGGGGCATCCGTCATCGTCAGCAGATATTTCGGCGCAAAGGAATACGCCAGGATGAAGCTGGCTGTCTGCACCGCCTTCCTCTCTTTCCTGGCTGTCAGCATAGGTCTGGCCGTCATCGGATCATTGCTTGGCCGTTCAATCATGCAGGCGCTGAACACCCCCGAAGATGTGCTGGACATGGCCGCGGAGTATCTGGGCATCTATTTCTGTGGTCTGCCCTTTCTGTTCATGTACAACGTGGTCTCCTCCATGTTCAACGCCCTGGGGAAGTCCAGGATACCCTTATGCTTCCTGATATTCTCCTCCCTCTTCAATATCGGTTTGGATTTCATCCTGGTGAAAGATTTCCGCATGGGCGTGGCGGGCGTAGCCTGGGCCACCTTGATCGCCCAGGGCATCTCCGCGGTGCTGTCCTTTCTCGTGTTCCTGTATGTGCTGAAGAAACTGGACTGCGGCAAGACCGCCCTCTTCGACAGAAAAGAGCTTTCGGATATGACGAAAATCGCGCTGCCCTCCATTCTTCAGCAGTCCATCATCTCCATCGGCATGATGCTGGTACAGTCCGTGGTGAATGGCTTCGGCTCCCAGGCCCTGGCGGGCTTCTCCGCCGGGATCCGGGTGGAGTCCCTCTGCATCGTGCCCATGTCCGCCATCGGCAATTCCCTCTCCTCCTACACCGCCCAGAACATGGGGGCACGGAAAAACCAACGCATCCTGGCGGGCTATCACGCGGCCAACCGGATGGTTCTGGTCTGTGGGGCGGTCATCTGCCTGGTGCTGGAGCTGTTCCACAATGGAATCATCACTTTCTTCCTGGGGGAGGACAGTACCCCTGTGGCCCTGGCCACAGGCAACGACTACCTTACCTTCATGGGATGGTTCTTCTGCCTGATCGGCTTCAAGATGGCGGTGGACGGCCTGCTGCGGGGGGCGGGAGACATGAAGATGTTCACCATCGCCAATCTGGCCAACCTGCTCTTTCGGGTCACCGCCTCCATGGCCCTGGCTCCGGTCTTCGGCATCCGGATGGTATGGGTCACCGTCCCTATAGGGTGGCTGATCAACTGGGCCATCTCCTATGCCCGCTACCGGACAAGGGAGTGGGCATAGCAGTCTGGGGATATCCGTCATAGACCTCCCTCATATTTTTCTATGCTGCACTGGTGCTTTCTCTTGCCCGCCGGCGCCTCCTTTGAGTAGCTTATCCCCACCAGCAGGATATCGCCGCCGTACCCTGCAAGGGCCTCTGGATACCGCCTGTCCTTAATCTGCTCAATAGCTCCGTCGGCTGACCGATTCCATTTCAGTTCCACCACCAGGACCGGCAGTATCGAGCCCTTCTTCGGCAGATAGATGATATCCGCATAGCCGGAACCGGCTGGCAGCTCCTCGAACATGAGATATTCATCCCCATAGCTGAAATAGGCACGCTTGATTACACTGCGCAGCGCCTGCTCATTATTGTAATACAAAGCAGACTCTTCCTCATGGATTTTCTCTATCTGCCTTGCCACAGCCTCCTCATCTCCGCGGACGGTATCCTCGATGAGCCGCTCGCTCTCCCTGACCCGCCGGATGGTATCATCCCGCCTGACCTGCCGGATGGACCTGGCGAATTCCTGTCGGATTTCCTCATTGGGGATGCGGGCTCTGCGCGTCTCCTCATCATAGGTCAGATATCCCAGGTGAATCAGCAGCGTCAACACATCATCCCTATTCCGGAAGGTCACCATGTCATTGGCAAAATGGGCTGTATCCACTTTGGTCTCCACGCCGCCAATCAGCTCCGTCACCGTCCTGCCCAGTCCGTCAAAATCCAGGCTGATATATCCCATCAGGCTCTCCGCCGCGGAGGTCTCTGTCCAGTAGGAGTCAAAATCATCGTTGCGGATGGCTTCCATGACAGAGTTCGGGTTATAGACAGGCTCCATGCCGCGGAACTCATAGCCGTCATACCACTGCTTCATCTTTGCAAAATCCCTGCCGAACTGGTCACAGAGCATCTTTACTTCCTCTTCCACAAAGCCCACATACTTTCCGAACTGTCTGGGCTTGATCATGGTATACTCTTTGAAATCGGAGATGGCGGACTGGGAGCCGTCCTTTTTAATAGGCAGAATGCCTGTCATATAGGCGGCGGCAAAGACCTTCGCCGTGGCAGCGCTGTTCTTGAACAGGGAACGTAGAAATTCCATGTATTCACGCTGTCTTCCGGGATTTCCCGCATTCTCCCGGATTGGAGCGTCCCACTCGTCTATGATCATAATGAATCTGTTTCCTGTCAGTTTCGCCGCGTTTACCAGCGTAGCCATAAATCCTTCCGATACTTTCAGTTCCGGATACCATTCTTTTAGCTCACCGGCCACATTCCTTTTGATGTAGGACACGATATCAGTGCCGCCCGCCTCGCCAATCACACCCGTCATATCCAGATAGATTACATCATACCGATTCAAATAATCTGAATAGGTTTCATCTCTGGATATCTCTAGATCATCAAACAGGGATGCGGAATCGCAGGTTCTGTCATAGTAGGCGCACAGCATCTGCGCCGCAAAAGATTTACCAAAACGGCGGGGCCTGCTAATACAGGTAAGGCTCAGAGGCGTATCAATCGTCTGGTTAATCAAGCCAATCAGACCTGTCTTGTCAACATAGATACCATTCCTGATTCTGGCAAAACCGCTGTTGCCGAGATTCACATAATTTCCCATAGGACATTCCACCTTTTGTCATAATTGTCGGGCTATGTCCTTACTATATCCTATCCTGCCCATCCGCGTCAATCATTTTCAGCATTCCTCCAACCCCACATAGAAAAAGAGCCGCCCAAACCAGGCAGCCCTCTTCCATACAGATCCGGCTCCGCGTCCTGCGTCCTCAGCCGCTCTGCCTCCTCCCGCTCCAGGCGGTCCAGGAGCATACGTTTTCCTTCAGATTTTGATTCCCATGAACTCAGGGGTCTTTGACCAGTATTTTACGCCCCAGTTCTCGAAATTCCACTCTTCCATGTAGGCATTGCACTCAAAGTCGATATAGTAGACCTCGCCGCCGCGGACCACGAAGTTCGTAGGGAAATAGTCGATATTAGTGTTCGCGGCATAGAGCAGCCTGCACATGCCGCCTATCTGTTCCATGTAATCCGGCTGCATTTTATCCTGCCGAATCAATTCGTAAATCGTATCGCCCTCGATATATTCTTTCAGGATACGTTCCCGCTCCACATCCACCTCAATCAGCTCGGGCATCCTGATTCCGATTTTTTTGAGCCAATCATAGGCGCTGGTTTCCGCCTCCATTTTATTCCCGAACTGGTAATAGTCGCAGGGTTCATGGTGAATCTGCTTCAGAACGTATTCCCGCTGTCCGTCGCTCACCAGGTAGGAATATCCGCCTTTCCCTTTGCCCAGGAGCTTTTGTACCCGGTATTCTTTTTCGTTTACCCGCATTGTCTGTTCCATGCTTCCCCTTCTGTCCGGCGCTGCCGTTGTCTCCACAAGCGCTGCCGTCTCATACCCGCCCAACGTGCCGTCAAAGTCCCTGCCGCTTATCAGGTTCCTCCATCCATGGGATAATTCCGTCAGGAAAGCGCTGCCTGTCTTCGCGTGGAAAATCCGGATGAAATAGGTCTTGAAAGTATTGTCCGCAAAGATGCCGTACACATGGCTGTCCGTCAGGGCCATGAAGAACGGGATGGACTTAGGCAAGAATCAACGGTCCGATCTTCCGGAAATCCCCGTCCAGAATCCGATATGTCGCCTCTATCCTGCCATACTCCTTTGGCGAGATGGCCGTATGGATGTACAGGGAATCCATCCCCACATGCCGCGCCCCGGCTATATCCGCGGATTCATCGTTTCCGATCATGATGCTCTCCGAGGGCTTCAGGGAGTACCGATCCATGAGCCTCTCGAAGAAAACCGGCGAGGGCTTTTTGCAGCCCTGCTCGGACGAAATAAAGATGCCGTCGAACCAGGAGGTCAGCCCCAGCATCTCGATTTCCGGCCTGGTGAAATCCGTCTGGGCATTGGACAGCAGATAAATCCTCTTTCCCCGCCCGCGAAGCTCCTGTAACAGCTCCGTCACGCCGTCATACGCCCGCAGATATTCCCTTGAAATGGCCCGGAAGGTGACAGCGGTCATCTTCGCCTGCGCCCTGTCGCAGGGAACCTGCTTTTCCTCATACATCCTGGCGAACACCTTCGTCAGATCCGGTTCCGCGTCCTGCGTCCCCAGCCGCTCTGCCTCTTCCCGCTCCAGGCGGCGGAACGTCTGCCTGAGCTCCGCCGGACCGTAACCGGCTCCCATCGCCCCGTAGATCTCGCTCATCTTCTGCCACAGGTAAGGTTTCTCCTCGTCTGTGCGGATATCTGCCAGCGTCCCGTAAAAATCAAAGATATAATTTTGATACATCCCTGGCCGTCCCTTTCCATCCATTTTCTAGGTACGCAGAAGCATGCCCATTATCTGTCACAGTTCCTCTGTCTCCTCTGCCGCCCGCAGCGCGTCATACACCCGGAGTATCTCTCCCACGCTCCAGGCCTGGGCA
>ERZ808037.1301-NODE-1301-length-16912-cov-3.584081_pt1 | contig 16912 bp, 14 predicted proteins | sample MGYA00380190_ERZ808037 | MGnify/ENA primary metagenome ERZ808037 (study PRJEB31490, sample SAMN06133399) | mouse gut metagenome | isolation source: J9 | host: mice | place: China: Chengdu | collected 2015-05 ... | reverse complement strand
CATAGTATACCACAGCCAAATCCAGACATTCGTCATAAGGCGCCTCTAAGAGCATATCTTCATTGGCCTTACGGTTTACCAGATGATAGACAATCCTCTCCTTAACCTTCTTAAAATCCCTGAGAAATTCCCCCTCAAAGCTGCTTTTAAAACGTACCTCCCTGTACATCTTCAGAATATCTCCCGCAATATTTTCCACAGAGCCTCCTGCGAGAAACTGCTGATAATACTCCTCCAGATAGATGGTGGGAAAGATATTGCCCCCCTTTTCCGCAATGGTCAGCCCATGTCTCTTGGTTCCATTGTTCTTAACTGTGGAATGTATGTATACCGAAATATTCCCGTCTACCTTCTCCTTAACCTTTCCTTCTACCGCATGAATAAACTGAAAATATGTCATTCCTCTCCTTTCTTTCATTCCTTGGGCCCTCCTTCCAGGAGCTTATTTCTGTTTGGACGTCTCTTTTAACATCCATCTATCTTCGCGCCTGCGCGCCGCAAGGTATACTGGCAACACTTTGATTTTTCATGGAAACTGGCAGGAAATCTGCCTCTGAACAAATCAGAAAATGATTGAAATATTATGGTAACATTATTATAGAAAAGCCCTGCTTAAATTGCAAGGCTTTTCGTATGACATATTTCGACAAAATTTTTAACCATTCTAAGCTCTGGAAAGATACTGGCCTGTACGGGTATCAATCTTGATCTTCTCTCCCTGCTCTACAAACAGAGGAACCATAACCTGTGCGCCCGTCTCAACAATGGCCGGCTTCGTCGCGCCTGTAGCTGTGTTCCCCTTCACGCCCGGCTCAGACTCTGTAATCAAAAGCTCTACCGTAAACGGCGGCTCAATAGCGAACACCTTTCCCTGATAGGACTTCATGGAAACCACTTCATTCTCTTTCACAAACTTCAAGGCGTCTCCCACATCATCCGCGCCTACTGGAGTCTGCTCAAAGGTCTCCATATCCATGAAGTAGTACAATCCTCCGTCATTATATAGATACTGTACATCCTTTCTCTCGATAAATGCCTTCTTCAGAACATCCTTAGACGGATTGAACGTACGCTCAACCACACCGCCGTTAATCACATCTTTTAATTTTGTACGGACAAACGCAGAACCCTTACCCGGCTTTACATGTAAGAACTCCAGACATTCATACACTTTCCCATCAATCTCATAAGTCGTACCCTTCTCAATATAAGCATCTGCCATTCTATAATTCCTCCTTAGCTGCGCCAAATAAGCGCTTTATACTTTCATTCTTATATCTTTTCTCATTCTATAATAGATTGCAGCTTTTTTCAACCTTTTTTCTTCACAAACTTGCACACATATAAACATTATCTAAGGCTTTTCTTATAGAAATGCAGCACAATCCTCTCAAGATAACGCTTTAGTACAATCTGAATCTCCTCCTTGGGATGAATGGGCTTCACCAGATAAGTGACAATTCCGGCCTTCTTTGCCCCCCAGACATCCGTAAAAAGCTGATCTCCCACAAACAATGTAGTGCGGGGCACCGTCCCCATACGCTCCATAGCCTTCTCGTATCCTTGTCTGCCGGGTTTCCCCGCTTTGAAAATATAGGGCGAGCCAACACCCTCATGGAACATCTTCACCCGCGGCTCCTTATTATTTGACAGAAGCATGGTTTCGTATCCCATGGCTCTGAGCCGCCGGAACAATGCCACGGCTCTCTCGTCCGCCGGAGCGCCGTGGGGAACCAGCGTATTGTCAATGTCAAAGATCACTCCCCTGTATCCCTTTCGGTATAAAGCCTGATAATCTATCTCATAAGCACTGTCCACTTCATTGTCAGGATAAAAGCGTTGCAGCATAATACTACCCATACCTTTCCGCAGCCTGCATTTTTACAAATATACTTAAAATGCATTTCTCTCATAAAACTTCTCCGCAAAGTGAGCTTCTCCACTTTACGACACTACCAAATGCGCTTGCTCCCGGATCCGGCAGTGCCGGATATACCGCTCTTCCATAGGAATCCACCTATTTCGGAAATTGTTCAGCATTTCCGCCCCGTTCCGCTCTTCGATCCGTCTCAGCTGTTCCTGTGGCTCCACATGGCAGAACACCCGCAAGCCCATATAATCTCCGAAAACGGGATGGCAGCTGTATGCCCCTTCCACAATCCTTAAACGTCCCTCTCTCACTGTCCGCTCCGCGCCCAGCCTCATTGTCCCGCAGTCAAAACAGCGATAGCGAAATTCCCGGGGATCCTTTATGCGGGTGAGCACCTCCTCCATAAAGCGTTCGTAGTGCACATTACCGCCGGGTTTCTCCAAACGCTCCGGCCTGCGCAGTTCAGGCGGAAGGAAAAAGTCATCCATATGCACTGCTCCGGCTCCCGTCACCCCCATAAGCCGTTTTGTCAGAGTGGTCTTGCCGGACGCACACCGACCGTCGATAGCAATAATTTTCCCCTCCTGCGGCAGATCCGCCATCGCCTTTAAAACCGGCAGCATGGAGATATACCGGGCGCTGACCAGCCGGTAAGCCGGCCGCTCCTTGGCACGGTAATTTTCGCTGTGATGCACTGCCTCCGGCCGACAAAGGGGGTAGTGCCCCAGAAAGCCCTTCCATTGTTCCATGGGGATAGAAACCGCTCCCTCCCTTACCAGCAGCTCCACCGTATCCAGACATTTCCGGAACATCTCTTCCCCGCCCTTGCAGGCATCCGCCGACGTGTCAGCGAACATACGAAACAGCCACTCCAAGGGCATTCCCTCCCTTTTCCATGCCGCCAGATTTATGCGGCACATACGGGGATGAATCTGCTCATAGAGGGCGCTTTCGTCCGGCTCCAAAGCTTCATATTCTTTTTCCAGATATTGACGGGCCGCAGTCTCCTCCCGCAGAAGATGCTCCGCGCCAAAAGCCGCCTGATAGCAAAGCTTCACTGCATCCTGAGCACCCATAGACGGATGCCGCAGGTTCTGTGCTATAAATAACTCTCTAAAGTCCAATTTTTTCCACTGCTTCCTTTACATAATCCGAAAGCTTTCTGCTCTCCACTCCCATTACCGATGCATTGCACCGGCTCATGGGAATCAACACAATTTTGGCTTCACTGGAGGACACCGCCTCCGCCATTTTGGGGGTGATTTCGCCCAGCATGGCATTTGCCATGACAATGCCTATGGGACCTGCGATCACATCCGCCTGACGGCTGTTGTAAATGACCGCGTTCTCTCCCGTGGCCCCCAGCGCCGTCGCGCCTCTCATCATATTGGCCGTGGCCACGGCGTTCGTCCCCACGGCAATCAACTCCGCCTCAGGATAAGCCTTGTGCAATTCTTCCACAAGGCTTCTGCCCACACCGCCGCCCTGACCGTCCATAATCATTATTTTCAAATCAATGTCCCTTCCTGTCTCCGGCCGCATAGTTATTGTTCGATCCGATCCCGTATTTCCTGCATCTGGTAATCCAGAGCCTCAATGGAAACCGCACAGGCCCTCAGCTGCCGCTCAATCTCGTCGGTATTGTGGATATCTTTCTTATATTTTAGTTTATGCTCCAGACTCGCCCAGAAATCCATGGCGATGGTACGGAACTGGACTTCTACTTTAATATATTTTTTCTCATCCGCCAAAAATATCGGCACGCTCAAGATAAGATGCAGACTCCTGTATCCGTTGGTCTTCGGTGTCTTGATATAGTCCTTCCGCTTCAGCAGTATAATATCATCCTGCTTGGTCAAAAGCTCCGCCAGACGATAAATATCATCCGGAAAGGAACAAATGACTCTGAGTCCGGCCACATCCGTAATATGATTTTGGATGTTTTCTATGGTAAAAGAATACCCCTTTCTCTCCAGCTTTTTGTATATGCTTTCCGGTGTTTTCAACCTGCTCTTAATGGACTCAAAAGGATTCCTCTTATATTCCTCGGAGAACACGGCATTTAAAACCTTAAGCTTCGTCTCCACCTCCATAATCACGGAACGGTATTCCATCATCAGCGTATTAAAGGGTTTTGCCTTGCTTAACCTCTCTGCCTGCATCTGTATAATCTGGGACTGTTTTTTCAGCGTTTCCGCCTGTTCTTCCACCTTCTGCTCCAGCTGCTTTTTATAATTGAACAGTTCCACCGCATTTCTGACCCTGTTTCTCACTATGGAAGCCTCATAGGGCTTGTGGATAAAATCGGATACTCCCAGCTCCAAGCATTTGTTTTCGATTTCCACCGCGTGTTCACTGCTGATAATCAGCACGGGAATCCGATCGATCCATCCCTCCTCCTTCATCCTCACGACTACCGTAAACCCGTCCGTCTTGGGCATCTGCAGATCCAAAAGGAGAGCGGCAATACTGTCATGCTGTTCCTGAAGCTTTCGCAGCGCCTGTTCCCCATCCTCGGCTGTCACCACCATATAATCGTCCTTTAAGATCTCATGAAGCAGCTCACGGTTGATCTCCGTATCGTCCACCACCAATATCTTCTGCATCTCTATACCCGCCTGCTCTGTTCTGATTGTAAATATTCCGTACCTGAGAATCTCTTTCACCCCATGAAAGAGACTCCCGGCATATTCGAACATTTCTATTCTATCATAAATTGACAGAGATGTCTTTCTTTTTTATGTGTTTATTTGGATAGAGAGTATGACATTGATGAATTGGCAAGGCTGTACTCAGCCATGTATGGCAAAGGAAATTGGATAAAGTAATCTGGCAGATTTTCATTTTAATAAAAAGCACCCGCTTCCAAGGACACTGCATAATGTGCCCCGGAGTTGGATGCCTTTTATTATGTTACTTACCTTGTATTTTCCGGTTCCCTTATAAGTGCAGAATCTGCGGAAAAGCCGCTGCATGGCAGACCGCTTTCCTGCAGTAAAGCCGAATGCCTATTTCTTTATCAGCAATGATTTTCCCGTCATTTCTTCCGGCTGCTCTTTGCCCATAATCCGGATCAGCGTGGGGATAATATCTGCCAGACAGCCGTTCTCGCGAAGGGTGTAAGCCTGATCGTAATTTACCAGTATGAAAGGCACCTGATTGGTGGTATGGGCAGTAAAGGGATCCCCCGTCTCATAGTCAACCAGCTGCTCCGCGTTTCCATGGTCCGCGCAGATGAACATGGCGCCGTCTGCTTCCTTTACGGCTTCCACTGCTTTTCCCACACATTCGTCAACCGCTTCCACTGCCTTCACCGCCGCGTCCATGACACCGGTATGTCCCACCATATCGGGATTTGCAAAATTGATAATAATCACGTCATACTTACCGGAGCGGATGGCCTCGCAAAGCTTATCACAAACCTCATAGGCGCTCATCTGGGGCTTCAAGTCATAGGTGGCAACGTCCTTCGGGGAATTAACCAGCACTCTGTCCTCACCCTCATTTGGCTCCTCCACGCCGCCGTTGAAAAAGAAAGTGACATGCGCATATTTCTCCGTCTCGGCAATACGGGCCTGTTTCATCTTATTTGCCGCCAGCCATTCGCCGAAGGTGTTGGTAACGGCTACCTTATGGAATGCCACTTCCTTGTTGGGAATGGTGGGATCATAATCGGAGAAGCATACAAAGGTGATATCCTTTCTCGCCCCTCTGTCAAAGCCCTTAAAATCATCATCGCAAAAAGCTCTGGTAATTTCTCTGGCACGGTCCGGACGGAAATTAAAGAAAATAACGGAATCTCCGTCGGAAACCGTAGCTACAGGCTTGCCGTCCTCCACTGCCAGCGTAGGCTTTACAAACTCGTCCGTCTCTTCCCTGTCATAGGACTGCTGAATCCCACAGATCCCGCAGGCTGCGGTAAGCCCCTCTCCCTTTGTCATGGCATCATAAGCCAGCTTTACGCGGTCCCAGTTATTATCTCTGTCCATAACATAATAGCGGCCCATAACGGAAGCGATCCGTCCTACGCCGATCTTCTCCGCCTCCGCTGCCAACGCTTCCGCAAACTCCTTGCCGCTGGCAGGAGGTGTGTCGCGTCCGTCCAAGAAGCAATGTACGTATACCTTCTCCAATCCGTTTCTCTTCGCCAGCTCCAGCAGGCCGTAAAGATGGGTATTATGACTGTGCACACCGCCGTCGGACAACAGTCCCATCAAATGCAGCGCACTGTTATTTTTCTTACAGTTCTCCACCGCTTTCAACAGAGCGGGGTTCTCGAAAAAGGTTCCGTCCTGAATCTCCTTTGTGATTCTGGTCAGCTCCTGATAAACGATGCGGCCGGCGCCCATATTCAAATGTCCCACTTCGGAATTGCCCATCTGTCCGTCAGGAAGGCCAACCGCCATACCGCTGGCATTGCCCCTTACGAAAGGGTACTCCTTCATCAGACTGTCCATTACAGGAGTCTCAGCCTGCGCCACGGCATTTCCTTCCTTCTTCTCGTTGAGGCCATAGCCGTCAAGAATCATTAATACTACAGGTTTCTTGCTCATAATTGTCTCCTTATCCATGCTTTCATATATTTGTTTTTTATATAACAATTTTTAGTTATAGTTTTCTCTTTATACAATTTTCTTAATTATAATTCCTTTTGTATTCACTTTGTTTTCACACATTTTTCTAGTGTACTGTATCATTCACATTTCGCCAAATGACTTGCCTAAATTTCCGTCTGCCGCGTTGTCGTCGGTCAACGATGCCACCGGATACAGTATATTAGCCATTATACACTGAAAACACACCCCTTGCAACAAGAACCTGTAAAACAACGATGACGGAAATTCTTTGGCGTTACTATCCGCTTCGTTCACAGCAGCCTATGCACAGAAACCGCAAAACAGCGAGGGAACAGCAAAGCCGGCCACACCGATAAAATCCCCGGCTTTTATGCCGGGGAAGCTGTGTCCTTTGAATATAAAATTTTCAATATAATGGGTGTCAAAATCGACGATACAATAATCAAAAAGATAACGGATGTAAAATACACCGATGTCAGCAATCCTGCCGACAAGCCCTTCTGGGCCACAATCAACGCCACCTCGCCGCGTGTCATCATACCCACGCCGATCTTCAGCGAATCCAAGCCGTTAAACTTACATAGCCGCCCCATGATTCCGCAGCCAACCACCTTGGAGATCAGGCCCACGGCAACAAATGCAATCGAAAAGAGCAGAATCCCCATGCTGATACTGTCAATATTTGTTTTCAGACCGATACTCGCAAAAAAGACCGGGCCGAATAATATGTAAGAACTGGTATCCATTTTTTGTGCGATATACTCCGAGTCGCGGATAGAACAAAGAATGATCCCCGCCACATAAGCCCCCGTAATATCTGCAATGCCGAAATATTTTTCCGCAATGTACGCCATTGCCAAACACAGAGCCAGCCCCGCAATCGGAATACGCCTTGTATGGGGATATTTGCCATCCACATACTGAAAGATTTTATAACAGATAAAGCCCACCACAATGGCAAATACGAAAAACAAGACGGTATTGGCCAGCACTGTCATGGGTTGGGAATCCGGACTCTTAAACCCGATCACAAAAGTCAGCACAATGATACCGATAACATCGTCAATAATTGCCGCACTTAAAATCGTCGTACCTACTTTTCCTTTTAATTTTCCCATTTCCCGCAGCGACTCTACCGTAATGCTCACGGAAGTCGCCGTCAAAATCGTGCCCACGAAAACAGCCTTATAAAACTCCTCCGAGCCCCATGCGCCGACGCCGTAAAATGCCATATAAAGCAGTGAACCGCACACCAGCGGAATAAATACGCCCGCACAGGCAATCAGCGCGGCAATCGGTCCCGTCTTCAGCAAGTCCTTTAAATCCGTTTCCAGTCCCGCCGAAAACATCAATAAAACGACACCGATCTCGGCAAGCTGCACCAAAAAATCCGATTGTTCCACCCATCCTAAAATGCTGGGCCCTATCAGAAGCCCCGCGATAATCTCGCCCACAACCTGCGGCGCCTTGCACTTTCTCGCTGCAATCCCGCACACCTTTGCGGCAATAATAATAATTGCTAACTGCTTAAACACTAAATACGATTCCACTTTTTTCCCCCTCTTTCATTCTGTCATATTTTATCGTATTTTTTATGCCTAACACATTATAGTCTTTTGTCTTTGCAAAGTCAATCATTCTTGATGTTACCGTTCACTCCGTTCACAGCAGCCTATGCACAGAAACCGCAAAACAGCGATTTCGCGTTTTGTAATTTCATTTCATTTTTACAGTTGACAATTAGTGGAAGTTGTTGTAGTGTAGATTACAGTTATTCATGCATCGGCGCGAAAGCCCAGTCAGCGGACGCGCAAAATTAAAAAGAAGGAGGTAACGCTATGTATAACGATCCGACTAAAAAAAGTTTTGCTGTTAAGCATCATACACTGCACGCAGTTACCTCAGGAAATCGCAAAGGATCCGGAACTTCCGCAGGCAGAATTACCGCCTAAGGAATGGTTCTGTCTCCTTATTATCTGAACAAACAGATATCTCTCTTGTTAGGATATCCTCTTTGCTGATCAGAGTCCATGGTAAACTGCCATGGACTTTTTATTTGAACGGGAAATTCCGCATTTCCTCTTTTCTCATGTCTTTGGCAGCTCACCGCCGATTTTTCCTGAGTATCGAAACCACACTGTTTATTTTAGCACGATCTGTAATCCGTGCGGAAATGAGGGAATTGTGAAAAAAGTATCAAGTTATATTATGGAACATATCTGGGGTTATATTGCAGCCGTCTTCTGCCTCATTATCGGTGTGGCATTGGATATGCTCTCTCCCCAGCTTACCAAACGAATGATCGATGATGTCATCATGGGCGGACGGCTGGAGCTTTTAAGCTACCTGCTGCTGGGCTTCCTCATCGTAGGTCTGGGAAAATGTGTGTTTATGTACGTCAAAGAATATCTCTTTGATGTGATGAGCTCCAAAATCTGCGCCCAGATGCGCCGGAATCTCTTCCGCCACCTTCAGGGGCTTTCCGCAGATTTCTACGACAGAAACAATACCGGAGAACTGATGGCCAGAGTGAAGGAGGACGTGGATCATATCTGGGACGGTTTAAGCTATGTGGGTATGCTGTTGATCGAAGTCACGGTACATACCGTACTGGTTCTCACCTGCATGTACCGTCTCAGCCCGAAGCTTGCCCTGATCCCCACCGCCGCAATGCTTTTCTGCGGGACATTGGCTATTTTTCTGGAGCGCAGGCTGGATAAGGTATACGAAGAAATCAGCGAGGAAAACGCCAAACTGAATACCGTGGCAGAGGAAAATCTTGCGGGGGTCCGCACCGTGCGGGCTTTTGCCAGAGAAAAGTTTGAAATCAAGAAATTCCTCTCCCACAACCGGCGCTACTATGAGCTGAATATGAAGCAGTCCCGAATCTTCGTCAAATACCACCCGCTGTTTACCCTTGTCACGAAGCTGCTGCCCTTGACCGTGCTCCTTGCGGGAGGGGTCATGGTGATGCAGGGAGAGGCCGCTTCCGGCGGTGCATTCACTCTCGGTTCACTGGGTGCCTTCGTGGAATACTCCAACAACATCGTATGGCCTATGGAAATGCTGGGCTGGCTCACCAACAGCTTTTCTTCCGCGGTGGCATCCAACCGCAAGCTGAAGAAAATCTATGCGGAAACGCCCACCATCAAAGAGGAGGAAAACCCGAAGCGGCTGGAATGCGTGAAGGGTGAAATCGCCTTTGAACAGGTAAGCTTCCGAAGGGATAACACGGAAATTTTGAAGGATATCAATTTCCACATCGCTCCCGGTTCCACCTTGGGTGTCATGGGTGCCACCGGTTCCGGTAAGACTTCCATGGTGCAGCTGCTGCAAAGGCTGTACGATTGCACCGATGGGCGGATCCTCTTAGACGGCACGGATATCCGCAGATTGCCTCTGGGACAGCTGCGGGAAAATATTTCCGTGGTGACTCAGGATGTATTTCTGTTCTCCGACACTATCTCCGACAATGTGCGTCTCGGAAAACAGGCTCTCACCGATTTCGAGCTGGTAAAGTCTGCTTCTCAGGCGGCACAGGCATCGGAATTTATCGAAAAGCTGGAATCCGGTTACGACACCGTCATCGGAGAACGGGGTGTGGGACTGTCCGGCGGCCAGAAGCAGAGAATCAGCATTGCCAGAGCTCTGGCAAAAAAGAATCCCATTTTGGTGATGGACGACTCCACCTCCGCTCTGGATATGGAGACGGAGGCAGCAATCCAAAAGACGTTAAACGATCTGCCGGATACCACCAAGATCATTATTGCCCACCGTGTCAGCGCCGTATGCCATGCGGACGAAATCCTGTTTTTGGAGGACGGCCGGATTGCCGAACGTGGAACTCATGAAGAACTGTTGGCCAAAAAAGGGCTTTATTACGAAACATATCAATTACAGATGGGAGGTGCCATTTATGCCGATTAATTCTTTTAAAGAAGATGAGCGCACCGTGGAGCAGGGAAAAATGAAAACGCTGCTGCGGCTGTTCTCCTATCTTCTCGCTTATAAAAAGGAGATCCTTCTGGTTCTCTTCATAATGCTGTTCTGTGTAGGCGTGTCTCTGGCAAACCCGCTGTTTGTGGAAACCGCCATCGACACCTATATCAGTGCGGGAAATTTCCCGGGACTGGTGAAGCTGATTCTGACTGCTCTTCTGCTGAATGTGGCAATGGTTTTGTTTACCAAGCTGCGGATGCACATAATGAACCGTGTGTGTAACAGCATTCTGATGACCATTCGTCAGGAACTGTACACCCACATTCAGACGCTGGACTTTCACTTTTTTGACAGCCGGCCTACGGGTAAGATACTCTCCCGCATTATCGGAGATATCAACTCCCTGAAAGATGTGCTGGGAAATTGTGTGACCACTCTGATCCCTGACTTTATCACCATCAGTGCCGTCATCGTTATCATGTTGACCAAAAGTCCGGCCCTTACTGCCGCCTCTCTGTGTACGCTGCCCCTTTTGGCGGCGGGCGTATGGTATATCCAGACACGCTCCCATAAGAGATGGCAGCTGTTCCGCAAAAAATCTTCTAACATGAACGCTTTCGTTCACGAGGATCTGTCCGGAATGCGCATTATACAGAGCTTCCATGCGGAACAGGAAACGGACGACACTTTTTACCGGCTCACAGAGGAACACAGGACAGCCTTTACCAGCGCCTGCCGCATCAACGACGCTATCGGTTCCGTCATTGACTTCTGTTGGGGAGTCAGCACCGCGGCGCTGTATTTTGCGGGAATCAAGATTCTGGGACCGGATCAGGTGTCCGTGGGAACGCTGCTGGCTTTTGGCAGCTATATCGGGATGTTCTGGCATCCCATCATGAACCTCAGCGACTTCTACAAACAGCTGATTACCAATCTGGCGGCGGCGGAACGTGTCTTTGAGGTTCTGGACACCCCTTCGGAGATTACCGACGAAAAGGCTGTGGGTGAGCTTTCCGATATCAAAGGAGAAGTGGTATTCGATCAAGTATCCTTCGCTTACTCGGACGCTCCGGATATTACGGTGCTGGAAAACGTTTCTTTCCGCATTAAGCCCGGCGAGACCATCGCTTTGGTGGGACCCACCGGAGCCGGAAAAACAACCATTGTCAATTTAATCAGCAGGTTCTATAATGCTACTAAAGGACATGTGCTGATCGACGGCAAAGATGTTCAGGAGGTGACTTTGAACTCTCTCCGCTCCCAGATGGGTATTATGACACAAGATAATTTCCTCTTTACCGGAACTGTTATGGATAATATCCGTTACGGCAGGCTGGATGCCACGGACGAGGAATGTATTGCCGCGGCCAAGGCGGTCAGCGCCCACGATTTCATTATGAAGCTGGAAAAGGGGTATGACACGGAACTCTCGGAGCGGGGCGGCGGTCTGTCCGTGGGCCAGAAGCAGCTTCTGGCCTTCGCCAGAACCTTTGTCTCCATGCCCGGTATCTTAATCTTGGATGAGGCAACTTCCAGCATTGACACCAAGACGGAAGTATTGGTGCAGAACGGAATTGAAGCTCTGTTGTCAGGGCGGACTTCTTTTGTCATTGCACACAGATTGTCTACGATTCAAAAGGCCGACAGGATTTTTGTCATTGACAGCAAGGGGATTCTGGAGGAAGGTTCCGCCAGAGAACTGATGCAGAAGAAAGGGGCTTACTACAAGCTTTATATGGCACAGTTTACACAGGCATCTCCGGGGACGGTGTAATTAATCTTCCTATGGTGAGTAAGGCTATTCGAGCTGGTGAAGGGGATGATTGAGGGAAAAGGGACGGCGCCGGGGCGGCAGGAGTGTTTTGTGCGTCAGCTCGATAGGCGTTCCGATGAGCCTCATGCACGGCAAGTGCCGCCAGAGGGCGTCACTCGCCGGAGTCTCCTCTCCACATCTCACTCATGCCGCACAAAACACTCCTACCGCCCCGACGCCTGTATCTTGCAAGCCTTTAAATAATTTATGCAGGCTCGGGATGTGTTGCTGCGGGCTTGATAATTTGTAGTAGGTAAATTCTGTAATGGTTGGCCTGATGTAGGGTGCTAAGCCAGGGAGGACGGATGTGATTTATTATAATGGGGATGCTGTCTTAATCCGCAATTTAGAGCAGGCGGATATTCCGATGATTGCGAGTGAGGAAATCGCTCAGGGGTGGCATGATACTACGGAAAAGTATGAAATGCGCTTTCGGCATCAGGCGGAGGGAAGAGGGGTTGCATTGGTTGCTGAGTATAAGGGAAATGTAGCCGGTTATATTAATGTATATTCTATTTCCGAATGCGGTCCCTTTGTGGATAAGGGGTATCCCGAAATTGTTGATTTTGGAGTTTTGGTGAAGTACCGCAGAAACGGGATTGGCAGCAAGTTGATGGATATCGCCGAGCGGATCGCCTCTGACTATTCAGATGTGGTTTGTCTTGGGGTCGGGCTGCACAGCGGATATGGCAGCGCCCAGAGAATGTATGTGAAAAGAGGTTATATTCCCGATGGCACGGGTGTCTGGTATGGGAAGGAAGCTTGCAAGCCCTATGCGGATTATTGCAATGATGATGATTTGATTCTGTATATGTCTAAAAAAATTGTATGAAAGCAGTACTCTACCATGGATGAACAAAAGAACATTATCCGTCTCACACAGGCGGAAATAAAGCGTCTGGAAATATTGGAAAAAAGGTATAAAAACGCCGCCCGGGCAAGGTTTGAAGCCCGGACGGCTTATTATCATGCTATTACGGGAGGGCATTACACTTCCATCACCATTCGGGATCAGAAGACCCGCTGGGGAAGCTGCTCTTCCCGGGGCACATTGTCTTTTAATTACCGTCTGATCTTTGCACCGCCAAAGGTGTTGGATTATGTAGTGGTTCATGAGCTGTGTCATCTGACCCATATGAACCACTCCAAAGATTTCTGGAATATGGTTGCTTCCGTCATGCCCGACTACAAAGTATGCAAAAACTGGCTTAAAGAACACGGTCACGAACTGGCCATAGAGAATTACCTCCAAAAACGTGGTATTTCCGTCACACTCTGATTCTTTTCCCGGCATTATATTCTTCCGAAACTCCTGTCATGCCGCTCCGGCGGCGGGGCCAGCCCCTCCGCTCTGCATCACCGCACGCAACAGTGCATCCGTCTTACACATTATAAAACTTCTTCCCGAGACGGTTTCCGCCCCAAATCTCTAACGGTTTTCATCCACGAATATCTGTGCCCGGCTCTGGATAACATTCGCTACGTCTCTTGCGCTCTTCTGTCCGGTATAAAAAGCTCCCATCTCTTCATTGACAATGTTAAGCACGTCTTCGTTATAGTAATATGCTCTGTCCACAGACAGGACAAAGCTTATAACTTGATCCAGCTGCTCCTGAGACAAGGGCGGCAAAGGAATCTCCTCTCCGTTAATATAGAAGGTGTCCTCATACTCTATTTCATTTCCGTTCTCATCCGTATAAGTAGGCTTCTGCAGCGCTTTCTGTGACTGTTCCATAAATACCTGTTTATTTACGGCCAATCCCCACTCCAATTCCTTTTGATATTCATCCGTGAGATAATAGCGGACAAATTCCCATGCTCCGTCAAGATTCGCGGATTTTGCAGAAAGCACAAAGGATTGGTTGGCACTGATATAAGAACCCTTTCCGCTCTCGGTGGGGAAACCGATATAGGTTACAGGTTCACCGAAGTCACCGTTCAATCGATAGTTGAGGTTGGACATATTCCCGATATACAGCTGCATCAACAGCGTCCTGTTATCACGATACTGAGATTCGTAAGACGTCCAATAATTGTCGTTGCCATACAAAGAATCCCAGTCAATCTCCTCCGGCAGAGTCTTAGCGTATTCCATCATATTGATAAAATTATCGCTGTCAAAGGAGCACTTTCCTGTTTTCACATCAATAAAATCATTGCCGCAGTACTGCATTGCCGTACTCATAAAATCTTCTCTGCTTAATTCACCGATGGCTTGGGCGTCTTCCCCCATAGACGCAACCACCTGCTGCATCTCCTCCAAGGTCCAGCTCGTCCGGTCTCCCACAAGAGATGTCTTGGCAATCATAGTGTTGACGCTAAAGTTTGGCACCACATAATATAAGGTTCCGTCCACGGAATATGCATCAAACACATTCTGTAAAAACTCCACTTGTGACAATTCCGGATCCTGCTCGATCAAGCTGCCGATATCGGCCACCAATCCCTTGGAAATATATGTTTCTACAGGCATGTTATCCGGAATCAGAATATCGGGCATACCGCCTGTAATGATATCGTTATTCAACTGCGTATAACCGGCCTGATAATCATCGAAAGTATTATAAGAGTTGTATTCCTTCAATACGATTCTGTAAGCATCGCTTTCTCGGTTAAACTCTACCACTCTCTGTCTTATATCACTGCCTACCCAATTGCCGGCCAGCACTACCACAGCCTTGTCGGGAATATCCGCAGGATCTCTGTAGGTGAACAGCGCAGCCTTAATATCTTCTCCGTAATTTTCATTATAAATTCCGATAAAACTGTCTTGGTTTAGTTCAATCAGGCCAAGGAAATTTAAAATATTTACATCGGAATTGACAAAATCCATTTTCTTTGTAACGTTCTCGTCACCCTGATTATAGATATATATTCCGTCATTCATGGAAAATACCAAATCACTTTCCATTCCTGTACTCATATTTCCATAGCCGTACATGCTGAAAGAAACAGGCATTTCTGCAGGTTCTCCCAAGGTATCCGTCTCAGGGTCATAAGATGCCATATAGCACTTTGTCCAGTCGTTTTCGTCCGAATATATGACAAGCATAGTACCGTCTTGCCGTGTTAACGTATACTGGCGGTAATTAAGCACTTGACCGGTTTCTTCCGACAGTTTCTCTCTCTCGGAGAGAGTCCCGTCGCTGCCCACATCCATTCGATACATATTATCGCCGGTCAACAAAAGCTTTGCACTGCCGTCTTTGCCCGCAATGAGCGCACTGATATAGAGCCATTCCGCCCCTTCCTCGTCAGAGCGCAACCCTTCCACCTCCGTCTCCCAGAGCCGGCTTCCGTCCGTGTCCCAGCAGCAGACATAGGTACGGTTTTCCCTTACGACCTGTTCCTGATTGGTGTAGTCTTCATAGTTATAGTACTTAGTTCCGAAAACTTTCCCATCGGAAGATATTGTGAAATTGCCGAAGCTTGTGTTTTCCCAGATATCGGATATCTCTCCGTCTAAAGCTCCGGAATCCCCTTCGCTGCTGTCCTGAGCCGCCCCTTCTTCCGACGCTTCCTCCCCGTCGGAAGTATCCAGCTTAATGGTCCGGAGGTTGGATCCGTCCTCATTTACCACGATCAGATTTACATCCACAATAGCTTCATTCTTCGACCAGTCATTGGCCTCCACCACCACATATACTTTATCCTCTCGATATTCCACGGCATATACGTTCGTATAACCGTTTTCGGGGTCAACAAACTTAGGAAAATCAAACTCTTTCATCTGATAGACATTCTCCTTTGCCAGCTGCGCATTTGCAGAGCTGGTTCCCCGATTGCCGGAGCTGCCCGTATTTCCGTTGCTGCCGTTTGTCCTGTCTCCACAGGCGCTGAGTCCTGCCGTCATAATGAGCGCAAGACCTACGGCCATTGACTTTCTTACCCACTTTCTCATAATCTCTCCTCCTATTCCGGTTCCCTATCCCCAGTACTCCATCCGGCCAAAATTAAACCTCGGATCTCCCTGTTTCTCGCCATTGCGTCGTTAAAATTTCCAGACAATGCTTGTGTTCGCCGTCGAAATTTCGTCTGGCACTGGCACAAACCATACAGCCCTAACATCCAATTTCTGACTGGGTAGAGCACCGGAACGTTCGACGAATAGTTGAACCAATCACGCAGAATGCCTTTCCGAGTCCTTCTATCTCTTCAAAGGAAATCTTCTATCTCTTCAAAGTCGTCTTCAAACGTTTTCCGCCTGCGCTTTTTTCTTCTCCGGAATCGTTTCCCGGAGGACTTCTCTTTCGGAAGGCTTTCCCCCGAAAAGGGTTCCCCGGTTTCCTTTTTCACCGCTCTTGCCGCCCTCAGGCGTTCTATCAGCCTTTCCAGCTTATCCTTGGCTTTCAGCCGCACATCCCGCAGCGTCCATCCTTTATGCCTCCACCAGATAATAAAGGCTATAAGGAGAAGTATGACAGGATACAAAAGAGTAAGCAGCTGCAGCAAGGTCAGTATCATCAAAATATCTTCGTACCCTCTCGCCATATTCTCCCAATACGGGTAGATGATTCCTTTTCCGTTCATGGAACGGACACCGAATTGTCCGATCAGTTTCAACCGGGACAGCAGTGAATAACGTGCGCTGTTCTCCACCACCTCCGTGGCATTCTCTTCCTTGCCCAGATTCTCCTTTACATGGTTATATGCAAAACCTGTAACGGGATCCGGCATCACGAGCTCGTAATGATTGATGCCGTAACTGGTGCC
>ERZ808037.1300-NODE-1300-length-16912-cov-12.514048_pt1 | contig 16912 bp, 18 predicted proteins | sample MGYA00380190_ERZ808037 | MGnify/ENA primary metagenome ERZ808037 (study PRJEB31490, sample SAMN06133399) | mouse gut metagenome | isolation source: J9 | host: mice | place: China: Chengdu | collected 2015-05 ... | reverse complement strand
AGGGATGCGGCGTGCCCTTTACGGGTAAACCCATCAGGGGTGTCTTTCATGTGCAATCAATAAGTTTTCAGAACTTCCCACGGGTTCTGAAAACTTGCCCAGGCTGTCGAAAACGTGTTTTCGACAGCCTGGGCAGGGCTGTTTCCTGTTTGCAGGTCCGGTCCGGATGACCTGTCCCGGATGGGGCGCAGGGGCAGATACACTGGCCCGCCGCCTATCGCCCGGAGACCTGCACCGCCCTATCGGGCTCCTGCCACAGGGGCAGGGCCGGGGGCCGGAAGGAGCACCAGACGAAGCAGAAGGCCAGAGCCCAGAGGGCTGCCGCCCCCAGCAGCTGCTGCCAGCCGGCGAAGCAGCGGCCCCGGGACAGCAGACGGTAGTCCAGCCAGAAGAGGACCAGGTCCGCCAGGAAGAAAATGGCGATGTCCGCCCACAGAAGATGCAGGCCCAGTGCGCCGGTGTAGGTATAGTAGAGAACCGGGATCAGGACCAGACCCGTCAGGGCGCTGACGCCCCGGACGGCCAGAAGGTTGGATTCCGTCCGCCCCATCAGGCAGAGCTGCACAATGGTGAACAGGAACAGGGGCACGAACAGCAGCTTCATATGCTCCCACACCGATTCGCTGACGGGGGAGAGGGCCGCCGCCCAGGTGCTCCCGCCGCTCCAGCCGTAGAGGAAGTGCAGCAGGGTTCCCGCCGCCCCCGTCCAGAGAAAGCCCCCCAATTCCCAGATCAACAGCCGCCGTTTCATCGCCGCTCCTCCGCCTCCCGTTTCAAATCCGCAGTTTTTCTAAAGTTTATCCGGGAAGAGGGAAAATATACCTGCACTTACACAAAAACCGCCTGAACCAGCACCATGTAAAGGGCGGCGCCCCCGGCGATGGAGAGGAGCACATTGCCCCTCCGGCGGTGGAGGAGCGCCACAGCCGCCACGGACAAGAGCTCCGGCGCGCCGTAGGGGGACGCCGTCCACGAAACGTCCTTGAGACAGTAGACCACCAGCAGACCCATGGTGGCCGCCGGCAGAACCCGGCTCAGCCAGGCGGTCCAGGCAGGGGGCCGCCGGTTTTCCGGAAAGAGCCAGAAGGGGAGCCGCCGGGTGATCTGGGTCCCGGCGGCCACAGACAGAATCATGAGAAGGGTTTGCAAAGGCGTCAGAGCCATGTCAGCTTCCTCCCTCCCAGCAGCGCCGCCAGAATCAGAACCATGGCGGGAATCACCAGGCGCTCCGGCCCGAAGACCGCCAGGCTCAGGGCGGCGCAGGCCAGACCCAGCCCTCCGGAACGCCGGTTTTCCCGGTGCTTCCACTGCTCCAGAAACAGCACCGCGAACAGCGCCGTCAGGGCGAATTCCAGCCCCAGGCGGCCATCAGCAGGCCGTAGGCAAGCCCCAGACAGCCGTATCCCGTCAGCACCGGGACGGTGGCCGGGAAGGCCGCCCGCAGCGCCCCCCGGCGGCCGGTTTTCTCCTTCATGGGCGACGCCTCCTGTCACATGGTTGATAGAGTTCTGTCGGGCATGAGCTGAAAAGCGCCGTCCTGAATTTGATCAAGACGGCGCTTCAGGGTTCCTTCTCCGGCCGCTTACATATGCTCCGGCGCGTCCACGCCAATCAGCTTCAGACCGGTTTTCAGCACGGACCGGACGCTGTCCGCCAGCTTCAGCCGGGCGGCGGCCAGCTCCGGGGCCTCCTGGCGGATGTGGCAGGCGGTGTAGAAGCGGTGGAAGCAGCCCGCCAGCTCCATCAGATAGCGGTTGACATGGGAGGGGTCATAAGCCCTGGCGGCGGAGCGCACGGTGTCCGGCCAGGCGGCCAGCTGCTTGATGAGGGCCTTTTCCGCCTCCGTGTCCAGCAGGGCCATGTCCGCCGCCGGGGGCACGGCCTGTCCCTCCTGGGCCAGCTTCTCAATGAGGGAGCAGATGCGGGCGTGGGCGTACTCCACATAATAGATGGGGTTTTCGCTGTCCTGCCGGACGGCGAGGCCCAGGTCGAAGTCCATCTGGGTGTCCGGCTTGGCGTTGAAGAACCACCGGGCGGCGTCCACCGGCACCTCGTCCAGCAGGTCGCTGAGGGAAATGGCCTTGCCGGTGCGCTTGCTCATCTTCACCAGCTCCCCGTCCCGCAGCAGCTTCACCAGCTGCATCAGCACGATGTCCAGCTTCCCGGACCCGTCCAGACCCAGGGCGTCCAGGGCCCCCTTCAGCCGGGCCACGTGGCCGTGGTGGTCCGCGCCCCATATGTTGATGACCCGGTCGAAGCCCCGGGTTTCAAACTTGTTGCGGTGATAGGCGATGTCCGCGGCGAAGTAGGTGTAGAATCCGTTGGCCCGGCGGAGCACGTCGTCCTTCAGGTCCAGCTTTTCGATGTCCTTTTCCTTCTTCCCGGCCCTGCGGAGATTCTCCCGGAGGATATCGGCGGTTTTCAGCCACAGGGCCCCGTCCTTCTCATAGGTCCAGCCCCGGGCCGTCAGCAGCTCCGCCGTCTCCGCCACCGCGCCGCTGTCGTGGAGGGTGGATTCATAAAACCAGGTGTCGTAGTCAATCTTATAGCGCCGGAGGTCCGCCTTCATCCTGGGCAGATTCACCGACAGACCGTATTCCGCCATGGCGGACATCCAGCCCGCCTCGTCCTTCCCCTCCGGAAAGGCCCCGTTTTCATCCCTGGCTAAAAAGCCCTGGGCCAGCTCCCGGATGTCGTCCCCCTGATAGCCGTCCTCGGGGAAGGCACAGCGGTCCTCTCCCAGCTTCGCCTGCATGCAGCGGGCGTAGATGGAGCGGGCGAACTTGTCGATCTGGTGCCCCGCGTCGTTGACGTAGAACTCCCGGCTGACCTCCGCCCCGCAGGCGGCCAGGCAGGCGGCCAGGGTGTCCCCCAGGACGCCGCCCCGGGCGTTGCCCATGTGCATGGGGCCGGTGGGGTTGGCGGAGACGAACTCCACCATGATTTTCTGGCCCTTCAGGTCCTCCGACGTGCCGTAGTCCCCGCCCTCGGCCTCCACGGCGGCGCAGACGGCGCCGTACCAGCTGGGATTCAGCCGGAAGTTCAGGAATCCGGGACCGGCGATTTCGGCGGAGGCGAAATAAGACCCGCTGAGGTCCATGTGGTCCAGCAGCGCCTGGGCGATGGTCCGGGGGGGCTGGCGCAGGGCCTTTCCGGCCGCCAGGGCGAAGGTGGTGGTGAAGTCGCCGTTGGAGGCGTCCCGGGGAATCTCCACCGGGGCGGCGTGAATGTCCGCCTGGGGCAGGGTTCCGTCCGCGGCGGCGGCCCGGTAGGCGGCCATGGCCAGGGCCGCGGCCTGGTCTTTGGCGTCCTGAATTAAGTTCCTCATATTGAAAACCTCTTTTCTGGTGTAATTTCTCTGATGCGGTCCGGTCCGGCGGTCATAGGCGGTCCTCGTGCCGCCGGCGGACCCGGATTTTAAAGGCGTTCCGCCCGGCTGCGGCGTGCTCCACGGAAATGGAATAGCGCAGGTCCATGATGCCCCCCTGCTCCGTCAGGTTGTGCCGCAGGCGGCTGGTCTGGATGTCGATGGAGAGCTCTCCGAAGGGGGTTTCATAGAGGGAGGTGTGCTGCCGCCCCTCCTCAAACACCATCTGGGAATTGACGCTGCCGGAGCGGGTGAGAATCACCTGGGGGCCCCGGATTTCAAAGGTGGTGGTGGTGCCCTCCAGCCCCGTCAGCTCCGTTTCCTGATAGGACAGGCACAGGCCTTCCGCCGTCAGCTCCATGGTGCCGTCGGTGATCAGCTCCATGCTGTCGGGCTCCGTGTCCTCAAAGTGCTGCTCTGACCGGATGGTCAGCAGGATGGGCAGCCGCCGTGTGTCAGTATTTGTCAATGTCAATCCTCCGTGCCGCGTGATGAACGGGCTCCTGGAGAAACACCGAGGCAATCCGCTCGAAGTCCTCCGGCTGGTCGCTTACATAGTATTCCGCTTCTCCCCGCCGTCCATCCGGGGCGCGGAGTCCCCGGGCTGTCAGAAGCCGCTTGAGCTCAAAGGCGGATTCCTCCCCGGCGGAGACCAGGGTCACGCCGGGCCCGCAGATGTCCGCCAGGACGTCCTCCAGCAGGGGATAGTGGGTGCAGCCCAGAATCAGGGTGTCCGCCCCCCACTCCAGCAGGGGGGACAGGTATTCCCGGGCCACCGTTTCGATGACGGTGTCCCCCCTCTCAAAGCGCCCGTTTTCCACCAGGGGCACAAACAGGGGGCAGGGACGGCAGAGCACGTCCACCTGGGGGTCCAGCCGCCGCAGGGCCGCCTCATAGGCGCCGGAGCGGACGGAGGCCAGGGTGGCGATCATCCCCACCCGGCGGTTCTTCGTCACGGACAGAGCCCGCCGGCAGGTGGGCTCCACCACCCCCACAATGGGCAGGTCGTTTTCCGCCTGAAGGGTGTCCAGGGAGGTGGTGGACACCGTGCCGCAGGCCACCAGAATGGCCTTCAGATCCCGGGACCGGAGGAACCGCAGGTCCTGCCGGGCGTATTTCAGAAGCGTCTCCCGGGACCGGCCCCCGTAGGGCACCCGGGCGGTATCTCCAAAGTATACCAGGTTCTCCTCGGGCAAAATGCGCCGCAGGACCCGCACCGCCGTCAGTCCGCCCAGTCCGGAGTCAAAGACGCCGATGGGCCGCGTATCCGCCATACTGTCCGCTCCTTTCTCCGCCATGCTGAGAGAATCACTCTGAGTTATGTATTATACTATGAGAGTCTCCGGGCCGCAAGACAGATTTTAGTCTTTTTGCCCTCTTTTTTATGTGGAATTTTTCCGCGGGGTCTGATATAATCATGGCATTACACAGTCACGCGCCCCGCGCTTCAGCAATCTGGCCGGGGAGACGTGCCGCCGGGAGGTGCCTGCCCATGAAAATCGAGCTGACAGAACAGCAGTACCGCTATCTGCTGGACCTGGTCTACATAGGGAACTGGGTGCTGAATTCCACCCGGGAGGACGACCGCATCAAAGAATACGACCAGGTGGAGAGCCTGGTCTTCTCCCACTGCGTCCGGCACAGAATGGGGAAGCTGGTGGAGCTGTATCAGGGAGACCTGATTCCCTCCCGGGCCTTTGCCGACGGGGGTATCCACGAGGCCATTGAGAGCTATGAGGATGTGGTTTTCTACGAGATTCTGGCGGAGGAGCTGGCCCTGCGGGACATGGACGGCGAGCCCCTGACCCGGGAGAACTACGGGGCTCTGATGGAGCGCATCGACGCCTATCTGGACGAATTCGACGAGCACGGAACGGACCACATCTCTGTGGATTTGGACGGGTGAGGCGCGGGAACGGAGGAAGAGAGGGAAGGGCTCCGTTCCCGACGGAAGCATAAAATCACGGAATCACGGAAGGACCAGGCTTTGTCCCGGTCTGAGACTGTCGAAAAAATGGATTGCTTTCAGTTTTCGGAAAGGAAGATAGTATGAAAGACAGCGCAGCCCTTGGCGGCTCTGCCGCTTAGGGATGCGGCGTGCCCTTTACGGGTAAACCCATCAGGGGTGTCTTTCATGTTCAATCAATAAGTTTACAAAACTTTTTTGAAGTTTTGTAAACTTGCTCAGCCTGTCGGAAAGACTTTTTCGACAGGCTGGGACCGGGCTCTGTCCCGGTCTTTTTTTCGGCCCTGGTTCCTTGGTCCCCGGACCCGCCGGGCTTCGCGCCCCGCCCCCGAAACCGCCGGACCCCGCACCTGCCCCCGAAGCCGCCGGGCCCCGTCCCCAAAACCGCCGCACCCGCCTCCGAAGACCCAGGGGCCCACACCCCATTCCCGAAGCCGCCAGCCAAAGGGCCTGGCTTCCGAAAAGTCCGCAAAAAAATCCCCTCATCCGGAAATTTTTCCTTGACAAGGGGCCATAGGGCGTGCTAGGATACAAACAGACCGTTGGTTTGTTTGCGGGAGGTGACCCCATGGCGCGAAACAAGTACCCGGAGGAGACGGTACGGAGAATTCTGGACACGGCGGAACGGCTGTTCGTTGAAAAGGGCTACGACCGGACCTCTCTCCAGGATATACTTGACGAAACAGGCCTGTCCAAGGGGGCCATCTACCATCATTTTGCCTCCAAGGAGGATATTTTCTACTCCGTCTGCGAACGCATCGGCAAACGGAACGGCGCGGCGCTGGCCCGCCTCCGGGACGATGACACCCTGACCGGTCTGGAGAAGCTCCGGGCCATCTCCAGACTCTCTCTACAGCTGGAGCGTCAGGCCAAAACCTTCAGCATGATGCCCTATCTCAAGGATAACGCCAAGTTTCTGGCCATGGAAATGTGCAGCATCTACGAGGATGTCGTCCCCGTTTTTATGGAGCCCATCGTCCGGCAGGGCATTGCCGACGGTTCCATCCGCACGGCCCATCCCCGGGCCCTGGCGGAGGCCATGGTCCTCCTGTCCGACGTCTGGATCAACCCCATCGTCCAGCCCGCCACCCGGGAGGAAATCCGGGCCCGGTGCGCCGTCTATAACCAGCTGTTCCGCAGCTTCGGCATCGAGGAGCTCATCGACGGGGAGGTTGTCTGCGCTCTGGAAGCATACGCGGACATGCCCCGCCCTTAGAACCTGTATTCACAACCGCTGAACGCTGTCTGAGCGGTCTTTTTCCCGTCATACAGCGTCGCTTTCCCTTGCCATACGTCAGTATGGCTGCGGGCACGAAAGATCTCCTTGTCTGACGGGGAAAATCCTCGCCCAACCGACATTCCCCGGTTATGAATACAGGTTTTCAGTCTCCGGAGGAACAAACCTGAAAAAGAACTGCCGCAGGCGGGCAGTTTTTTTTGAAGATATAAAAACCGACGGTCGGTTTCTGAAATCAAGACGAAAGGAAGCTTTTCATGAACACGAATCAAGGGACCCTGTTCCGCCGGGATTTCACCCTGGTGGTCATCGGGCAGATCATCTCTCTCTTCGGCAGCGCCATTCTGCGTTTTGCCCTGCCGCTGTACCTGCTGCGGCAGACCGGCTCCCCGGCCCTCTTCGGCGCGGTGGGGGCGGCGGCCTTCATCCCCGCCGTGCTGTGCGCCCCCATCGGCGGCGTGGTGGCGGACCGTGTGAACAAGCGGAACATCATGGTCCTTCTGGATTTCTCCACGGCGGGACTGATTCTGGTCTTCACCCTTCTTTTGGACCGGGCCCCTCTTGTGCCGCTGATGGCGGTGTGCCTCATGCTGCTCTACGGCATCGCCGGGGCCTATCAGCCGGCGGTCCAGGCCAGCATCCCCCTTCTGGCCCGGGCGGAGCAGCTCACCAGCGCCAACGCCGTCATCAACATGGTGCAGACTCTGTCGGCCCTGCTGGGACCGGTGATTGGCGGCGTGCTGTTCGGGGCCTTCGGCATCCGGCCCATTCTGTGGGTGAGCATTCTCTGCTTCTTCCTCTCCGCCGTGATGGAGCTCTTCATCCGCATCCCCCACACGCCCCGGGCGGCGGCGGGAGGCGTGCTGTCCACAATCCGGCAGGACCTGGGGGCGAGCTGGCGGTTTATCCGCCGGGAGCGGCCGGTGTTTCTCTCCGTGGTGCTGGTGCTGGCCCTGTTCAATCTGGTGCTCTCCGCCGCCCTGGTGGTGGGCATCCCCGTGGCGGTGGTCCAGGTGCTGGGCATGAGTGACAGCCGCCTGGGCCTCACCCAGGGGGCCATGGGCCTGGGGGGGCTCTTCGGCGGCCTGCTAACGGCCTGTCTGGGGGCGCGGCTGCCTCTCCGGCGGGGCGGGGCGGTGCTGCTGGCCGCCAGCGCCACGGCGGCGGGCATGGGAGCCGCGCTGCTGCCGGGGGTCCCGGCGCTCCCGGGCTGGTGGGGCGTGACGGCCATGAGCTTCGCCGTGATGGTTCTGTCCACCATGCTGACAGTGGTTCTCAGCGCCGCCGTCCAGGGGCAGACGCCTCCGGAGCTGCTGGGGAAGGTGATGTCCTTCATCATGGCGGTGTCCAGCTGCGCCGCCCCTGTGGGACAGGCGGTATACGGGGCCCTGTTCGAGCGCTGCCCGGCCTGGGCGGTGCTGCTGGGGGCTGCCGGGGCGGCGGCGCTGACGGCGGTCTATTCCCGGCGGGTGTTCCGGGCGCTGGCCTCGGACCCGGAGGCCTGACGCTGCCAGGCGGGGACGGGCGGAGCGGAGGAAAAAACGGAAAGGCAAAAAGCGGAAAGAGGCGTGTCCCGTCTCCCGAAAGCCCGGTATCATTGTGAGAGCGGGCGGGCACAGAGGCCCGCCCCCACAGGCGCCGCTCTAGGAGTCAGGCGCAAAGCCTGCCCCTTCTTCTGATTTCTGAAAAAATGCGTGAACGGACGTTCCCGGCGGAAAAATTCCTCTTGACATGGAGTAAGCTCCAGATGATATGATAGAGGGCAGACAGACGCGCTCAGTCACGGAATCTGAAGAACCGTTAAAAGCCCCCGGAAGGGATTGCGAAAAGGTTCGCGAAAGGGTTTGCGAAAAGGTTCGCGAAAGGGTTTGCGAAAAGGTTCGCGAAAGGGTTTGCGAAAAGGTTCGCGAAAGGGTTTGCGAAAAGGTTCGCGAAAAGGTCCACGAAAAAACCCGCGGGGGAAACAAGAGGAAAAGGAGAATGCCCTATGGCAGAAAAATCGAAGGTTTACTTTGCGGACTTCCGCTGTCCCAGCTGGCGGGAGAATCTGCCCCAGAAGCTGGCCCGCCTGATGATGACCGCAGGCTTCGGTGAAATCGACATGGAAGACAAATACGTCGCCATCAAAATGCACTTCGGTGAGCCGGGGAACCTGGCCTACCTCCGGCCCAACTGGGCCAGGGCGGTGGCGGACCTGGTGAAATCCCAGGGCGGCAAGCCCTTCCTGACGGACGCCAACACTCTGTACGTGGGCGGGCGGAAAAACGCCCTGGACCACATTGAGTCCGCCTATGTCAACGGCTTCACCCCCTACTCCACCGGCTGCCACATCATCATTGCCGACGGGCTGAAGGGCACCGACGAGGTCTGCGTTCCCGTGGAGGGCGGCGAGTACGTCAAGGAGGCCAAAATCGGCCGGGCCGTGATGGACGCGGATGTGTTCGTCTCCCTCACCCACTTCAAGGGCCACGAGCAGGCCGGCATGGGCGGCGTGCTGAAAAACATCGGCATGGGCTGCGGAAGCCGGGCGGGTAAGATGGAGCAGCACAACTCCGGAAAGCCCTTCGTCAAGGAAAAGGCCTGTGTGGGCTGCAAGGCCTGCGCCAAAATCTGCGCCCACGGCGCGCCCCAGTTCGGCCCCGACGGCAAGGCCCATATCGACACGGACAAATGCGTAGGCTGCGGCCGGTGCCTGGCGGTCTGCCCCAAGGACGCCATTCAGTGCATGTTTGACGAGGCCCCGGAGATTCTGAACAGGAAGATTGCCGAGTACACCAAGGCGGTGGTGGAGGGCCGGCCCTGCTTCCATGTGTCCCTGGTGCTGGATATCTCTCCCAACTGCGACTGTCACGCCGAGAACGACGCGCCCATTGCCGCCGACGTGGGCATGTTCGCCTCCTTCGACCCGGTGGCGCTGGACCAGGCCTGCGCCGACGCGGTGGTGGCCCAGCCGCCCCTGCCGGGCTCCATGCTGTTTGACGAGGGCGTCGACTGTTCCTGCGGCGACGTCTTCAAGGCCGCTCATCCGGACACCCACTGGCAGTCCTGCCTGGAGCACGCGGAGAAGCTGGGCCTGGGAACCCGGGCGTATGAGCTTGTCAAAATTTGACTAAAATTTCACATTCCCCCTTGCATCGAAGAGACCGATAAGGTATGATGGGAACAACATGTTTCAAAGGCCCATCAGCCGGTCCTGCGACTTTTGCCGCGGCCGTAAACCGGCCGCGGCTTTTTCATCCCTTCCGGAGTTCCCAGGAAATTCCCAGGAAATTTTCAGGAAATTTTCAGGAAAATTCCAGAAAAGCCTGTCGCACATCCGCGGAGCGCCGTCTAATACTCATTTCAAATAAAACGATTCGTTTTATTTGAAACAGAACCGCATTCTGCGTTTCCGTTTTGCGCCAGAATGGCGCAAAACACGTCTCATAAGAATCCAACGCGCTTTCAGCGCTGTCAAAAGCTTTTGAATGGATTCTAGGGCCTGATCACATAAGCCCACGCGCACGTCTTTTCGGCAAATTTTGCCGCCTGCTTCGTTAAAAATTTTTACCGTACGCCAGTACGCCTGCAAATTTTTGCCTCGCATCCGGCTAAAATTTGCTCGAAAATCCGCACATGTGGTTTATGTGAACAGCCCCTAGCACAAGCGGTCCTTTCCCGTCATGCCGCTTCTCCCGTCCGCCGGGACCGCTCCCCTGTCCGGCGGGAAGCATTCCGGCCCATCCGGTATCCCCGGCGATGAATACAGGTTCTAACCATCCCGCGCCCATCATAGGATACACCATCACGACCGAGAGGTGGACAACATGACGACGAAAAATGAGGTGCTGCTGGAGGGCCTGGTTCTGGCGGAGCCGGAATGGTCCCATGAAAACCACGGGAATCAGTTTTACCGCGTGACTCTGCAGGTGCCCCGGCTGTCCGGACAGGTGGACGTCCTGCCCCTGCTGGCGCCGGGAGCTCTGGCGGCGCAGACAGCGCCGGGCCGGCTGCTTCGGGTCCGGGGCCAGCTGCGTTCCTTTAACAACCGCAGCGGCGTGGGCAGCCGCCTGGTGCTGACGGTCTATGCCCAGGAGTTCCAGCCGGGGCTGGACGAGGCCTGCAACCAGATCACCCTGGCGGGGGCCCTGTGCAAGCCGCCGGTGTTCCGCCGGACGCCTCTGGGCCGGAGCATCTGCGACCTGATGCTGGCGGTGCCCCGGCGCTATGGCCGGGCGGACTATCTGCCCGTCATCGCCTGGGGCCAGCTGGCGGTCAAGGCCAGCCGCCTTCAGGTGGGGGACCCCCTGGCTCTGGAGGGCCGGGTCCAGAGCCGTACATATTACAAGAATCTGGACTCCGGCGAGACGGAGGAACGGGTGGCATATGAGGTCTCTGTGATGCGCCTGCTGGACGGGGCGGAGCTGGAGGAGACCGAGACGGCGGCCGCAGTAAAAGGGCCCTCCGCGTAAGCGGGGGGCCCTTTCGCCGCAGGGGACGGATTTGAAAGTTTGAAAGAGAGAGGTTTTTACAGGAAGTTCATGAGGTTAAAGGCCAGAATCAGGCCGGAGAACACGATGGACACGGTGGAGCAGAGCTTGATGAGGATGTTCAGGGAGGGGCCGGAGGTGTCCTTGAAGGGGTCGCCCACGGTGTCGCCCACCACGGCGGCCTTGTGCTGCTCGGAGCCCTTGCCGCCGTGGTGCCCGGACTCGATGTATTTCTTGGCGTTGTCCCAGGCGCCGCCGGCGTTGGACATGAACACCGCCATGGCGAAGCCGGAGACGGACACGCCGCCCAGCAGGCCAACCACGCCGGTGGGTCCCAGAATCAGGCCGGTGACGATGGGCACCACAATGGCCAGCACGGCGGGGGAGACCATCTCCCGCAGCGCGCCCTTGGTGCACAGGCCCACGCATGAGGCGTAGTCCGGCTCGGCCTTGTACTCCATGATGCCGGGGATTTCCCTGAACTGGCGGCGGACCTCCACCACGATGGACTGGGCCGCCTTCTGCACGGCGTTCATGGTTTCGGCGGTGAAGACGAAGGTCAGCATGGCGCCGATGAAGAGACCCACCAGAACCGTGGGGCTGGTGAGGGTGAAATTCAGATTTTCCGCCGTGCGCTCCTGGACGATGTTGACATAGCTGACCAGCAGGGCCAGGGCGGTGAGGGAGGCGGAGCCGATGGCAAAGCCCTTGCCGGTGGCGGCGGTGGTGTTGCCCAGGGAGTCCAGGGCGTCGGTGCGCTGGCGGACGGTCTCCGGCAGGCCGCTCATCTCGGCAATGCCGCCGGCGTTGTCGGCCACGGGGCCGTAAGCGTCCGTCGCCAGGGTGATGCCCAGGGTGGAGAGCATTCCCACGCCGGCGATGCCGATGCCGTAGAGCCCTCTGTTAAAGGCGTCGCTGAACACGCCCGCCGCGTCCATGATGTAGATGGAGCCGCCGGCGGCGAAGTAGCTCACCAGCACCGCCGCCGCCACGATGACGATGGAGACGAAGGTGGACTTGAGACCCAGGGAGATGCCGCCGATGATGATGGTGGCGGAGCCGGTTTCGGAGGCCGCCGCCAGGTCCTGGGTGGGCTTGTAGGTGTCGGAAGTGTAGTACTCGGTGAAGTAGCCGATGGCGCAGCCCCCCGCCAGTCCGCAGAGGATGGCAATGTACACGCCCCAGCTGCCCAGAATGAACCGGGTCAGGGGAGCCGCCAGCACCGCCGCCAGGGCCGCCGCGGTATAGGTGCCGGTGCGCAGGCTCTTCAGAAGGGACTCCTGGGTGGCGTCCTCCCGGGTCTTCACCAGGAAGGAGCCCAGGATAGAGCAGAGAATGCCGCAGACCGCCAGGGCCATGGGCAGCAGCATGCCGTTCCAGCCGTAGCCGCCCACAGCGCCCAGGGCGAAGGTGGCCAGGATGGAACCCACATAGGACTCGTAGAGGTCCGCGCCCATGCCGGCCACGTCGCCTACGTTGTCGCCCACGTTGTCCGCGATGGTGGCGGGGTTCCGGGGGTCGTCCTCGGGGATGCCGGCCTCCACCTTGCCCACCAGGTCCGCGCCCACGTCGGCGGCCTTGGTGTAGATGCCGCCGCCCACACGGGCGAAGAGGGCCATGAAGGACGCGCCCATGCCGTTCATGACCATGACGTTGCCCAGGGCGGCGGGAGCCGTCACGCCGAAGGCGTAGCGCAGGAGGAAGAACCACATGGTGATGTCCAGCATACCCAGGCCCACCACGGTGAAGCCCATGACAGAGCCGGAGGAGAAGGCCACCCGCAGGCCCTTGTTCAGGCTCTCGGAGGCGGCCTGGGCGGTGCGGGCGTTGGAGTTGGTGGCAATCTTCATGCCGATGAAGCCGGCCAGCATGGAGAAGATGCCGCCGGTGACAAAGGCGAAGGGTGTGAACTTGGAGAGCATCCGCCCGCCGGAGGCAAAGGCCATGACCAGCAGGATGACGAAGACCACGATGAAGACCTTGAACACGGTGGTGTACTGTTGTTTCAGGTAAGCGTTTGCGCCGGCGCGGATATTGGCGGCGATTTTCTGCATTCTCTCGTTGCCCTCTGAGTAGGACAGGACTTTTTTTGCCTGAACCCAGGCAAACAGTCCGGCCACGATGGCGCCGAGGAAACCGATCCAAAACAGATTTTCCATACGATCCACTCCTTCTTGGTATAGTATCGGGGGCTGCGGGTCTCCTGTATGCTCTTATTTTAGCATAACGAAACATTTTTGCAATAGTAAAACGGATATTTTCTTTCGCAAACGTTGTATTTCTTATAATTACACAAAATTAAGGCGGCGGTTCTGGGTAAACTGCTCTTTCTGCGTGCAAAGTTTTCGTAAAATTGACCGGAATAAGGGTGAAAATTTGGGCGGTTTCGGGAAATGGTCCTGTGAGCGCCGGAGCAATGCCCGAAAAATCCGGCGAATTGGGAAATAATGGTCGGTTTGCGGGGCCGGATACGTAATCGTTTGCGAAGGGAGGCGGAAAGGGGGCAGGAAAAAACGCAAAAACGCAAAAACAAAAAAACCCTGAGAGGCGGTCCTCTCAGGGGCTGGGGGGAAGGGGCTCAGTAGACCAGGCGGAACTCGGTGAAGACCCAGCGGTCCTCTTCAAACTCATAGGGGAACGACCAGTATTCCAGACCGGTGACGGCTCCGTCCTCGTCCAGCAGGTCCACGGTGACGCTGACGGTGTAGTCCCCCTCTTCGGAGCGCTCCACCCAGGACTGAACGCCGCCCTTGCCGGGGAGGCGGTCCCGGCCATTGCCGGTGACGCAGAGGACGCCCTCGATGTCCCGGTAGAGGGGGATGTCGCCGCCGGTGTCCAGCAGCCGTTCCGTCAGGTCCTGGGAGAACACGGCCCGCAGGCAGGTCCGCAGATCCTCCATGGTCTGAATGCCCTCCCTGTCCACCTGGCGGTAGAGGGCTCCGTCCGTGATGACGGCGGGGCCGGCGCCGGGGAGGGGCTCCAGGTCGAACCAGGCGTAAAGAGTTTCCGCCCGGCTGTAGGCATCCAGAATTTCCTCGTCGGACAGGGGACGGGCCTCGGACTCCACCCGGGAGCTCCGCAGGCCGCCGCCCTCCGGGGGCCTGGGGCCGGGAACCGCTGTCCGTCCGGGGACGTCTCCGGCGGGAGCGGCACAGCCCGGCGCCAGGAGCAGCACCCACGCCGTCAAAGCCGCCAACAGCAGCGCAGCCAATCTCTTCCGCATCTCGATTCCCTCCTTCCCGGGTTTGTCCGCCGCTTGTTCTTACAAATCTAGCCTATCATATTTTTCGACGGATTGCCACGAAAATTTTCCAAAAAAATAACGGATTTCAGGCGGGATTTTTTGGCAACCCGACGGACGCCGGACCGGGGGCCTCTCCGCCTGCTCCGGCCCGGGGAAACGGGCGGGCCGGGCCCCCTTTTAAGGGCTGGAGGCGGCGGACGGAAAAAGCCGCCGGGAAAACCCGGCGGCTGGGAATGGATGCGGGGGATGGAGCCGTTGTCAGCCTGTGTAAAGGGCGCTGAAGCACTTTTCAACCGCTTTCCGGCAGCAGGCTCCGCCGCGGCGGAAGGGCGGACCCCATGGCTTCGCGGGTCCGCGGGGGCGGAATCTGCCCGGCGCTCTTCAGCTGTGTGGCGTATATCGTCAACGGGCATTGGCCCGGCCGGCAGGACAGAAAAAAACCCACGCCGGCGGCGTGGTTACCTTCTTTTTCAGAGTCATCGATCACTGTGGGTCCAGGGCTCATTCAGAAAAATCAGATCGTCCACATCCTCCGGGGCTGCGCTTGGAACAGAAAAAACATGCTGAATCATAGGAATAACCTCCTTACTGTGGTATTGTGGACCTTATCATACCACATTCGGATTGGCAATGCAAGAGGAAATTGACATTTTACATAAATTTCTTACAAGGGGCCTGTGAATTTTCCGTTAAATCCCCAAAGTTCGACCCGGCGGCGGGAGACGGCACGGTCCGCCGGGAAAAAACAGGCCGGAAAATTACCTTTTTTTGTTTTTCCTCTCGCCAGGCGGGGGACTCCTGTGGTATAATACAGCTTAACGCATTTGCGGAACTGACGACGCCGGGGAGATGGAGCGCGCATGGCGAAGCATTCCAAAAAACGCCGTCCTCTGCGGACGGCGCTCAGACTGCTGGCGGCGGCCCTTCTGGCGGCGCTCTTTGTCCACTGGGACAACACTGCCATTCAGACCGCCTGGTTCGAGCCGGTATTCTCCGGCCTGCCCGCGGGCTTCGACGGGTGCCGGATTGTGGTGCTGGGAGACCTGCACAGCGCCTGGTTCGGCCGGGGGAACGAGAGGCTGACGGACGCCGTCCGGGAAGCGGAACCGGACTATATTTTTCTTGTGGGGGACCTGGTGGACGCCTTCCGGGAGGCGCCGGAGGGCTATGCGGAGACCACGGCGGCGGGTCTTGCGGACATCGCTCCCGTCTATTATGTCACCGGGAATCACGAGTGGGCCGCCGGAGACGTTCCGGAGCTGAAGGAGACCCTGGAGGCCCGGGGGGTCACGGTGCTGGACAACCGGTTTGTAACGCTGGAGCGGAACGGGGACGCCATTGTCCTGGCGGGCATCGACGACCCCAACGGCTACGCCGACCAGAAGCCCCCGGAGACGGTGGCGGCGGAGGTCTGCGCCCAATACGGCGACCCCTTCTGGATTCTGCTGGCCCACCGGAACAACCTCTTTCCCCACCGATACAGCCTGCTGGGGGCGGATCTGGTGGTCTCCGGCCACGGTCACGGGGGCCTGGTCCGGCTGCCCTTTACCGACGGGCTGGTTTCCACGGAGAGGACCCTGTTCCCCTCCTACACAGCCGGGCTCTATGAGAAAAACGGCTCCGTCCTCTTCGTCACCCGGGGCCTGGGCAATTCCGGGCGAACGTTCCGTCTGTTCAACCGGCCGGAGGCGGCAGTGGTCATCCTAAAGAGCGGAGAGTCGGAGAGTTGAGAGTGGAGATTATGAGGAGTCAGGAATTAGGAATTTGGAGGGCGGTCAAAAGCCGGATTCCCAGCCGCAGCCCCTGATAAAAGGAGTACAGCCCCTGTCCCTGGACGGGGTTGTCCCGCATCCATTCCGGCCAGCGCTCCGGGTCCGGACCTCCCACCCAGGCGTGATAGAGCAGTTCAACCACTACGGGGATGTCGTGTGTCATAATAAAACCTCCAATTGTATAGTCAACTGTGTACTTTCTAAATATATCATACAGCCAGCCGTATGTCAAGGGGTGTACTATGGATTTTTCTGAAAAAATACGGATGCTTAGAAAAGAGAGGAAAATGAGCCAGACTGCACTGGGTGCGGAAGTCGGTTTATCCATGCGGGGATATCAGGATTTGGAGCTTGGGGCAAAGCCTAAATATGATACATTGTTTCGCATTGCGGAATTTTACGATGTTTCCGTGGACTGGCTGATGGGGCGGACGGAAAAGCGGGAAGTGAATCGCTGATGCGGAGGGGATTATGGAATTTTCCGAGAAAATTCGGATGCTCCGGAAAGAAACGGGGTTGAGCCAGACGACTGTGGCGTCAGAAATGGGACTTTCCATGAGAGGCTATCAGGATTTAGAGCTGGGGAAAATGCCACGCTATGAAACGCTGCGCTGTGTTGCAGACTATTACGACGTTTCCGTGGACTGGCTGATGGGCCGGACGGAGAACCGGAACGCCCATAAGAGCTGAGAGGGACGACTCCCTCCTGACGGGGGATTTTGAGGGTGGAGAGCAGTCCGTACCCCCATTTCAAAACCCCCGTCATCGGGGGGATTCAGGGGGGTGTCCCCCCCTGACGGGGATTCCAAAGGGGCTGGCCCCTTTGGGCCCCCGCGGCAGCGGCCCCGCTGGGAAGC
>ERZ808037.1299-NODE-1299-length-16929-cov-3.703833_pt1 | contig 16929 bp, 12 predicted proteins | sample MGYA00380190_ERZ808037 | MGnify/ENA primary metagenome ERZ808037 (study PRJEB31490, sample SAMN06133399) | mouse gut metagenome | isolation source: J9 | host: mice | place: China: Chengdu | collected 2015-05 ... | reverse complement strand
TGCCGGCAGGGTATCTCGATAATGGATTCTGGGGGCCGACGGAGGAGAGTGCTCTGGCGCTTTCAGACGGGTTTTGTCTGTTCTCTTCATAATATCTTAAGATATTTTAGAGTCTTCTTAGAGACTGTTCTGATAAAATCCATTTCAGAAATCGAACAGAGTATGAAAAAGCTGTCGGTTTCAGTAAATGGAAGCATGGGGATTCTGCTGTCATGCGGGATCCCATGCGCCGGAATGGAGGACAAGATGAAGAACAGACTAAGAAAAATGACACTGTTAACCGGCATACTGTGCGCCATGAGCGTTACATTGTGTGCCTGCAGCGGGGATGAACCGGCGGTAAATCAGGAAGAGCGGCAGACGGACGCTGACGATTTGAATGCGGCAGCGGATGATCTTTCGCCGGAACTGCCTGCGGGTGACAATACTGACGGGGCGGACGGCGATGCGCCGAAGGAACAGGAGGACGTGCAGGGTGCGTCCGACGCCTGGGAAGACAGTGCGCCTGCGTTGGAAGGGGACATCAAGGAACTGCAGGACGGCTGCCTGACAGTGGTAGAGGCTGAGATAAGTACGGATGATGACGGAGGGGTGACTGTAATGGCTACGCCAGCGCCCGGGGCGGACGATTCCGAATTTGATAAGGTCACGGTGACTTACGATGAGAAGACGTTATTTGCTATTAAGACCATTTACAACGGCGGCGCCGAATTCGAGATGGAGGAAGCAACAGCACAGGATCTGGAAAAGGGCAGATCAGTGGAAGTCTGGGGCGACAGATCGACCGGCGAACTGAAAGCGACGCAGATCTGTATCTTAAAAGTGGTATAAACAGAGGGATCAGGAGACATTTTGAAAGCGGCGGCCAGAAGACTTGGGTCCTGTATTTTGGCGTGATCGGTGCGGCAAAGGTAAAGTCCTGGTTACCATAGGGAAACTATAGTGAATCTTTAAAAAAATATTGTCAAAAATTTATCAACGTGGTATGATGACACCGTATTGTATCTCGAATGGCGGCTGTCCTGCTGGATGGCCGCCGCCAATGAGAATAATAACAGGAGGAATTGTACCATGAAAAATGAAAAGACCTACGAACTGGTGCTGACGGCACTGTTCACCGCCATAATCGTGATTATGGCATTCACCCCGCTGGGATATATCCCGCTTGTAGTGATCAACGCGACGATTATTCATATCCCGGTCATCCTGGGAGCGCTGTTTCTTGGACCGAAGAAAGGTGCATTTTTGGGATTCGTATTTGGTTTGACCAGCTTTATCAACAACACGTTCAAAGCGGCCACGGCGTCGGCATTTGTGTTTTCGCCGGTACTGGCCTACAATGCAGTCGGCGTTGCGGGTATCTTTAAGAGCCTGTATATCTGTTTTGTGCCGAGGATTCTGGTAGGCATCGTGCCGTATTTTGTTTACATCCTGATCCGCAGAGCCTTAAAGGGCGAGGGGCAGACAGGAAGGATTCTGGTGAACGGGCTGGCGTCTTTGATCTTATGTATTTCTCTGAGGGCATTTTTGATCCGGCTGCTGCCGGACATTATGAGCGCTGTGGTGTGCACCGTTGCAGGTATCGTGGCAGGATGTGCGCTTATGGCAGTGCTGACGATCAGCGGCAGAAAAAAGGGTTCGGCGAATATCGCGCTGGCCTATGCGGGGCTTTCCGGAGCCTACACGAATACGCTTTTTGTGATGAGCGGCATTTTCGTCTTATATAAGGATGCCTATGCGCAGGCGGTGGGCGTGGCCGGAGAAGCCGTGCTGGATGTGATCATGGGCGTTGTGACTTTTAACGGCGTCGTGGAAGCCGTGGTGGCGGCCATCATCGTAGCGGGCGTGGGCATTGCGCTGACCAGGGTAAAACCGGTCTATGAGAAAGCGCCATTGGCAGCCGGAAGCCCGGTAAAGGGAACGGTGTCATAGAGAAGCGAAAGTGATTTGCAAAAAACTGATTTATTAAAAATTGATTCATTAATAAACTGATTTATGATAGAAAGCAGGGCAGAATATGATCTTGGCAATCGACATTGGAAATACCAATATAGTGATCGGATGTATCGACGGAGAACGGGTCTGTTTCGTGGAGCGCGTCTCCACGAACCTTTCCAACACGGAACTGGAGTATGTGGTGGAATTCAGGACGTTGTTCGACCTGTATGATATCGGGCTGGAGGATATCAGCGGTAGTATCATTTCTTCGGTGGTGCCGCCGATTAACAATATCGTGAAGTCCGCACTGGAAAAATTGTTTCATAAGACGCCTCTGCTGGTGGGACCCGGCCTGAAAACGGGCCTGAATATCCTGATGGATAACCCGGGGCAGCTGGGTTCCGATCTGGTGGTCAACGCGGTGGCAGGGCTGCAGTATTACGGTGCGCCCATTATCATGATCGATATGGGGACGGCTACCACCATCAGCGTAGTCGATCAGAAGAAGAATTATATCGGCGGCATGATCCTGCCGGGCGTCAAGGTTTCGCTGGATTCGCTGGTCAACAGGACTTCACAGCTGCCGCGCATCAGTCTGGAAGCGCCTAAGAAGGTAGTAGGCAGGAATACCATTGACTGTATGAAGAGCGGTATCGTGATGGGACAGGCGGCCTGTCTGGACGGCATGATCGAGCGCATCTATGATGAGCTGGGCTATGAAGCGCCGGTGGTGGCGACGGGCGGCCTGGCCGGAAGCATTGTGCCGCACTGTAAGCGGAAGATCGTGTATGACAATGAATTGACGTTAAGAGGACTGGGCATTATATATAGAAAGAATGTCGAGAATTAGTTTGTTTAAAAAGTAGTTCATTAAAAGTAGTTCATTTAAAAGTATTTCATTTAGAAAAGTTCGAGATAAATACCAGATGTCCCGCCGTTATTGGCGGGACATAGAATTATGTAAACCAAAGTAGATGAGCGTAAGAGAAGGAGTGCTTTATGTTAGCAGGAAAACATATTGTTTTGGGCGTGACCGGCAGCATCGCCGCCTACAAGATCGCATCGCTGGCCAGTATGCTGATGAAGCAGCATGCGGATGTGACGGTGATCATGACGAAGAATGCCACGAATTTTATCAATCCGATCACTTTTGAGTCGCTGACGGGCAACAAATGTCTGGTGGATACTTTTGACCGGAACTTCGAGTTTCAGGTGGAGCATGTGTCGCTGGCCAGACAGACGGATGTCTTCCTGACAGCGCCGGCGTCGGCTAATGTGATCGCCAAGGCGGCCCACGGGATCGCGGACGATATGCTGACCACCACGCTGTTGGCCTGTACCTGTCCGAAGATCGTGGCCCCGGCCATGAATACCAGAATGTACCAGAACCCTGTTGTGCAGGACAATCTTGAGATTCTGAAACGGTACGGCATGGAGGTGATCGACCCCGCCAACGGATATCTGGCCTGCGGCGATACGGGGGCAGGCAAGATGCCGGATCCGGAAGTGCTCTATGAATATATCATTAAAGCCCTGACACCCCAGGATATGGCGGGCCGGAAGGTGCTTGTGACGGCGGGACCCACACAGGAGAAGCTCGATCCGGTGCGCTATATCAGCAACCACTCCACCGGCAAGATGGGGTATGCCATAGCCAGACAGGCAATGCTGCGCGGGGCAGAGGTGACACTTGTGTCAGGAAAAGTGAATTTACAGCCCCCGATGGGCGTCAGGATGGTTCCGGTGGTGTCTGCAGCGGATATGGCACAGGCGGTGAAGGCGGATGCACAGGAGCAGGACATCATCATCAAGGCAGCGGCGGTGGCCGACTATCGCCCGGCCGTGACAGCGGATGAGAAGTTGAAGAAGAAGGACGACGAGATGAATCTTGTGCTGGAGCGCACGGAGGATATTCTGGCCTGGCTGGGTGAGCATCGCAGACCGGGACAGTTTCTGTGCGGCTTTTCCATGGAGACCGAACATATGCTGGAGAATTCCAGGGCGAAGCTGGAGAAGAAGAAGATCGATATGATCGTGGCCAATAACTTAAAGCAGACAGGAGCCGGCTTTGGCACGGACACCAATGTGGTGACGCTGCTGACGAAGGAGGATACGCTTACGCTGCCGATCATGAGCAAGGAAGAGGTGGCGGACAGACTGCTTACTTTTATTATGAAGAAAAGTTTTTATGCGGGAGAAAGGGAGGCATAGAGATCGTATGAGAATCGGGATGGGGTATGACGTTCATAAACTGGTGCCGGAGAGGAAGCTGATCATGGGCGGGGTAGAGATACCGTATGAGAAGGGGCTGCTCGGGCACTCGGATGCGGATGTGCTTTTGCATGCCATTATGGATGCACTGCTGGGAGCGGCGGCGCTTGGCGATATCGGCAAGCATTTTCCGGATACCGACCCTGCCTATCAGGGAATCTCTTCCGTTAAGCTGTTACGACATGTAGGGGAATTGTTGGAGGAGAACCGCTTCCTGATCGAAAACATCGACGCTACGATCATTGCCCAGGCGCCGAAGATGCGCCCCCACATCGACCGGATGCGGGTCAATATTGCGGAGGCGCTGGGGATTGAAACGGAGCAGGTGAATGTGAAGGCCACCACCGAAGAAGGACTTGGTTTCACCGGTTCCGGCGAAGGAATCTCGGCGCAGGCGATCTGCCTGCTGACAAGCCCGAGGGAAGCATACAGCCGGAACGTATGTGAGGAAGATGCGGACCGGCCGGGATGCGGCGGGTGCAGCGGCTGCCCGAAGCAGGCCTGAGAGAAACTGTATAGTCGAAAAATGATCTGTTATGGCATTAGGGGAATGTTTTGATGTTATATCGCTTTATAAATCTGACTTTTTGTAATAAAATAGAAAAGAATCATGCAAAAGAGGATAGATATATAAGAAAGCGAAGGAAATGATGTTGAATGAGAAAATAAGTTCTATTAGATATGAAGGAAAAAGACCGCATTCTATTCGGATGAATAATTATAGATTGCTGATTTATCTGTTGAGGGATAAACCGGGTAGTACCATAGGTGAAATTGCCAATGAATTGAACCTGAGTAAAACAACGATTGCCAAGATGTTGCAGAAATTGAAAGAAAAAAATCTGGTTCTATTTGACGGTAAGGGAAATTCTACGGATGAGGGTGGAAAGCGACCGGATTTATATATCATTAATAAAAATTATAAGTATTGCATTGTTTTTTTCTATCCGGAATCCAATATTATAAGTTGTAAAGTTTATGGTATGAGTACGGAGATTGTATATAGTGCAATCAGTCGATATGAGAAAAAACTGGAATATGAAGAAGCTTTAAGCGGCATGGTTTATTTATACCGGGAAGCCATGTTGAAGTGTGGGTTAACGGAAAAGGATCTGTACGGAATAGTGCTGTGTACGGATGGTATTGTGGACAGTGTGAAAGGCATTTTGTGCAATCCGATCAGCTTTCATTATTGGGAACATAATAAACCGCTGAAAAGAGATTTTGTACAGAGGGCTGATATTGCAGATGTTCCCGTCTATATGGATAATATCTGTCGATATGCCGGCTATGCGGAAATGATGTGTGAGGCGAATCGTAAATATAAGAACATGGCTGTGATACATAATGTAATAGAGACAGACGGGATAGGGGGATGTATTATCCGAAATCGTCAGATTGATCATGGCTATAGATCCTGTGCAGGGGAGATTGGGCATTTGGTGATAGACAGAGATGTGACAGAGGAGTGCAGGTGTGGTAACAGAGGCTGCTTTGAGCAGCTGATGTCTTCCAATGTACTTTTGCGCAGGGCAGCAGAAAGATATAAGAATGATCCGGATTCGAAATTGTATGAAAGAGCCAGAAAAGGAATTCTAAAAATGGATGACGTTTTGGCTTGTGCAGAGCAGAAAGAACCGATTGCCTGTCAGCTTTTGGAGGAAACTGCTGTAGTCTATGCATGGGTTATCTGCAATATTATGATAACAGCAAGTCCTGAGGTGATTGTTATACAGGGATTATTTACGCAGAATGGGGACTATTTTTTTCAAAAACTGCGGGAAAAACTGTCGGAAAATCTTTTTTTCAAAAATGAAGAGACGATCAATGTAAAGAAATCTGAATGTCCATGGGTTGAGTTGGAGGGATTTGAACTGGGAGCTGCGCAATATGCCAGGGATCAGTATTTTGATAATGATTCACTATATGAATAACTGTGTTTTCCTGTTATTAAGTATAGAAAAACAAGTTGATATCAAATAAAAGAATAGAGAAAAAGATAGGAAGAGTTGGTCGTTTAGCCAGCTCTTTTTTTGTACAAAATAATGTTGTGCTATCAAAATGTATAAAAATAGTTTTAAATATACAGAAAAATGTTGCTAGTTGTCTAAATTTGTGGTATCCTAACTTTATTAGAAAACTTTGTTTTCTAACTTAGTTTATATGATTAACGTGGAAAGGGGGATTATATGCAGGGAGAGACTATCGTAGAGTTGAAAAATATCTCAAAAAGTTTTCCGGGAGTTAAGGCACTTGATGGTGTAAATTTTTCCTTAAGAAAAGGGAGTGTTCATGGACTGGTAGGGGAAAACGGGGCAGGCAAGTCCACATTGATGAAGATTTTGTCAGGAACCTATGCCAGCTATGAGGGAGAAATTATCTTAAATGGCAGCCGGGTAAATTTTAAGAATGAGAAAGAAGCAATGCAGGCCGGGATTTCTATTGTACCGCAGGAACTGAATTATGTTCCGGAATTGACTATCGAAGAAAATATTTTTATGGGGCGGGAACCGACGGGGAGAATTAGATGGGTACTTGATAAGAAGACACGGGCCAGAGAAGCAGCCAAGCTAATAGAAGGTATGGGATTAGCGCTGAATCCAAAGATGAGAATGTATGAATTGAACGTGGCACAACGGCAGATGGTTGAGATCATGAAGGCAATTTCACGACAGGCAAGGGTTATCATATTAGATGAACCGACTTCATCTTTGACAGAGGTAGAGACGAAACAGCTCTTTGGACATATTGAGAGAATGAGAGATGAGGGAATCGCTATAATTTATATCAGCCATAAACTGGAAGAGGTATTTCAGCTGTGCGATCAGATTTCTGTGTTGAGAGATTCCAGATTTATCGGTTCCATGCCCAGAGAAGAAGCAACATATCCCAAAGTCATTTCCATGATGGTTGGACGTGAAGTGGATGATATGTATCCTCAGATCGAAGAGCATAGCGAAGAGGAAATTCTGCGCGTGGAACATCTGACGCAGGAGAATGTTTTTGATGATATTTCATTTTCATTGCGGAAGGGAGAGATTCTGGGATTTTCCGGGATGATGGGAGCAGGAAGAAGTGAGACCCTGCGTGCAATATTTGGTATCGATTCTTACCAGTCAGGAAGTATTTTTGTGGAAGGAAAGCTGGTGGCGATCAGAAAGCCCGGGGATGCGATCAGGCATGGAATCGGAATGGTCACGGAAGATCGGGCAAACTATGGTTTTGTTGGAGGTATGTCAGTCAGTAGAAATATAGCGTTGCCTAATATGGACACGATGGCGCCGGGTGGTATTCTGAATCAGAGGATTATACGGGAGAAAGTAGAAAAGATTCGGCAGGATATTTCCATCAAGGTATCTACGATAGAGGATCTTGTGCAGAATCTTTCGGGCGGAAATCAGCAAAAGGTTGTTTTGGCGAAATGGCTTGTCAGAGAAATTAAGATTCTGATACTGGATGAGCCGACCCGTGGGATTGATATCGGGGCAAAACAGGAGATATATCACTTGCTAAAAGAATTAGCAGCACAGGGAATGGGAATTGTAATGATCAGTTCGGAAATGCAGGAAGTGATAGGTATGAGCCATCGGATCGTTGTGATGGATGGTGGCAGAATCCTTGGGGAACTGTCCGGAGAGGAAATGACGCAGGATAATATTATGGGGTTGATCATCAAGGGAGGAAGGCAGATTTGAAAGAGATACAGAAAAATAGTGAGAAGAAACTGTCAATCGCAATGGTATACAGAAAATATGGTATTTTTTTGATATTGGTAGTTATGTTTATTGTTGCATTTCTGCTAAACCACAATTTTATAAAGAGTGCCAATCTGATAAATATTTTAAAGCAGATTACGCCATTTACCATTATTGCAGCAGCGGAAACAATGCTGATTGTTAGTGGATGTATTGATTTATCTGCCGGGACTGTAACAGCACTGTCTGCCTGCACTGCTGCGGGAACTTTGGTAGCTACAGATTCTTTGGCACTGTGTTTTATAGTAGGAATGGGGGTAGGAGCAATCTGCGGCTATGTGAATGGTACCCTTGTAACGCGATTTAAGCTTCCGCCTTTTATTGCGACGTTGGCGGTGATGAATGTGGCAGAAGGGATTACGTATATTTATACTGGCGGTGCAACGATTAAAGGTGTGGAGAAACTGAGATGGCTTAGTCAGGGACGATTGTTTGCTGTATTACCATATCTGATCCTGCTGATGGCATTTGTTTTGGTTGTCATACAGTTGATCATGAAAAAAACGAAATTTGGTCTGTATATGTATGCGATAGGTGGCAATAAACAGGCAAGCATTGCGGCAGGCATTAATGTAGGCAGAAATATCCGCCTCACTTATGTATTATCCGGGGCATTGGTAGGGCTTGCCGGAATTGCGATAACGGCACGAATGATGTCTGGACAGTCTATGGTAGGTCCAGGATATGAGTTTGACGCGATTACTGCCACGATTGTAGGTGGAACCAGTTTCAACGGTGGTGTGGGATCTATGTTTTGTGTTATTATGGGCGGAATTATTATTGGTATTATCAATAATATTATGATTTTGATGGGGGTGGACAGTAATTGGCAGTTGGTTGTGAAAGGTATGTTGATCGCGATAGCTGTAATTTTGGACATTCAGACAAAGGGAGATAAAAAAAGCGCATAACAGCCTGAGCTGTTGCGATATAAAGGAGGAAAAAAGATGAAAAGAAGATTGGTAAGTACGGTTTTAACAGTAGCAATGATGAGTGTTGCATTGGCAGGATGTGGGAATTCGCCGACTTCGGAGACAACCACTCCTGAACCGGCAGAAGAAGATTCGGAACCGGAGAGTAGTCCGCAGGAAGAATCGGATGCTGAAGAGACAGCACAGGAAGAGAAGGCGCCGGAAGTGGCAGGAGATGCTATGGTCATCGGTTTCGATATGAATGCGAATACCTGTCCATATTGTCTGAAATTTGCCAACCTCATAGAAAAATATGCTACAGAAGCAGGCTTTAAAGCCATTATTACTCAGTCAGATGGCGATGTAGCAACTCAGATTTCCAATGCAGAGAGTATGTTGGTAAACGGCGCTACAATAATTTCCGGTATTTGGGGAGATAAGGACGCCTGTCTGCCCATCATTGATGCCTGCATAGACTATGATGCAGTTTGCATTTCAACGTTGACTTCTTTGGCAGATGAAGGGAACGGGTATGGCAAATACATTTATCTTGGTTCAGAGAATTATGATGGCGGTTATTTGCAGGGAGAATGGCTTGCGAAGAATCTGCCGGAAGGTGCCGGTATCTGGTATTTGAGTTCGGCAGCGGGAGATCAGCAGTGTATTGATCGTCAGGAAGGTATGGAGAAAGCGCTGGAAGATGCTGGAAGAACAGACGTGGAAATCGTAGCGTTTGAGTATACTGATAACATGATGGATCAGGGACTGGAAGTTATGGAGAACTGGTTACAGGCATATGACACAATAGACTGTGTGGTAGGTTCTGCAGATTTATCTGTTCTGGGAGCAATAGAGGCGGCAAAAGCAGCAGACCGGATGGATAATACGATCTGGGTAGGGTTGGATGGACAGGATGTAGCACTGGAATCGATTCAAAATGGTGAAATGGATATGACAGTATATCAGGATGCTGAATCGCAGGCAATAGCACTGATTGATGTATTTAAACAGATCAGAGACGGTAAAGATGCTTCCGAGATAGATGATGTGCTGATTCCATTTAAGGCAATTACCAGTGAAAACGTAGGAGAATTTGTGGAATAAAAAGCGGATGGCAGAGGAGAGAATATATGATGAAATATCAGGATGCGACGTTGACAGTAGAAGAAAGGGTAGAAGATCTGCTTGCCCGTATGAGTCTGGAACAAAAAATTGATCAGCTCAGTTGTTTCTTTTTTGACGGTCGTGGATGTCCTGACATGGAGTGTATGGTGCCCACTGGTGTGGGCACCGTCGGTGCCATGGCTCTGACAGATACGGCAGAGGAACTGGCTGATATTATAGAGAAAGTCCAGCAACATATTATGGAAAAAACACAATGGGGAATCCCGGCACTGGTGCATGTAGAAGCGATTACAGGGGGATTGTTTGTGGAAGCTACTTCTTATCCGACAGCAATTGCACAGGCTTCTACGTGGGATCCTGCCCTGTTGAAAGAGATGACTGATTGTGTCAGACAGCAGCTTCTGGCAGTTGGTTATCGTCATGCACTTTCTCCTGTTTTTGATATCAGCCGTGATCCGAGGTGGGGACGCCTGACAGAAACTTATGGTGAAGATGAGACACTGGCAGCAGCTATGGGCAGTGCGTTTGTGCAGGGATTGCAGGGAGATGAACCAAAGGAATCTGTGGCAGCAACTGCAAAACATTTTGTAGGACATGGGCTTACAGAAGGCGGTTTGAATATGGCACAGAACAATATTACGGAACGGGAGTTGCGGGAAGTACATTGTAAACCATTTCAGGCGGCAATTACCGAGGCCGGTTTGATGTCAGTGATGAATTCATATTGCAATATCAACCGGGAACCGATCATAGGATCGAAAAGAATTTTAACGGATCTGTTGAGAGGAGAGCTGGGATTTGATGGTCTTCTGGTATCAGATTATGTATCTATAGACCGCCTTCTTAATCCTTATCAACTGGCAGATAATTACGTGGATGCGGGCATAATGGCTTTAGAGGCAGGGTTGGATGTTGAGTATCCGGCTCCGAATGGTATTTCTTATCGGTTGATTGATGCAGTAAAAGAAGGAAAATTGAAAGAAGCGGTGATTGATCGTTCTGTACGCAGGATATTGTCACTTAAATTTAGGCTGGGATTATTCGAACATCCTTTTCCACAAAAAGAAAAGATTGGCAGCGTTTTTCATGATCAGAAAAGTGAAGCAGTTGACAGAAAAATGGCTCTGGAAGCCATTACCTTACTGAAAAACCGAAATGATGTTCTGCCTCTCACAAAAGAAAAGAAGAAAATAGCAGTCGTAGGACCACATGCAGACCGAGTAAGATCTTTGTTTGGTCATTATACTTATGCAGCGGGAATCGATATGCAGGAAGACGCTAAAAATAACTGTATGGATCATGAGAATATGGTTACAGGAGAGAGTGGAGCAGCACAAGGGGTAGGGTGGTATCAACGTTTTCCGGGTGAGATAAGGGAAACACCAATCTATGTGGAAAAGCTGATTCGAGAAGCATATCCTCAGGCAAAGACTTTGTATCAGGCAGTAAGAGAATATGTTCCGGAGTGTGAAGTGGTGACAGCGCAGGGAATTTCTTATACGGGTAATAATCTTGCTGGTTATGAGCAGGCGCTCCAATGTGCAGCAGATGCCGACATTGTGATTCTGACGCTGGGTGGACAATCCGGATGGGGTGTTGTGGCAACAAACGGCGAGGGTATTGATAATTCTAATATTGATCTTCCTGGAAAACAGGAACAGTTTGCCAGAGATATTCGTGCATTGGGGAAACAGACGGTTGTTGTGCATATTGATGGGAAACCATTGAGTAATGAATTTGTGACCAGTCATTTTGATGGGATTCTGGAGGCTTGGCAACTGGGGCAGTTTGGATTTGAGTGTCTGGCAGAAGTATTGTTTGGAGATGTAAGTCCAGCGGGAAGGCTGCCACTTACAGTGGCCCGTGGCGCTGACAGACTGCCGGTTTATTATGGAGCACCGCGGGGAAGTGGATATATAGGAGCCGGTAAATTTGGAGTAGTCAGTAATCGTTTTGGATATATTAATGATACAGTGCATCCTTTGTTTTATTTTGGACATGGGCTTTCCTATTCCTCTTTTACATATTCGGCATTGAAGCTGGAACAGACGCAGATAGCAGCTGATGGCATGTTAGAATTTACTGTAGAAGTTGAGAATGTAGGAAAGATGGATGCAGATGAAGTGGTGCAGGTTTATTTGTCAGACCAAAAAGCGTCTATGGTACGTCCTGATCTGCAGTTAATCGGATTTAAACGTGTGCATATAAAGAAAGGCACAAAGAAAAAGATATGGTTCCGTGTACAAATGAGTCAGCTGGCATTTTTAGATTTGGATATGAACTGGAAAGTGGAGGGCGGCAGGATGAAACTGCTGGTTGGTGCCTCATGTATTGATATCAGATTGACCACGGAATTCAACATCCTAGGAGATTGCTTTGTGGATCCAAAGACGAGAACATTCTATGCGCAGTCAGAGTGTTTAGGATGATTGTTGGAGAATACTACAAATCTTTTGTATAAGCAGGGGTATAATGTTGAACAACAAAGAAAATTTTCGAAGAATGCAGGTATTATATTTGACAATCATATTTCTATTGGTTTGTGTATGTGCCGTTTTATTATGGATGAATTCCGGTACGAAGTTTTTTTCTGATAAAAAGAAATTACTGGTCGATAAGAAATATGAGTCGGATGCAGAACGCTTTCGGGAAAGTTATGAAGCATTAAACAATACGACAAGAGAAGACGGAACTTATCTGTCTGCGGTAACTATTCAGGGAGAAAATGCAATATGCTATATATCACCGGAAGAAGCATGGGAATTAATCGATAAGGATGAAACAACGTTGATTGTGTTTGGGGCTGCCTGGTGTCGATGGTGCCGGGCAGCAGCTCCTTTGCTTGTAGATATATCCAATGCAAATAATCTGGATATCGTATATTATGTAGAAGTAACTGAGATAGAGGGAGAAAAAAGTGAAGCTCGTCAGTCGTTGGAGAAACTGATGTCCGATTATCTCAGACAGGCAGGATCAAGTTTTGCAAATGTGACGGGTACACGGGTGTTGATTACGGAATATCAGGAATTCCTTGCGGAAAGGGACAGTCTTTTGTTTCCTGTTGTTCTTTTTGTCAACAAGGGAAATTTAACTGGCATGCATGTAGGAACGGCGGATGATCAATCAGATGTGACGGAGCAATTAACGGAGCGGCAGATTGAAAATTTCCGACAGTCATTTAAAAAACATCTGAATGTACTGGGAACCAGTCCATGTGGTAGTTGCTGATAGTAACATGAACCGTTATATAATTAAAATAGCCCGCCGAAGGCGGGCATAAGGGTGAACATTTTATTCCTCAGTGAGAAAGTAATGCATGTCAAGAGGATTTGAGTCAAGTATGTTCTGAGGCGTTTAAGGCGCCGCGGCAGGCGCAATCGAAATATGGCCTTTCACATTCCCCAAACTGTCGTCCGGGGCCTGAAGATATAGTTTATAGGTTCCGGACTTTGCCGGAGGCTCAACGGTAAAATCTGCGGTGCATTTCAGCGGCTCGCCCGGCTGCCGCAGGATGCTTGCGGCCCAGTAGTATACCATGTCTTTCTGCCCGTTTTTTGGCGCATCCTTTGCGAAAAACACCAATATCCTGTTTCCTGTTTCCGCGAAGACGTCATACAGGATCCGATCCCCCACAGACAGGGTATAATCCCCGAGGAAGACGGGTTCTCCTGCCGTTACGGTCTTGAAATCCACAGGGATGATTTCTGGATCGGTGTTATTGTCGGGATCTTCCATGTCTCCCATCAGTTCTGTCACTTCCGATTCTGTCATGTAGGCGACGCCTGTGATCTCATTCTTTTCATTGCGGACGATTTTGAGATTGACGGTTCCCTTTGGGTTTGTATGCAGCGTGCAGAAGGAGTTGTTGGAGCGGATATCCAAAAAGATACCGGCAAGCTGGCCCTGGTAGTAATAATCCATACCGTCCATCGTAACGCCTACCGCTTCATATTCCGCCGTCTGTGCTGCGGCCCATTCTTTTTCCAGCTTTTCTCTCAGTTCGTCAGATTCATCGTCCTGTTCCAGAGCATTGAACAGCACGGACTGGAAAGACGGGTTTTGATCCTCAAGAGCTTTGTCCAGCCAGGCTTCCAGCGTATCCTCGCTCATGTGCATGGCCAATACGGAAAACCAGGAAACGCTGTCGTCTGCATAGGTTTTCTCTGCATAGCGCCGGATCAGGGCACCGTCCTCCTCCAGCAGACCGACTGCGGCGCCCCAAAACGCGATCCTGTCATCGGTGTAAATCCTGTCCAGCCATTTGTCCTGCGCTTCTTCGTCCAGCCGGGAGAAGGCGATCTGAAACAGAGGAATGCTGTCGGCGTTATAATACTGTTCTATCTGTGAAGCAGCCTCCTGCCCGGTGTTTTGCTGCCGTTTCGCCTGTAATGGCCTGTCGATCGTGTCCGGCGGCGTGTCGGGGGATGCGGCCTGAACATCTCCCCCGGTATAGATCCCGACAAAGGACGCTCCGATGACGATGCACAGCGTCAGCACAGCAGTCAAAATTTTAACTTTCTTAGAGGGTGTCTTAAATTTCATGATTGCACCTAACCTTTCTTTCAATAACTGTTTATTTTCGCTTAATGTGACAGCTCCCAGCTTTTCCTTGTATTTCCCGACTGCCGCCATGGCGTCGAGCAGGGTTTTTCCGTAGTCCTGTGCGATGCCGCATCCCATTTTGGCAAGAACAGCCTCATCACAGGAAAACTCGCAGGCCCTGGTAATTTCCCGGCTCATAAGATACACAAGCGGGTTAAACCAATGCAGGCAGACGGTGATCTGCACCAGCCACTTATAAAAGATATCCCGCCGTTTATAGTGCGTCAGTTCATGCAGAACGATATACTGAAAATCTTTTTTCGGAATGTCCGTACAGGGCAGGACAATGCAGGGACGGAAAAAGCCAATCAGCAGCGGGGAAGAAACCAATGGATTGACACAAAGTTCAACCGGTTTTTTTACGGATAGCTGCTGCGCCGTCATGGAAAGACGGTCTAACATTTCGATATCGGAAACCGGGGTCAATCCGGCTTTGATGTACCGTATAAAACTCTGATAGATTGTTATTTTCCGTATCAACAACCCCAGCGCAATGATCAGCCAGACCAGCCAGCGATGATCGATCAGCAGTGTTGTAATGTCCCGCAACGGATGAGAGGCTGTCAGGTCGTCCGTCGGGCTGTCCGCATTTTCCTTCGCTGGCTCCATACTGGCAGCATGGTCAGAAGCGTTTCCCGGATTGTTCATCGGAGACTGTTGCGGCGGTGCAGGAGAGTTCTGCGCGAAGGCCTGATCGACAGCCTGATAGGCATCTTCCAGCAGGCTTACCGGTGGCCCGAAGGGGAGCAGCAGCCGCAGCACAACCACAAGCCAGATGTAATACTGCCACTGCCGACTGATCCTGTCTTTCAAAAAATGTTTCCCCAGAAGCAGGATCAGAATAAGCAGACCGCCGGAAAAAGACATGGACAGGAAACTTTTCAAAACGGTGTTCATGACTCCTTGTTCCCTTTCTCCAGCAGCTTTTTCAATTCCTCATATTCTTCGTCTGCCAGCAGGTCGCCCATGATCAGATTGGAAACCAGGCCTTTCGCGCTGCCTTCATAGATTTTATTCAGAAAGTTTTTCGTTGCTATACGGATGCCCTCAGTGGTGGGATCGATTCGTACCTTTGCCACCGCATCTACATTGACATTGATAAAATCCGTAGTAGGTACGGACTGCTCTGTCTTGATATCCACAGTCATCTGGCCCAGATACAGTTTATCCATCCTTTCCAGGAACGGGATCCGGATCCCCGCCCGGCCGATTAAAACCTTGCTCTCCTTCTTTAAGCCTGAAATAATGTAGGCCTGATCCGGCGGCGCCTTTACATACCCGCAGGCCATAATCAAAATCAGTACAGCCACGCCAATGGCAGGCACAATCCACGGCATTAAAAACTCTATCATACTCATCCTCCTTTAGCTAAGACATAAAATGACAATTTGCGACTAATTTAAGTTTATGACAAGTTTTTTGAAAAATCAATGGATTAGTCCTTGCATTTTTCTTACAATATCGTTATAATAAAAATCAGTTTGTAAGCGCTTACAGAATGACAGAGAGGTGATGTATTGAACATTTACGACGTTTCCAGACGGGCAGGCGTCTCCATCGCGACCGTGTCACGGGTTCTCAACGGCAACCCAAACGTCAGCCAGAACACCCGCTCCCGGGTGCTGGAGGTCATGGACGAACTGGGATACACCCCCAACGTGTTTGCCAGGGGGCTGGGGCTTAATACCATGCAGACTATCGGAATCATGTGTTCCGATTCCTCGGACCCCTACCTGGCCCACGCCATCTACTATCTGGAGCGGGGGCTGAAAGACTATGGCTATGATGCCATCCTCTGCTGTACCGGCAGTCTCCTGGACAACAAGCGCCAGTACTTTGACCTGCTGCGTTCCAAGAAGGTGGACGCCATCATCCTGGCCGGGTCCAAGTTCATCGAGCCCAGGGTCCGGGACAACGGCTACATTCTGGAGGCAGCCAGGGAGATTCCCATTATGCTGGTCAACGGCTTTCTGGAGGGGGAGAACATTTACTCCACCCTCTGTGACGACCGGACCGCCACCTACAAGGCCACCAGGGAACTGCTGCGGTCCGGATGCCGCCAGATCCTCTATCTGTTTACCAGCTTTTCCTACAGCGGCACCTGCAAGCTGAAAGGCTACCGGGACGCCCTTACCGGCCAGGGACTCTCCGTGGAGGAGGACTATATCCGCCACTGTCCCAAGGATATACTGGCTGCCAGAGAGCTTCTTCTGTCCCTTCATGAGTCGGGCCTGCACTTTGACGCAGTGCTTACTTCTGATGATACTTTGGCCGTAGGCGCGGTAAAATATGCACATGCCGCCGGAAGAAGTATCCCGGATGACTTA
>ERZ808037.1295-NODE-1295-length-16951-cov-7.630260_pt1 | contig 16951 bp, 21 predicted proteins | sample MGYA00380190_ERZ808037 | MGnify/ENA primary metagenome ERZ808037 (study PRJEB31490, sample SAMN06133399) | mouse gut metagenome | isolation source: J9 | host: mice | place: China: Chengdu | collected 2015-05 ... | reverse complement strand
GCCGATTTGCAATTGACAACCGCTGTCACATGTGGTATCCTACAATACTCCCTCGCGGGAGCGCCAACTGAATAGGCTAATCTGATTGATACAGATAAAGCCGGTTACATACACAAACCAAAACAAACACCAGCGGGGCGAGAGCCGTCCTGCTGGTGCGGTTGTGTATGTAGCTGGCTTTTTTATTTCCCCTGGAGCCAAAAAAACTTGAAGATACCCCAAGAAAAAAGTTCCGTTTTGGGCACTAAAAGTTGTAGTAGGGGGTGGGAGAGAAATTCTGAGTGACGGCAAAACGCCGTCGCATCAACCATCTGAAAACACAATGACGGCATTTTGTCGTCTGTGTACTTCAGCCTTGACCATGACGGCAAAAGTGCCGTCACCGTTTAATCCATCAGCAGAGATGACGGCGGATTTGCCGTCACGTTTGTGCGGCATTACAAGTGATGCCAATATTCTTTTCTGCAACCTCAGTGTGGCATCACCCATGATGCCATAGCTTGTTGGAGGCGGAACAAGAAAAATAAATTCATGCAACAAAATACTCTCGGTGTAGCTCTACGAAAAAAGCCAATCCACTTCCCACTTCACCAGCTCACAGAGTATCCCTGTCCACAGGGATAGCGAGCATCGGATTTCGCCCCCCAGGGGCAAAATCCATTTCCAGGGGAGACCCCTGAGTACCCCCTCCCACGGCGGGAATTTGACAGAATGGAGGAATTACTTTGAGTACCAACGACAAAAAAGTGCGGCTGAAAATCAGGCTGACCGAAGAAGAAAAGGCCAAGCTGGAACATGACGCCGCCCTGTGCGGCCTGACCCAATCCGAATACTTCCGACAGATTTGCCTGGGCAAGCGGCCCCGGCCCAAGCAGCCGCCCGAGTTCTGGGAACTGCTGGACGCCTTGTATGAAGTCCATGATAAGCTGGAACAGCTGGCGGTCTACTGCCCGGAGATGACAGAAGAATGTTTGCGGTTTGAACGGCTTGTTCTGCTATTGCAGGAGGTGGCGTGATGGCAACCACCAGCCTATGGCACATCAAGGGCAATCTTGGAGACCTGATCGCCTATGTGGAGAACCCGGAGAAAACCGTCCCCCAAGGCACCGAGGACTTCTTCAATGTATTTTCGTACATCCAGAACCCGCAGAAAACTGCGGACGGCTCCTTTGTCACCGCCATCAACTGCCTGAAGCAAACGGCTTTGCGGCAAATGATCCTGACCAAACAGCGGTACGGTAAAGAGGACAAGTATATCGCATGGCATGGCTATCAAAGTTTCAAACCTGGTGAAGTTACCCCGGAGCGGTGCCATGAGATCGGTGTAAAGCTGGCACAGGAGATGTGGGGCGACAGATTTCAGGTCATCGTCACCACCCACCTGGACAAAGGCCATCTGCACAACCACTTTTGCTTCAACTCTGTTTCATTCCGGGACGGCAAAAAGTATAACTATTCCAAGGCCGAGCAGCAACGCCTTCGGGACATCTCAGACCGGCTCTGCCGGGAATATGGCCTGTCCGTCATTGAGCATGGGCGCAAGGCCCCCAGCCGCCCCGTCTGGCTGGACGAACAGAGCGGCAAGCCCACCCGCTACAACGTCTACCGGGCGGATGTGCGGGAAGCAGTAAACGGTAGCCGAACCGTGGAGATGTTGGGCTTCTGCTCCCCCTGGGGCTGGAGGGCCCCGGTCTGAGGCTGGGGCGCGGGTGCGGGGGTGGTGGTCTGCGTTCTCTGATTGGCTGCCATTTTCATATCCTCCTTATTTGCTCCGCCGGGTAAAGGTAATCGGCGGCAGTTTGATGGGCTTGAGCTTCTCGGCCAGGGCAGCGGCCACCGGATCGGCCCGCTCCAGCTCGTCGGCCATGTGACGGTAGAGGTGGATCAGAAGCGGAGCGTCCTTGACCGGGATGGTGGCGGCCACCGGCTGAAAGCGGCCAAAGTAGTCGATGGCGCCATCCTGGATAATCTGCTGGGCCTCGGGAAATTTCTCGGCATCAATGGCCTCCAGGGCCCGTGTCAGGTAGGGGGTGGTGGCCTTGGGCTTTCCGAAAATCATGCCGCCGCACCTCCCTTGGCCTCGTCCAGCTCCAGGCGGAGCTTGGAATCCGGCTCCGAAACTACCAGTCGGACGGTCTGCATGGCCGTGTGGGCAAGCCGGGTCACGCTCTCAGCGTTGTCGATGAACACCGGCATGGAAATCTGCCAGTGATAGGCCAGGGTCTCGATGATTTCCAGCCCGGCGTTGATGCGGGCAGCGTTGTTGGCATCCCGGAAGGGGACCATGGAGCCCGTCTCATTGGGCACCAGGACCTCACAGTCATCCTTGACACCGCCGTTCACCTGCTCCAAGAAAAGCCGGAACCGGACGCTCTTAAACTTGCCGTTGATGCGGTCGGTGAGCATTCTGACCTTGGCCTTGGTAAACTGCTCGCAAAGGTAAATCCCCTTCTCCAGCTCCTCATACTGAGCCGACAGGGCTTTTTCCTGATCCTGCAGGTCCGCGATCCGCTTCCGCTGGGCCTCCGCCTGATCCGCCTTGCCCTTCTGCTGCTGGAGCTCGCGGGATTCGGCGTAAACGGCCTGAATCTGGGCGTTCAGGGCCTCCAGAGCGGCGGTGGTAGTCTGGCCCGCGCCAGCCTCTGCGGCCTTGCTGGCGGCCACCGCAGCGGCGAGGCTGGCATATTCTGCGGTCTGCTCGAAAGGCGTAGGCGTCACCAGTTTGGCCTGCAGATCGCTTTGCTCGGCGGCAAGCTTCTGCAACTCCGCATCGGCGGCATCCATTTTCTCTTGGAGCCCGGTAATCTGCTGCTGGATGCTCTCGATCATCTCCTTGCTGGCCTCCCGCTGCCCCTGCTGGTTAATGGCCTGGAGGCGGTTGCTCTTGCCAATGTTGAACGCCTCCCGCATCCGGGCAACGTCCTCGGCAGGGAGTTCCCGATGGCAGGTCGGGCAGACTGCCTGCCCCTCGTCCCAGCTCTCGGCCTGGATGGTGTTGTACTGCTCCAGCAGATCCGCCCGACGGTGCTGAAGCCGCTCCACATTGATTCCGAGCCGGTCAATTTCAGAGCGGAGGTGATATTTCTCGCTCATGGCCTTGGAAATGCGATCCTGGATTTCCGTGATAGAAGCCTGGGTGTCCTTGTTTGCTTCTGTGGCTCGGTTGAGGTGGTGAGAAGGCCGTCCTCTTCGGAGGCGGTCTTTTTTTGTGCGCTCAGGGCGCAGTAGGCGGAGAGGACACTGAAGGCGATATGCTCCTGCACCAGCTTCCCAAGATACCATGGCTGGCGGCGATCCCCGCCGTGGTCCCCGTACAGTTGGATGATGCGGGACAGCTTCTGCGCCGCCGGAGGGTAGGCTTCGGCCCACTCGGAGTCCGTCAGCTCGCGGCCAAGGTACCCGGAGGCTTCATCCCTCGCATCCAGCAGGAACCGCCGTGTTTCCGGGGTGGGCATGGCCTAATTCTCCATGCTGGAGAAATGGGCGCCTTTACACCAGAAGTAATCCTCGGTGGGGGTGTAGTCGCTGACCGGCATCTTGTGCGGATCAGCGCCGCAGATGTGATCGCCCTCCCCGATAGCGGTGAACTCGGCGCAGTCCTCGCAGCGGCAGGCCGACTTGCCGATGATGGTCTTGACGGCGGGCTTGAAGGCCGCAATCTCCGCCTCTGGCACATCCGCCTGGACCACCATGGCGCGGACGGTGCCGTGATTGGTTTTGATGTCCACGATGTCCCCGACATCCACCGGCTCAGGCGTATAGTAGCTGTACGCCTTGCCCGCCGGGGTGCCGCCTTTGAAAAACTGGACCTTGATGATGTTTGTCATGCAGATTTTTCCTCCTTTTTGTCCTCGGCGGCCTCCTGCCGCTCCGGTTCCCTGCCCCTGTCCTGGCAGTCGCACCGCTCTCCGGGATCGAGGTGGCTGCCGCAGTGAGGGCAGATGTTGTAATAGGGCATTGGTTTTAGTCCTCCTTTCTCCAGGGCCGGCCGCCCCTCCGAATCTCCCGGAGGTCCGCTAACCAGTCCTGCAGGGTCTGTTTCCCGGCATAGTAGAGCACCGGGAGCGTCAGGAGAAGATACTCCCCGCCGTGGGCGTCGTAGCCTCGCTCTGCCTTTGCTGTGGCGACCCCCAGGCGAAATACCAGGGCCGTCGCAAGGAGGATAATGACCAGCTCCAACACTGCCGAAACCTGTTTCTTGCTCAGTTTCACCGCATTCAACTCCTTTCTGCTAAATGTAGAGCCGCTCCATGAGATACTTCCGGGAAACCCGGCCCGCCGTGGTGACAAAGCCCTGGGCCTCCAGCTCCTTGTTAAGCTGCTGCATGATACGGTAGGCCCGGCTCTCGCTGACCTCACACAGCTGCATAACCTCCCGAACCTTGACGTACTTTGCTTTTCGTGCGAGATAGAATACGTTGTCAGCCGCTTTCGTGGCGGGTCTTGCCATTTATCGCTCACTTCCTTTCTGGTAAAATAGTGTCGAATTAAGGAGAGTTTACGCAGAACGCAACTTCGTTAAACGGAATTTCATCTGCAAAAAAAATCTCCTCAATGGTCAGCCCCCAGTGAACCGCTAACTTATGGGCTTCTTCAAGCGTCACCCGAGTGTAGCCAAGTTCTCTCTTGCAATAATCGACAACACTCAGCCCGAGAAGATCTGCGAGGACCCTCTGCTGCTCTTTGTTAACCACTCGGAGTTCCTGGAGCCTGTTTGTCATGCCCTCACCTCCTGCTGCTTTCGTTTAACGTACTTACTACGCCATTATAATAATCTTTCTTTTTCCGAAAGTCAAGCCCATTTTTGAAATTTTCTTTTTTAGAAAATTCTCGTTGTTTTTCCAGCGGCCAGATGGTAAAATACTTGTGGAGGTGCATTACTATGAATCGCTTACGCTCACTCCGGGAAGATGCCGGTATGAACCAGAAGGACCTCGCAAAACGGCTGGGGGTTGCCGACTCCGTGATTTCAAGATATGAGGGCGGCACTATCTCGCTTTCGGAAGACGCCCTGCGGCAAATATCCATCATCTTTGGCGGGGTTTCCGTCGACTACATTCTGGGCCTTTCCGATGATAAGGGCCTGGGTGGGGCAAAAACAGCCCGTTCCTCCTATGCTCTGCCGCAGGCTGCATCAGATGTGCTTGCTTTGATGGATAAGGTCGAGACGCTTTCTGAGGCAGAACGAGCCGATCTCCTACGCTGTGCGAAAAACACAGAGGCCCTCGCTGTTGCCGGCCGATTCATTCGGCTGTCGCAGAAGTCAAAGCGTCGGGTGGTGGAGTACATGGATCTGCTGCGGCTGGCCGATGAGCAGGCCAAGACCGAGCGTCAGGAGTCTCAACCGCCTGAAGAATAAAAAAGCGCCCCGGCTGGCGGCCGGGGCGGTCTTGTAAGGGGGGTGGTTTCGTGCCTGCTTATAAATACACAACTAAGGACGGAGCCATCCGCTGGATGGCATCGTTCTGGTACATGGACTGGACCGGGAAACGGAAAAAGAAGAAAAAGGAGGGCTTCGAGCGCAAGAAGGATGCCCAGGACTTTGAACGGGAATTTCTGCTGAAGGCGGAGAAGCGGTGCGATATGTCCTTTGCCTCCTTGGTCCAGCTGTACCAGGAGGACGCTGATCACCGTGTTCGGGGGACCACCAGAGGGACCCAGGACAGCATCATCAACACCTGGCTACTCCCGTTCTTCGGCAAGCTGCAGGTGGACAAGATCGATGCGGTCACTGTCCGTAAATGGCAAAACGAAATGATGTCTGCCATCAATCCACACAACGGGCGGAAATATGCGCCCTCATACCTCCGCACCGTCAACAGCCGTCTGTCCGCCATTTTCAACTATGCGGTGATGTACTATGGCCTGCGGCAAAATCCCTGCCTGCCGGCCGGCTTCATGGGGAAGAAAAAGGCTCGCAAAATGGACTTCTGGACGACCGCCGAGTTTGACACCGCCCTGGAGCAAGTCACGAAGCCCGGCTTCCGGGTGGCGTTCCAGATCATGTACTGGTGTGGGCTCCGGGTGGGGGAGTGCTTGGCGTTGACCCCTGCAGATATTCTGCCCTCCAAAATGGTGAGGATCAGCAAGACTCACCACAGGAAAGCGGGGGAAGATGCCCCAGGCCCGCCCAAGACCGACAACAGCGTCCGAGAGGTTCCCATGCCAGCATTCCTCTATGACGAGGTGCAGAGCTACATCTCTGCCCTCTATGAGATCGAGCCAGGGGATCGCATTTTCTACTTCAACCACGGCACCCTGAACCGGGAACTGGATCGCGCAGCGGAGGCGGCAGGAATCCAGCGGATCAGGATACATGACCTCCGGCACAGCCATGCCGCCTTGCTGGTGGACCTGGGTTACTCCATCGTGGCCGTGGCCGAGCGCCTGGGGGACACAGTGGAGGTGGCCATGGCGACCTACTCCCATCTGTACCCAGACAAAAAGCAGGGGATGGCGGATGATCTTGACCGCCGGGCCAGGGGAGAGCCCCCAGCAGCCCCCGTCGGCATCGACTCCCTCGAGGACGTGTCAGAACGGCTCGAACAGGCCGAAAAAGGAGCCGTATGAAGCAAACGGTACGTTTTCGGTACGCCTGAGAAAAAGAGTACCACGGCGCAACACAATATATAGTGTGTGCGTCGTGGTATTTTTGCGTCTTAATCGCAATATATAGGAGGCTTCCCAAAAATCAATTTATTCCCACTCGATCGTCCCCACCGGCTTCGGCGTCAGATCATACAGCACCCGGCAAACCCCCGGCACCTCCGCCAGGATCCGCCCGGTGATCTTCTTCAGCTCCGCCCAGTCAATCTCCGGCACCGTGGCAGTCATGGCGTCCACCGTGTTCACTGCCCGAATAATCACCGGCCAATCAAAGGCCCGCTTGCCGTCCCGCACGCCAGTGGAGCGAAAGTCCGGCACCACCGTGAAGAACTGCCACACCTTGTCCGCCAGACCCGCAGCAGCGAACTCCTCCCGCAAAATAGCGTCCGACTCCCGCAGGGCGGCCAGCCGATCCCGGGTGATGGCCCCCAGGCACCGCACTCCCAGCCCGGGACCAGGGAAGGGCTGCCGCTCCACCATGGAGGCGGGCAAACCCAGGGCGTGGCCCACGCAGCGCACCTCGTCCTTGAACAGCAGGCGCACCGGCTCTACCAGCTCAAAGTCGAAGTCGTCGGGCAGACCGCCCACGTTGTGGTGGGCCTTCACGCCGTCGCTCTCCAGGATGTCGGGGTAAATCGTCCCCTGGGCCAGGAAGTCGATGCCCTTCAGCTTCCGGGCCTCCTCCTCAAACACCTTGATAAACTCGCCGCCGATGATCTTCCGTTTGCGCTCCGGCTCGTCCACCCCGGCCAGCAGATCCAGGAAGCGGTCGGTGGCGTCCACATAGATCAGGTTGGCATCCATTTGGTGTTGGAACACCTCAATCACCTGCTCACTCTCTCCCTTACGCATCAGGCCGTGGTTTACGTGGACGCACACCAGCTGTTTCCCGATGGCCTTGATGAGCAACGCCGCCACCACCGACGAGTCCACCCCACCGCTAAGGGCCAGCAATACCTTTTTGTCCCCCACCTGGACGCGCACTTCCTTGATCTGCTCCGTGATAAAGGCCTCCGCCAGCTCGGGGGTATTGATCCGCTTCATATCCGCGGGACGCATGGTCGTTTCCATAGCTCCATCCTCCTTTGTGTTGGGTACGAACACCGTATTATACATCATGGAGCCCTCCGGCGCAAGGCCAAAGGCCGCGACTTTTCCCGCCGGAGATGTTATCATAATGGCGCCGCAAAAAATTTTTCTCCCCGACGCAACCAGCCCCGCCTTTTTCCGAGTAGATAGGTGAAGGGCCCAATCAAAGGTCAGGAGGTGTTCAGATGGAGGACAACCAAATTGTGGAGCTCTATTGGAACCGCGGGGAGGACGCCATAGCCGAGACCGCGAAAAAATATGGCAAATACTGCTATTCCATCGCATACCGCATACTCAGCGACGCTCGGGACGCGGAGGAGGCCGTCAACGATACCTACATGGGGGCGTGGAACAGTATGCCGCCCCACCGTCCGTCCGTGCTGTCCACCTTTTTGGGCAAGCTCACCCGGCGCATTTCCATCAGCCGCTGGCGGGAGCGCAGGGCGGACAAGCGGGGCGGCGGCCAGCTCCCCGTAGCCATGGAGGAGCTGGCGGAGACGCTCTCCGCGCCGGACACGCCGGAGCAGGTCGTGGAGGCCCGGGAGCTGACGGCGGCCATCGACCGGTTTCTGTCCTCCCTCCCGGAGGAGGAGCGGGATCTGTTCGTCTGCCGCTACTGGTACTTCGCGTCCATTTCGGAGCTTGGGGCGGCCTTCGGCGCCGGCGCCGGCAAAATAAAATCCAGGCTGTTCCGCACCCGGAACAAGCTGAAGGCCCATTTAGAACAGGAGGGATTTCTGTGAACAGCGGCAATTTTTTGGACGCGATGGAGGCAATTCAGGATCAGTATCTGATCAGCGCCCAGCGGCGCCTGGACCACTCCTCGGAGCAAAACAAGCCCGGGGAACGATCCGTCAAACGGATCTTCACCGTGGCACTGGCGGCGGCGCTGGCCCTGCTGTGCACCATCGCTGCGGCCATGGCGGTGAGCCCTCCCTTCCGGGCCGCGGTGATCTCCCTGTTCCAGCTGGGCGAGGCAGAGCAAGTGCCCGGCATCCCTGCCGGGGTGAACGAGGTGCGGCAGATCACCATTGGGGATACCGTGACGGCGCAATACTTGAAGGTGGAGGGAACCTGGGACTGGATCACGGAGGCAAACGGGGCGCTGCTCCGCAACGGCGCCTGGAACGCCAAAGGAAGCAGGTTCTACAAGCTGGAGGGCGAGACACTGACGCAGGTCGGCGCGGACGCCCCCACAGCCTCCGCCCAGATCAGCTGGGACGGCAGGGAATACTACGCCCTGTTCCGCTATTTTGTGTACGATGGGGCGCTGTACACCGACGATCTGTCCGGAACCCTGTTTAACGGTATGGCCAGCTTTACTTTACCCCCCGAGCGGATCGGGGGACGCACCGATGTGATACAGCTCACCACCCAGTTCGCGGGCTCGGACGAGTTCTACGAAGGCATCTACAGCTGGGTATATGACCTGGAGAGTGGCGAGGTGATCGATGTGCTGGAGGGCTGCGGCGTGGAGCAGCTCGGCCGCCTTCACGCGGTGACGCTGGCGGAGGATTTGAAGCACGCCATCGTCCAGGCCGGGGACACCTGGGAGGGCACGCCCTATCTGGCGGACTTGGAGAACAAAACCCTCACGCCGCTGAGCGAGCTGTTCGGGGTGGAGATCAAAGAGTGGCAGTTCCAGACCGCGGAGGATGGCGGCTATCGCGCCGCGTTCTGCGACAGCGACACCATCCTGCTGACCACCGTGGCCGGACATTCCGCGTGGACGTACCACATCCCCACCGGCGCGCTGGTGTGCACCGTGGAGGACACGACGGGCCTGCGCCTCATCGACTCCTGGCGCAGTATGCTGGCCCTGTCGGTGGACGAGGCGGGCGGCGTATCCATTGTGGATCTGTCCACTGGGGGCCGGATAAAGCTGGAGGGCGTAAGCGGAAATGAGGAGTTTGTCTGCAAGGCCAACAGCACCGACACAAAGCTGCTGTGGGCGGAATGGAGCGGGTCGGACGAGTACCACCCCAGAACCACGATCAACCGCCTGGGGGTGATCGACCTGGAGACGGGCGAATTTACCGCCTTTGACCGGGTGCGTCAGGAGGAGCTGCGGGGCGAATGGGTGTACTGGCTGGGAGACAACCGGGTGATGATCCTCGACGATCTCCACAGCAAGGACGGCTACGATCCCGATCGCACCCCGGAATACTATCTGTGCATCTACGAATTCTGAGGCCGGGGAGCGGCGTCAGACAGGCCAGGATCAAAACGGCGGGGCGTCCCACTGGGATGCCCCGCCGCTGTCTGCATTGATTGCCCCCGATTACCCGGGCAGAATCATATCGATCCCCCGCTGGAGGGTGGCCCGGTCGATGGCGCTGGTGGCCTGGGCGATCCCCCGCCCCTCCTTGTCAAGGAACAGGGTGATGGGCAGGGAGTACACCCCATAGGTGATGGCCGCGTCCTGATCCAGGTCGTAGTACACCGGGAAGGAATAGCCCTCCGCCTGGATCAGCGCGTCGGCGCTCTCCCGGGTCTCCCGGCCGCCGGTCATGTTCACCATAAGGAACTGCACCTCTCCGCTCAGCTCCTGGCAGGCCGCATCAAAATCCGGCAGCTCGCTGCGGCAGGGGCCGCACCAGCTGGCCCAGAAGTTGATCACCACCGGCTTGCCTCGGAAGTCGGACAGCTTCACCGCATTTCCCGCCCCGTCGTACACCGTGAAGTCCGGGGCCACCACCGGCTGGGGAGGCTGGGTGCCCGTCTCGGCGGGCTGGCCGCTCTCCGGCGGCGTGGTGTCCTGTACGGCCAGCTGATCATGGGCCAGCCCCTGGGCCAGCCGCCCATAGAGCAGCCAGCCCCCGCCCACCAGCACCACCAGGGCCAGCGCCAGGATCAGCAGCGATTTTTTCTGATTCATGATGTTCTTCCCCCTAACTCAGCAGGCCCAGCAGCCGTTCCAGCAGCCCGGTGGCCATCAGCACCCCCACCGCCACCAGGAACGCGCCGCACACAGCGTTGATCACCCGGTAGTTGCGCTTCACCCAGTCAAAGGCAGCCTTCAGCTTGTCGATGAGCACCGCGCTGAGCAGGAAGGGCACCCCCAGCCCCAGCGAGTAGATCAGCAGCATCAGCGTGCCCGTCAGGGCGCTGCCCTGCTGGGAGGCCAGCATCAGCGCCGATCCCAGGAAGGCCCCCACGCAGGGCGTCCACCCCAGGGAGAAGATCATCCCAAACAGAACGGCGGACAAAAACCCCAGCTCCCGGGTCTCCATAGACGCGCCGCTCCCCCGGAACAGGTGGAACCGGAGCACCCCCAGATAGTTCAGCCCGAACAGGATCACCACCAGCCCTGAGATCAGGTTCACCGCCGTCCGGTACTGCCGGAGAAAGCCCCCCGCCGTCCCTGCCAAAGCGCCCATGGCGGTGAACACCAGGGTAAAGCCCAGCACGAACCCGGCGGCGATCCGCAGGGTTTTCCCGGTGCTGCGCTCTCCGCCCCCGGCAAAGTAGGAGACATAGATGGGCAGCATGGGCAGCAGACAGGGGGAAATAAAGGTGATGATCCCCTCCAAAAAGGCGATTGCATACTGCATTTCCCGTCATTCCTCCCCGGGGACGGCCTTGTCAGCCGCCCGCCAGATATTCCTCCGCAAAGTGGACTGCCACCGCGCCGTCCGCCGCGGCGGTGACGATCTGCCGCAGGGCCTTGGTTCGCACGTCCCCCACGGCGTACACACCGGGCAGCTCCGTCCGGGTGGTCTCGTCCGCCAGGATATAGCCCGCCGGATCCAGGGGAAGCTGGCCCTCCGCCAGGCCGGAGGCGGGCTTTCTGCCGATGCTGACGAACACCCCGGCGCAGTCCACCGTCCGCTCCGCCCCGGTGCCCACGTCTCGCAGGCGCAGGCCCTGGAAGCCCTCCCCCCGGATCAGCTCGGTCACCACGCTGTTCCAGCAGAACTCCACGTTGTCCGCCTCCATCAGAGGGGCGTGGTACACCTTCTCCGCCCGGAGGCTGTCCCGTCGGTGGATCAGGTACACCTTGCCGCACACCCGGGACAGCAGCAGGGCGTCCGCCGCGGCGCTGTTGCCGCCACCCACCACCGCCACGGTCTTGCCCCGGTAGAACATCCCGTCGCAGGCGGCGCAGTAGTGCACCCCCTGCCCCGCCAGCTCCTCCTCCCCGGGCAGCTCCAGCTTCCGGGGGGCCGCGCCGGTGGACAGCACCACCGTCCGGCCCAACAGGGGCCCCTCAGCGGTGTCCACCCGCTTCACCGCACCGGACAGCTCCAGCCCCTCCACCTCCACCATCCGGGTGGAGACGCCGAACCGCTCTGCGCCCCGTCGCATCTTCTCCCCCAGGGTGAAGCCGTCCACCCCCTCGTCAAAGCCGGGGTAGTTGTCCACCTGCTCGGTGAGGGCCATCTGCCCCCCCGCCGCCATCCGCTCCAGCACCACCGCGTCCAGCCCGGCCCGGGCGGCGTACAGCGCGGCGGTATACCCGCCCGGACCGCCGCCCACAATGATCATGTCGTAGATGTGCCCCTGGGGGTCGGCGGCCTGGCCGTCCGGCCCATTTTCGAGAATCACAGGCATTTTTTCGCCCTCCTCAGCTATAGTCTGAGCTCAGTATGTCCCGTTTTTGGCGGGAGCGCACCGGCTTGGGAGCGGCAGGCGCGGGTCAGCCCGCCCGGCCCCTCCCCTTTCCAAGGTTTGGAACCTCAGTATACCACAGTCCGGCGGGGGATGGAAGCCCTTTTTCCGCATCCTTTCCCCCGGCAGACCTCAGCCATCTTGCGCCCGCCCCATTTTTCGGGTATAATCGTCCTCAAGAACCGCACAATTTGAACAGGCGCGTCCCGCGCCGGAAGGGGTGCCCCATGAATTCCACCGATACCAGATACGCCGCCTACACCCACATACTCCACGACGAGCTCAAAACCGCCCTGGGCTGTACTGAGCCCATCGCCGTGGCCTACGCCTGCGCCCTGGCCCGGAAAACCCTGGGGACTCTGCCGGAGCGGGTGGAGCTGTCCGTCAGCGGCAACATCATCAAGAATGTGAAAAGCGTGGTGGTGCCCAACACTGGCGGCAGACGGGGTCTGGAGACGGCGGCGGCCGCCGGTGTCACCGCCGCCGACCCGGACGCCCAGCTGGAGTGCCTGTCCCGGCTCACCCGGTCGGACGGGGAGGCCATCGGGGCCTATCTGGCCCGGAACTGCGTCCGGGTGCGGCCGTTGGACACGGATCGGGCCTTTGAGATCCTGGTGGAGGTTTTTTCCGGCGGGGACAGTGCTCGGGTACGGATCGTGGATCAGCACACCAACGTGGCCCACGTCAGCCGGAACGGAGCGGTGCTGACGGAGCAGGCCGTCCCCGCGGCGGCGGCGGAGAGCCCGTATGAGCGGCTGCTGACGGTGGAGGGCATCCTGGACTACGCCGACAGCGTGGAGCTGGACACCATCCGCCAGCCTATTGCGCAGCAGATCGCCCTAAATACCGCCATCGCGGAGGAGGGCCTCCGGGGGCGGTACGGCGCCATGATCGGCCGGGACAGCCTGCCCCTGTTGGGGGACGGGCTCCGGGCCCGGCTCCGGGCGCTGGCCGCCGCCGGCTCCGACGCCCGCATGAGCGGCTGCGAGCTGCCGGTGGTCATCGTGTCGGGCAGCGGCAACCAGGGGATCACCGCCTGCGTCCCGGTGGTGGAGTACGCCCGGGCCAAGGGCATCGGGGAGGACAAGCTGTATCGGGCCCTGGCCGTGTCCAACCTGCTCACCGTCCACCAGAAAACCCGGATCGGGCGGCTGTCCGCCTTCTGCGGCGCGGTGAACGCCGCCAGCGCCGCCATTGCTGCCATCGCCTATCTGGACGGGGCGGGGATGGATGGGGTGGCCCATACCCTGGTGAACTCCCTGGCCATCGTGTCCGGCATGGTGTGCGACGGGGCCAAAGCCTCCTGCGCCGCCAAGATCTCCCTGGCCCTGGAGGCGGGGCTCATGGGCTATGAGATGTACCAGGCGGGCCATGAGTTCGTGGGCGGCGACGGCATCGTGCGCAAGGGGGTGGAGTACACCCTGGCCAACGTGGGCCGCCTGGGCAGCGACGGAATGCGCCAGACCGACAAGGAGATCCTGTCCATGATGGTGGGGGACTGAGGGGCCCCGGGCATACAAAACGCCCCATCCCTGCCGGGACGGGGCGTTTCCTGTACCGTTTGTCGATTAGCCGCGGGGCTCCTTGGCCGTCTCGCCGGCCTGCTTCCGGAAGGGCACCAGCCCGGTGCGATCCATGGCCAGCATCACCGCCGGGATCACCAGCAGCTGAAGGAGTATGCCGGGGATGGCGCCCAGCACTGCCCCGGACAGGAAGATGGGCCAGGAGAACTGCATCCGGCCCAACCCCATCAGCACCAGGCAGGCCGCCCCCCACACCAGCCGGCCGGCAATCATGGCGGTGATGAGGCAGCGGTACAGCGCCCGCAGGCACTGCCATTTGGAGTGGGCGTACAGAGCGCCCGCCACAAGACCGTAGGCGGCCAGCTCAAAGGCCATGGGGATGGCCCCCGGCATGGGGGGCGCAAGAAACAGCGCGTGCCGCAGCAGGGGCAGAACAAAGCCCACCAGCCCGCCGTACTGCCAGCCGCAGACGAGCCCACACAATAGCACCGGCAGGTGCATGGGCAGCATCATGGCCCCCACCTGGGGGATCTGTCCGGTGAGGAAGGGCAGCACCAGCCCCAGCGCCATAAACATGGCCGCCAGCACCAGATTTTTCACATAGTTGGTGAGTTTGTTCCGATTCATTCTCTTAACTCCTTTTTTGTCCGCAGGTGGTTGCCTTACCAAATGATTATATCTGATGGCTCCCCCCGCCGTCAACAGGGTTTTCCGTTTTTTCTCAATGCCCGGTTCCCCCTCTGTGCACCTGGAGCAAAACGCGGTATCATAGCCTTATCAACGACATTCTTTGGAGGTTTCCTATGAAAACATCCCAGGATCTGCGCGCTGCCCTGCGCGCCATCGACCACCGGAGCTACCCCGCCTACAAGTCCCTGAAGGGCAGCTGGGCCTTCGGCAGCTATATTCTGAGCATCGAGCACGTCCAGGGGGATCCCTTCGCCGCCCCCTCCCAGCTCAGCGTGGCAGTGGACGGCAAAACCGCCGGCTTCCCCGCCGACTGCTGGGAGACCCCCTGGAGGCGAACCGCCCTGGAGGACTACCTGCTCCGGCGCTTCGCCGGCCAGGCGGCCCGGTTCTCCCACCAGGCCAAGGGCTCCGGCAAGAGCGGCCTGCTGTCCGTCACCGCCCCCGGCCAGGAGGTGCTGGAGCGAACGGACTGCCAGGTGCGCCGGGGGGCGGTGACCCTGCGCTTCGAGGTGGGCTTCCCCGCCAACGGCCGCACCATCAACGCCCCTGAGCTGGAGAAGATCCTCTTTGACTTCCTGCCTGTCTGCGTGGATCGGGGACTGCGGTACGCCAGCACCCCCAAAGGCGAGGTGGAGCGGATCACCGCCCTGGCGGAGGATCAGCACTTCATCCGCCAGGAGCTGGAGCGGCTGGGGCTGGCCGCCTTCGTGGCGGACGGAGCCGTCCTCCCCCGGGAGAGCGGCGTGTCCGACCGGCCCATGAAGGACGCGGTGCCCTTCCAGTCCCCGGAGTCCCTGGCGGTGACCTTGACGCTGCCCCACCGGGGGCCCCTTCGGGGCATGGGCGTGGCCCGGGGGATCACCCTCATCGCCGGTGGGGGCTACCACGGCAAATCCACCCTGCTGAAGGCACTGGAGCGGGGCGTCTACAACCACATCGCCGGAGACGGCCGGGAATACGTGATCACCGACGACAGCGCCGTCAAGATCCGGGCGGAGGACGGCCGCAAGGTCACCGGCACCGACATCTCCCTGTTCATCAATCACCTGCCCAGCGGGCGGGACACCACCCGGTTCTCCACCTTGGATGCCAGCGGTAGCACCTCCCAGGCGGCCAACATCGCGGAGGCACTGGAGGCGGGCAGCCGGCTGCTGCTCATGGACGAGGACACCTCCGCCACCAACTTCATGGTGCGGGACGAGCTGATGCAGCATGTCATCGCTCGGGAGCAGGAGCCCATCACCCCGTTCCTGGAGCGGGCGGCAGATCTCTATGAGCAGGCGGGGGTGTCCCTGATCCTGGTGGTGGGCAGCTGCGGGGCCTACTTCCACATCGCCCACCGGGTGATCCAGATGGACGCCTACTGCGCCCGGGACATCACCGATCAGGCCAAGGCGGCGCTGGAGGGGAGGCCCGCCCCCGCCCTGTCCGCCCCCGGCTTCCATCTCCCCGCCAAGCGAGGGCCCCTCCCCCTCCCCGGCGGCAGCCAGACCCGGAAGAACTACCGGGGGGACGGCTTCCGGCAGGAGCGGCTGAAGATCCGCCGGCAGGGCAAGACCGCCTTCTCCGTGGGGGAGCAGCAGCTGGATCTGCGCTGCGTGGAGCAGCTGGTGGACGGGGGCCAGACCCAGGCCCTGGCCTGCATGGTGCGCTACGCCCGGGAAAACCTGTCCGGCCTGGGGGTGGCGGACATCGCCCAGGCCCTGGCCCGGCTGCTGGAGGAGCGGGGGTTGGGGGCGGTGTGCGGCGGGGAGCTGGTCCCCGCGGGGCTGGCCCTGCCCCGGATTCAGGAGATTTTCGCCTGCTTTAACCGCTGTTGAGGCTGAAAATGCGCCCATGGAGGACTTCCATGGGCGCATTGCTCTGTCCGCACCTTTTTTGGGCACTTCGCCTTTTCTGCAAAACTCCACCCCAATCTTTTTATGCAAAACGTATAGATTTAGATTGACAAATTCCGCCAATAGTGGTAATTTTTAAGATAGCAGATTTGCTGTTCCAACCAGTTCCAATATCACTCAAAGGAGGTTTCCGTATGTTGTTCCAGACCACGCAGGCCCATGAGGAGCTGCGCGCCAAGATCCGCGCCTTCGCGGAGACGGAGGTGAAGCCCAACGCCATCCTCATGGATCAGGAGAGCCGCTTCCCTGCCGAGGCCGTGAAAAAGCTGGCCGAGATGGGGCTGATGGGCATCCCCTATCCCAAGGAGTACGGCGGCGCCGGACTCGACGTCATGAGCTATGCCATCGCTGTGGAGGAGCTGTCCCGGGTGGACGGCGGCACCGGCGTCATCCTCTCCGCCCACGTTTCCCTGGGCACCTGGCCCATTTTCGCCTTCGGCACCGAGGCCCAGAAGAAGAAGTACCTGGTTCCCCTGGCCAAGGGGGAGAAGATCGGCGCCTTCGGCCTCACCGAGCCCAACGCCGGCTCCGACG
>ERZ808037.1294-NODE-1294-length-16956-cov-15.499496_pt1 | contig 16956 bp, 13 predicted proteins | sample MGYA00380190_ERZ808037 | MGnify/ENA primary metagenome ERZ808037 (study PRJEB31490, sample SAMN06133399) | mouse gut metagenome | isolation source: J9 | host: mice | place: China: Chengdu | collected 2015-05 ... | reverse complement strand
ACGACTTCTTACGACAGTGTGTGTCGCCTTATATCCACCCCCTGAAGTGGGTGGTTTTACGGCGACTGGTGATAAATAGAAAATAAAAAAGGACCCAGATATATCTGGATCCTTCTTCATTACAAGCTATGAGCTAAAGCTCTCAAATAGACATTATTGAATGCTTATCTTAAAAGCAGCTCATTCACACGTTTTAGATACGCTGCTGGGTCATCTAATTGACCCCCATCAGCAAGCAGGGCTTGATCAAAGATAACTTGCGCCAAGTCATCAAACTGCTCGCTTGATTCAAGCTTCTGAATCAAAGGGTGATTTGGGTTCACTTCAAGCGTTGGCTTGATATCTGGTACTTCCTGACCCATTTGTTTTAGCATCTGTACCATTTGTGGTGTTAACTCACCTTCACCCACTACCAGACAAGCAGGACTGTCTACCAAACGGGTTGAGACTTGAACGTCTTTTGCACGCTCACCCAAAGCATTTTTCAGCTTGTCTACCACAGGCTTTAAGTTTTCTTCTGCTTTTTTAGCTTCTTCTTTCTCAGCTTCGTCTTGCAAGTCGCCTAAATCTACTGCGCCTTTAGCAATGTTTTGTAGCTGTATGCCGTCGAATTGAGTTAGGAAGTTCATCGCCCACTCATCGACACGGCTGGTCATCAAGATAACTTCGATACCTTTTTTCTTAAACAGCTCAAGTTGTGGGCTGTTTTTAGCCGCAGCTAAGTTTTCAGCAGTTAGATAGTAGATGGCTTTTTGGCCTTCTTTCATGCGGGCTTTGTAGTCTTCAAAACCAGTCTCCAGACCTTCGTGCGTGCTAGTCGTGTAGCGTAGCAACTTCGCAATGCGCTCTTGGTTGGTCATGTCTTCGCCAAGACCTTCTTTGATCACATCACCAAACTCGCTGTAGAACTGTTTGAACTTCTCTTGCTTTTCTGCATCCTCGCTGTTCGCAAGGCTTGCTAATAGCGTTAACACACGGCGCGCGTTACCATCACGGATAGACTTCACGTCACGTGACTCTTGTAAGATTTCACGGCTCACGTTTAATGGTAAGTCTTGAGAATCAATTACCCCTTTTACGAAACGCAGATACATCGGCAATAACTGCTCGGCATCATCCATGATAAATACACGTTTTACATACAGCTTTAAGCCATGCTGCTGCTCACGTGCGTATAAATCAAATGGTGCCTTAGAAGGGATGTATAGCAGCTGTGTATATTGAACACGGCCTTCTACGCGGTTATGAGTCCAAGCTAGAGGATCTTGGAAGTCATAACTGATGTTTTTATAAAATTCGGTATATTCTTCATCTTCAATTTCTGAACTTGAACGAGTCCAAAGCGCGCTGGCTTTGTTGATAGTTTCCCATTCATCGGTAACGACCATTTCGCCGCCGGCTGGTGCGTCGCTGTCGTCGCCCTCTTCCTTCACATCTTCTTGCCACACTTCTTTACGCATTTGAATCGGTAAGCTAATGTGGTCAGAGTATTTATTGACCAATTGCTTTAACTTGTTGCGGTCAAGGTAGTTGTCTTCACCTTCCGTGAATTCTTCTTTTAAATGTAGTGTAATTGAAGTGCCGCGGCTGTCTTTGGTAATGGTTTCGGTAGTGAATTTACCGGTGCCATCAGATACCCAACGTACACCTTGATCTGCAGGCTCGCCCGCTTTACGTGATTCAACGGTGATGCTATCGGCCACAATAAAGCCTGAATAGAAACCCACACCAAATTGACCAATCAACTGACCATCTTGTTTTTGTGATTCAGACAGCTGCTCTAAGAAGGCTTTGGTACCTGACTTAGCAATCGTACCTAAGTTTTCGATGGTATCTGCTTCATTCATACCGATACCGTTATCAATAAAGGTAATGGTTTTGGCATCTGCATCGATGTCGATACGAACCTTTAGTTCAGCATCGTCTTCATATAAGCTGTCATCACTGGTGGCTTCAAAACGCAATTTATCACAGGCATCCGATGCGTTTGAGACCAGCTCACGCACAAAAATATCTGAATTTGAATACAGTGAGTGAGTCACTAAGTGCAATAGCTGGGCAACTTCAGCTTCAAAAACGTGCTGTGTAGCTTGTTGATTTTCGCTCATAATATCCTCGTAAATAGTCCATAATTATTTTTATGCTGACGCATATACACAGCTTATCTAATTTTTAGTCAGCTTCAGTTAAGCTAGCTTCAAATTTTTATCTGAAAAAACCGTGTATATAGTCGCTCTTGGGTTACCTTACTAATAGGGTCAGTGGCTGTTTTTTTCAAGCGAGATGGCTGATAAATGACATAAAAAAAACGCTCACTCGTCATGAGTCAGCGTTTTTGTCATTTTAAGCAGCGTATTTAGATAAGTATGGCGTGTGATGCTCAGCATCATACAGCCTAGCTTAGCATAGGGCGGATGGTCAAAATCTGCTCACTACGCCCAAAAGGCCCCTGCAAGTCATGCAAAATAGCACTGGTTAAACCAACGCCGTCCTCGCCGTATTGCTGAACTGCTTCAATCCCTAACCATTTTCCTTGTGGTAATCGGTGCATATGAATTTGTAAGTCAGTATTAGGAAAAGCCCACTGCATTTCAGACATTTTCAGCCCTTTTCTGGGAACTACGCCATTGGCGGTATCTACCAATCCCATTATATGAACCAAGTCTGACGTGGCTTCCCCTTGTACCATATCAAGCTCTGTGGTCAACCAAACCAATCCTTTTCCAGGACGTCTATGAGGGTCAGAAGCCAATTTAATACTTTCAATAAAGCCACCCGGCCATCCTTTCATCTCCTCCCATCCTGGCAGGTTATCAGGATGAGAAGTAGCTACCGAGTCTTCTAAACCGGCAATTTCAGAGGTATCTTGAGTTAATAAGCGCCACGCTCGGGCGATGATACAGTCGCGTCCACCGCTACTCATCACGGCTTCAATAAGCTCGATGGTTCTGCCTGGGCGAATACAACGCGTGGTGATCGTAAACTCTTGCAGAGGAATCAATCCTAAGATATCTAAGCCTATCCGAGCTATACGCAGATTTGGCTGAGGAGTGAACAGCTCAAGTTCGCGGGCTAAGATACCTGTGGCTGGTGCCATGTGCTGCTCATGCTCATTCCAGGCCCCTTGAGCGTGTAGCGTTGGCTTGTAATGTGCCACCGTACTATTATCGGCCTGAGTTTCTCGCTTAATAAATTGGTAATATGAAGCCATAAGTCATCCTTAACTTTTTATTGACGGCTGATTGTTTTTATCAAAGCCAAAGCTTTATTCAAAAAAGACCATTTTCAAACTTAAAAAAACTGTGGCTCTTTTTAATAAGCCACAGCTTTTAATCTATCAATTATTTTAAATTACACTCGAACCTGCTTTACAGGGATACGCAGCTCTTTTGGCAGACTGAAGGTAACATTTTCTTCAATGCCTTTTAATTCATCAGGTATGTCACCGCCCCAGTCTTGCAGCTGATTTAATACCTCTTGAATAAGTATCTCTGGTGCAGAGGCCCCAGCTGTCACACCCACTGCTTCCACACCTTCAAACCACTCTTTTTTCATCTCGCCGGCATTATCAATTAAGTATGCTTTACAGTTCATACGCTCGGCAAGCTCACGCAGACGGTTTGAGTTAGATGAGTTTGGTGAGCCGACAACCAATACCACCTGACAACGCTGCGCCAAGTCTTTTACAGCATCTTGACGGTTCTGGGTAGCATAGCAAATGTCGTCTTTACGTGGACCTTGAATGTTTGGAAACTTACTACGCAAAGCATCAATTACTTTTGCGGTATCATCCATAGATAAAGTGGTTTGGGTAACAAATGCTAAGCGATCAGGATTGCTGACCTCAAGCTTCGCCACATCTTCTTCGTTTTCTACCAGATAAATCTCGCCACCATATTGAGGACTAAAGCGGCCCATAGTTCCTTCTACTTCAGGATGGCCTTGATGACCAATTAATACCGCATCCATATTGTCACGGGCAAATTTTGCCACTTCAATATGAACCTTAGTAACCAGCGGACAAGTGGCATCAAATACAGTCAAATCACGGCGCTGAGCTTCATCTTCCACAGCTTTAGAGACACCATGTGCTGAAAAGATAACAATAGACCCATCAGGTACTTCATGCAGCTCTTCCACAAATACTGCCCCACGATTGGCCAAGTCAGAAACCACGAACTTATTATGTACCACTTCATGACGCACATAGATAGGTGGCTCAAAACGTGTCAATGCCTCATTTACAATAGCAATAGCACGGTCAACACCAGCACAAAAACCACGAGGATTGGCAAGATAAATTTGCATAACAGACCTTCACAATAGATAATCGGATAAATAAAGTAGGCCAACGCTAGCTAAATTTTTAGGCTTTTAACTAGATTGAGCAAACTATTTTGTGACTACTTTAACATATCCAGTAAAATAGCACTCATACAAGCTACTATTTTGGTGTAATAAACATCTATTTTTCATAATCGTTTCACCGCACTCATCATTTCAAAACCCAACTCAAAGAGATTTTCTTATATGAAAGGTTCACTATTTATTGTTACTGCTGCTTCAGGCACTGGTAAAACCTCCTTAGTTAAACAGCTTATCGCGACCACCAATGATTTGGCCGTCAGCGTCTCTCACACGACACGTGATCCCCGCCCTGGTGAAGTAGATGGCCAACATTATCATTTTACTGACACCACAAAATTTGTAGAAGGCATTCAAGCAGGTGAGTTTTTAGAGCATGCCCAAGTATTTGATAACTATTATGGCACCTCGCGCCAAAGCGTTGATCAACAGCTCAATTCAGGCGTTGACGTTATTTTAGAGATTGATTGGCAAGGTGCGCTTCAAATCAAAGAACTTTACGATGATGTGACCATGATTTTTATTTTGCCGCCAAGCAAAGCCACTTTACGTCAGCGCCTCTCCTCACGCGGCCAAGACTCTCAAGAGGTCATCGAAAAACGTCTGGCCGGCGCGGTAACAGAGATGCAGCAGTACGTTCATTTTGATTATGTGGTTATTAATGATCAGTTTGAAGCTGCTTTAACTGAGCTTAAATCTATTATTGTCGCCAAACGTCAAACGCTAGATCGCCAGCAAGCCCGGTATGGAGATACCATTAGCGACCTAATCAGCGAATAATTAATAACATTGAGCAGTTAGCTAAATAAAGCTACCCACTTGATACAGTAAATTTGCTATAATGCTTGATTAACTATCGAATTTTTATATATCACCTAGTGATAACAAGAGGACTTTATGGCACGTGTAACCGTAGAAGACTGCTTACATGCAGTAGATAACCGCTTTGAGCTGGTATTGGTTGCCAGCAAGCGCGCCCATCAATTGGCCAAAGGCATCTCTGAGCCATTAGTTGAAGTCAATAATGACAAGCCAACTGTATTAGCTTTACGCGAAATCGCAGCGGGTTTAGTAACTAAAGATATCTTAGACCAACCAGATCACCACTTTGCTACTAATTCATTAGATTTGGCATTAAGCGGCGGTCAAGGTTTTTAATTCCTTTGTTATAAGGTAATTAAAAAAAAGAGCGAGCAGATGGATAGTAGTCCCCTTCTCTTTTAAGCCCGTTTCAATAAGAAAACCACGATAAGCATTTAGCAAATCGTGGTTTTTTATATTTTAACTGGTTTTCATAATAAACCACTGACTCTTAATAGGTCTTAACAACCTTTTCTTGTTAAGCTTTGTAAGGCCCTAGACAACCCTTTATGCTAAGCCTGACCTCACGCCAAAGGCAGTTATTTTGTTTTTTATTTAAAACAATCACAGCTTACTGGTTGACACGAGGCTATTTTTAAGATTAATTAAGAGTCTCACTGCTTATTTATTTTTATTATCCCTATACTATTTTATAGCCCTGTTTTTATACCTTTGTCTTAGATAAATTAATATCTTGGATAAATCAAAGCCCATGAATAAGTTAAGACAGAGGTTTATTCAATAACTTATGGATGTTCAATCTAAACTGATTGCATATTATTGTCTCTTGCCTGGCTGAAGGATGATTAAATGATGTTACCCTCAAATGTTAAAAATATTCCTAATCCTGATGCAAGCTTGTCTGACACTGAAGCTGATATGACTGACTCTCTAAAAACCGACATTGATGGCAATGTTATTAACAATATTGCCAACTCAAATAACATTGTGGACACCTCAATAAGTCCAGATATTACCTTGCCAAACTCATACGACGATGAGCACTTAAATCAAACCTCTTATATGCATAACCTACCTAAGCTTAGCCATCATTTGGTGGATGAAGCTCAGCGTAATTTAATGCGTGCTGTTGCCTACTTAAATGACTCTGAGAAACAAGATGTGTTGAAGGCTTGTGCTTATGGGGACAAAGCACACATAAAAGACAAAAGAAAGTCTGGTGAGCCTTATATCACTCACCCCATCGCTGTTGCTGAGATTCTAGCGGGCTTTAGACTAGACAGAGACACCATTATCGCTGCGATATTGCACGATACAGTCGAAGATACAGAGGTCACCTCAGAAGAGATTTCTCAGCTGTTTGGAGAAACTGTGGCGAGCCTAGTCGATGGCGTTACCAAGCTTAAGTCTTCTAATCATAACAAGAGACAAAACAAAGCAGCCACATTCCATAAGATTATGTCTGCCACTTTAGACGACCCTAGAGTGTTAATTATTAAGCTGGCCGACCGCTTACATAATATGTCGACCTTAGACTCAGTACGCCGAGAAAAGCAAAAGTCTACAGCCTCTGAAACCTTAGAGTTCTATGTACCTTTTGCTCGCTTAATGGGTATGAATGACATCGCCGATTATATGGAAATCTTGTGTTACCGTAACCTAGATCCGGTTATGTATACCAAAATGTCGGACAAACTTTTACAACACGGTTTAGGTCGAAAATACCAAAAAGAGACGATCCAGCAGTACCTAAATTATGTGCTAGACAGACACCATATTTCAGGCCATGTGCGCACTTTAGAAAATACGGTGATTATGTATCGTCAATTTTTCCGTAACCGCGGTGAAATCGATGACTTATTACGTCACTATGCTTTTGAAATTGTCACTAATACCATTGAGGATTGTGACTTATTAGCCGCTTATCTGATCAAGAAATATCGTATCTCCGAGAACTTCGTTGAAGACAATATTCGCCATCCTCTACCCGGTGGCAACCAGTCATTAACGCTGATTTATAAACGAGATAACGATACTATTAAAGTGACCTTGCTCACCCGTAAGATGGAAGCGGTTTCTCGCTTGGGCGTTATTGGTGCCGAACAAGCTTCTGACTTGAGCCGTTCTGTCATTAAAGCTTCTTTACGCAATATGAAAGAGCTGATTGACTACAATACGGAAGGCGAAGGCAAAGAAGGCGATCCTGACTATGATGAAATGGTAGAAACCATTGATGAGCTTATCTCTTATTTAAATACCCGAAAAATTCTGTGCTATAGTCCAAAAGGTCGAGCCTATGAGCTTCCTCGCGGCGCAACAGCATTAGACTTTGCTTATGCAGTGGGCCCGAAAGTGGGCAATATTGCGGTTGGGGCAAAAATCAACGGTGAAAAAGCCAAGCTCGGCTCTAACTTAAAATCAGGTGCCACAGTAGAGATAGAAGTTGACCCCAATGCCAAACCTAAAGCTGAGTGGTTAGGCATCGTGGTCACCAGTAAGGCCCAGCGCTCGCTTAAACGTTGGTTTAGTAGTCTACCCATAGAAGAGCAGCAACAACATGGCAAACAGGCCTTAGATCGCGCTTTACAAACCTACGGCAGATCTCTTGATGACCTTACCGAAGCGGACTGGCAAGACTTACTGTTATGGCAAAATGTTGAGAAGATAGAAGATTTATACGAGCGCATGAGTGCGGGTGCTTTATTACCCCAGTTGGTAGTATCCAGACTGTTTAGTGACGATGTCACCAAGACGCACCAACAAGCCAGCAAAAAAGGCTTTGATCGCCCCAATCAGCTTTTATCCAATGCCAACGGGGTGGAAGTACACTTTGCCGGATGTTGCCGACCCATCTTTGGCGACCCTATTATTGGTCACTTAACTATGCACGGCTTGGTGTTACATCGCCATCGCTGTTATTCTATCGTCAGTAAGTATGTTGATAAGCCCTATGAGCTGGTTCAACTTGACTGGTATAGTGAAGAGGAAATAGAAAAAAGCATTGAGCATCCCAGTGAGCGCCCTCATTTCACTGCCTATTTAAAAATTAATTTGGCCTTAACCGATGAGCAAGTATCCCATGTGCTGTATACCCTAAGACAGTTAAGTATTGGCATTGAAAAATTAGATGTTCGCTCTGACTCAACGATTATTCATGTGATTGTACGCAGTCGTAGCCATGTCTTAGAAGGCATTGAAGCTTTACGTCCTCATGTAGGTTTTGGTAGTATTCGCCGCCTATATCGTTTGTAGCGGTATAAGCAATCCTCAATTTACAAACCAAACCCCTGTAAATATTAATTAATAACAAAGGAAAAAATTATGGCCCGTCAAACTATTCATACTGATAAAGCCCCTGCAGCCGTTGGCGCCTACTCACAAGCAGTAAAAATTCCATCAGCTGGTGGTAGCTTAGTATATATCTCAGGTCAGCTAGGCTTTGATCCAGAAACTATGGAGCTTCGTGACGGCTTTGACGCTCAGGCAGCTCAAGTTATGGATAATATTGAAGCCATCTGTGAAGCGGCTGGTGGTAAGTTAAGCGATGTGGTTAAGTTCAACGTATCTCTAACAGATTTGAATGATTTTGGTGCCCTAAACGCTATCTTCGCTGAGCGTCTGGCTGAACCATATCCTGCCCGTGCTGCAGTACAAGTAGCGGCTCTACCAAAAGGCGGTATCGTTGAGATTGAATCTATCTTATTTATCGAAGACTAATCTATTTATTTAGAAATAATGGCTTAAACATTAACTGATAGATACTTGTAGCTTATGCATTAGGTTATCAATTAAACAGGCTTTAGTTGATAACCTTTCACTTAAGGAGGCTTCCACCTGATGCTAATTCGTGTCGCCCTACCGGTTCCTCTTTATCGTGAATTCGACTATCTTCCCCCATCTGATACATCAAACAATCCTGATCCAAATAGCACCGATCTAAATACCATCGATCCAAATACCACCGCCCTTCCCCCAATTGGAGGAAGAGTGCAAGTCTCCTTTGGCCGGCAAACCTTAATCGGTATTGTTGTAGATCATGTTGACAGCAGCCTTAGTGAAATCCCTGTTAACAAGCTTAAAGCCATAAAACAGGTTATTGATAACAAACCCTTGCTAAGTCAGCAAATGCTGTCTTTAGCCCGCTGGCTAGCCGGTTATTACCACTACCCTTTAGGTGACGTTCTATCAGTCATGTTGCCGACCCTAATTCGCCAAGGCAAGCCTCTAGACTTGTTAATTACTCATTGGCGTATCTTACCCAATGTCAGTGAAGCTGACTTTCATAGCAATGCGCACAAGCAAAGACAGCAATTTGCCATGCTCAAGCTACATGGTGAACATGGAGCGAGTGAAGACACTTTACTTTTAGAAGGCATGCAGCGTCCTTTTTTAAAGCTTCTTGAGGAAAATGGTTTAATCGAGCGCTTTTTGCAGCCGAAATCTGCACCCAATCCAGTTACCCTTGCTAAGATGCCTCTGACGCTCAACGAGCAACAAAAACAAGCGGTTGATAGCATTGTGGCGACGGCTAAAGAGGCCAAATACTGCGGATACTTATTAAATGGGGTAACCGGTAGTGGCAAAACTGAAGTCTACCTTCAGGCCATGCAGTCTGTATTAGAAGCTGGCAAACAAGTCCTGGTACTGGTGCCTGAAATTGGGTTAACCCCACAAACCAGAGCTCGCTTTTCTGAACGCTTTGCTGCCAATATTCTACTGCTACATTCTGGGCTGAATAATACGCAGCGTATGCATGGCTGGGAGGACTGCCGAGAAGGACGGGCTCAAATTATTATCGGTACCCGTTCCTCCATCTTGCACCCTTTTGCCAACTTAGGGCTCATTGTGGTCGATGAATCCCATGATCAGTCTTATAAACAGCAAGACACCTTACGCTATCACGCCGCAGATGTGGCGCTATATCGAGGCTATCAACTGGGTATCCCCGTAGTACTTGGCACGGCGACCCCATCACTAGAGCACTTAAAACTGGTTCAAGAAGGTAAGTTAACCGAGCTTGTGCTCTCACAGCGTGCTGGCAATGCAAAAACAGCGACCTTGAAGTTGGTCGATGCCCGTGACAAGCCCACTCTATACAGTGACTTGCCAGCGGCACCCAGTGAGCAAGCTTCTTTATTACCGAATTTGAAAAACTCGCAAAATACCGGACTGACAGATGACACCATCCATGCCATCCGAGATACCTTAGAGGCTGGTGAACAAGTATTGGTGTTTTTAAATCGCCGAGGCTATGCCCCTATTTTGCTGTGTGAGGCTTGCGGTTGGCAAGCAGACTGTGTCCGCTGTGAAGCTCATTTAACTGTGCATCATAGCCAGTTAAACAGCAACCAGCCAAGCTATCTAAAATGCCATCATTGTGACTGGCAAGCCTCTATCCCATTGGCTTGTCCAGATTGTACCAGTGTCAACTTAAATGCTGTGGGCATGGGCACCACTCGATTGACAGAAAGCTTACACGCTCTTTTTTCAAACCCACAAACCAGCAAAAAAACCTATCCCATCATCCAAATTGACCGAGACACCACTCGAAAAAAGGACAGCTGGGAAGACATATACCGTCGCATTAATAGTGGTGACCCTGCCATATTAGTGGGTACCCAAATGGTGGCCAAAGGGCATCACTTTCCCAATGTTACTTTAGTCTGCTTGCCAAATGCTGACCGTGGATTTTTATCTCCAGACTTTCGCTCACCAGAGCACACAGCCCAATTAATTGTGCAGGTTGCCGGACGTTCAGGACGAGGTAGTAAGCCGGGTAAGGTATTAATTCAGACCGTTCAGCCTGAAAATCCCTTACTACGCAAACTGGTCCGTGATGGCTATCAACCTTTTGCTTTAGAGCTACTAAAAGAACGTAAGATGTTAGGTCTGCCCCCCTATACCCATGGCGCGCTCATTCGCTGTGAAGCAAAGACCTTACAGCGGGCAACTCAAGTATTAAAAGATGCCATCTCTATCATGCCGCAGCATCAGCTGGCCATTTTAGGTCCTATTGATGCCCCAATGAAAATGAAAAACAGCCGTTACCATAGCCAACTCTTACTATTATCCAAGCAGCGGCAACCCTTGCATCAACTATTAAACTACTGGTGGCCACAGGTTCTACAGCTGCCGTCAGCAAAGTACTTAAAGCTGACTTTAGATATCGACCCAGTAGGCTGGTAATATAGTAGACTATCTATATATTTTTAATATAATTTAAATAAATTGTGGCCCTTGCCTAATCTGCTACGGTTAATCGGCAATGGAGTAGCCCCTGTCGCTTATTTGGAGATAAAAAGGTATTTATGACCTCACAAGATCCTAAATCTAACCAAGAGCCGAATCCGATTATCGCTCATGATCCACCCCACTTTCATGACGAACCCAAAGCGCGTGATATGAGTAAGCAGCGTCGTACTCTGCTGTTTAGCTTTATTCTGATAACCTTCTTTATGTTGGTCGAAGCCATTGGTGGCGTGTTGACCAACAGTTTGGCTCTTTTATCTGATGCAGGTCATATGCTGTCGGATGCTGCTGCCTTAGGGGCGACTCTACTGGCCTTTAAAATTGGTGAAAAAGAAGCCAATAAACAAAAGACCTATGGCTATAAACGCTTTGAAATCTTGGTCGCTGGGGCTAATGGCGCCACCTTAATCATCATTTCGCTAATGATTGTCTGGGAAGCGATTGGACGCTTCGCCTCTCCCCCAGACATTGCCTCTAAAGGCATGTTAATCATTGCGACTATTGGCCTGACCGTTAACTTAATAGTGGCGTATATGCTACACCGCAGCGGTGCTTCTCACAGTCACGACCCTGAAGATTCTGAGTCAGAAGGTCAAAACCTAAACATGCACAGTGCTTACCTACATGTATTAGGCGACCTACTCGGTTCAGTAGCTGCCATCGTTGCAGCCTTAGCGATGATGTGGATGGGCTGGTGGTGGGCGGACCCTGTGGCTTCCGTTGTGGTCGCTATCTTGATTTTGATCAGTGGTTTTAGAGTGGTTAAAGCATCGACTCACATATTAATGGAAGGCACTCCAGAAGAGATTTCATTAGATGAGGTGAAGGAAACCATTGAGTCTCATGAACACATTATTACCGTTCATGATTTGCATGTGTGGAGTATCACCAGTGGCCTACACGCCTTATCGTGCCACGTGGTTGTCGATGGAGACATGCGCATCTTAGAGGCCAGTGAGTTGATTCACGATATTGAGCACAGTCTAGAGCAATTAGGCATTAGCCACACGACCATTCAAGTTGAATCGGTTGAGCACCCTCACAACAGAATTGAGGCCATTGTCTGTGCTTTAGAAGACCCTAATCTCAATACAGAACAGGGGCATATCGGTCACCACCACCATTAATCCTCTTTAAAAATCGACACCTACTAAGAGACATAAGCACCTATCACATCACTGAAGATGGGTGCTCTATGTCTTTTTTTATTTATATCATTTTCTATTAATGATGCGTCGTTTTTTTATAAAGATAGCGCAGTAACGGATAAATGAGCCATACGGTTGCAAAAAGAGTCAGGCATATTGAGAAAATCAGGACACCGATACGTATAATCATATCCAACTGCATACTGCCTACCCAGACCTCAGGCGCTATGGTTGGCCCCATGGTAGAAGCCACTGCCAGATAAAAAGAAAACAAACACAGGCCTACAGCCAACACCACTCTGGCAAAGGTAATCAAAATGATATCTAGTATTGTGTCACTGTCTTTATATTTGAGTATATTTAGCACACAGTCCTCCTTGTAGGGATTCACTTTAGCCAACTACCCATAATAAGCGTGAATAATCCTTCAATACCATCGTATTCTTGTGTTCCAATCTAACTGATGTTCTGACGGACTGTGTCTTAGTTCGCTTACTTTAACGTTTGGCGGATAGACTCAATCTCTTCGATATATTGTTCAGGCGTTACTTGCAAAATACGAAATAGCTCAAGCACAAACTCGTGAGAACTATAAAAGGGATCAATATAGCTTCCATCTAAGCCTAAGTTTTTACTACAAAGGACATAGCGCAGGCGATCAGTGGCCGCAAAGGTGTGCTTTTTAGGATAGCCCATCGCTTTTACAATATCGCTTGATCTAAGATGCAGTAGGATAATTTGTTGCACAGCCAAAGTTGCCAGTGGACATTTTGGCGTATATCGAGGGGCGTATTGGAAGGTATTGGCAGGCGCTGCTGTGGCAGCTAGAGATTGAAACTTACACATAATAGACTCCTGGAACTCCGACTGAAACGAATCTTAAAAGGCACAAAGGACCGTGTCGGAGTACAGGTTCATGCGCTTTACCAGAGTTATTTTATATCGTGCTGGAAGTTGCAGTGATAGAAGTCATTAATTGATAACCTACCTATCCATTAAACCCACGATGATGAATTATTATATTATCACAAAGTTTTAACTGAATAAATAAAAGCTCAGCCTATTTTATTCGCTGAGCTTCTTCCCTTTAGGCCATACGATAAACTAAGGTTATCGCCAGCAGTTAAAGACAACAGTTACAAAGTATTGATGGGTACTTTTAAGTAACGTACGCCATTGTCTTCTGGCTCTGGCATCTCACCTGCTCGAATATTAACCTGGACAGAGGGGATAATTAATCTTGGCATATCCAATGTGGCATCGCGCTCAGTTCTCATTTTCACAAACTCGGCTTTGCTGACCTCATCACGAACATGAATATTATGCGCCTTTTGTTCAGCAACCGTGGTGACTGGTGAGTGAGTGCGTCCCTCTGGTGGATAATCGTGACATAAATATATCTCACTATCACCCGGTAAAGACAATATCTTTTGGATAGAGTGATATAAATCATCCACATCACCACCAGGAAAATCAACGCGTGCGGTGCCTACGTCAGGGGCAAATAGCGTATCACCAACAAAGACTGCCAACGCATGCTCACTGTCCGTCGTATCCTCAGCAATATAAGCCATGTCTGCAGGCGTATGGCCTGGCACATGCATCACGCTAAGTTTAATATCGCCTAGCATAAACTCAGTGCCCTCTTCAGTCAGTACATCAAATTGACTGGCATCGGTTTTAAAATAATTGTCTAAGTTAAATACCTTTTTGAATATCTTTTGAACTTCAGTGATGTGCTTACCAATGACAAGCTCACCGCCAAGCTCCTGCTTAATATGATGAGCCGAACTAAGATGATCGGCATGAGCATGGGTCTCAATAATATATTTTAAGCTCAAGTCATGATCTTGTACATAATTGATAACCTCATCCACTGATTGAGTGCTGGTATGACCTGACTTAAAATCATAATCCAACACAGGGTCAATAATGGCACACAGCTTATTGACCTCATCAATTAATACGTGAGTATAAGTCTCCGTATCCTCATGTAAGAATGATTTAATTTGCATAGGACTCCCCTTTATTCTAAATTTGCTTTTACTTTATAATGCCTGAAAATGTTTATAGTTACTACATAGTAATATACTTAATAATATTATATATATAAATATAGTAACAGCAGCTTATTTTTTGTTATTATTATCGTTCTTACTTCCAAATCCATAAAAAAAGCTGGCAACTGCCAGCTTTTTTTATAACAAAACGCATTAACTCATTTGTTTAGAATAAAACACGAACACGGATGGTTTCTTTGATGTTTCTTAGCTGATCTAGAGCTTCTTGTGAGTTGCGGTTATCTACATCCATAACCAAATAACCCACGTCACCTTCAGTCATTAAGCTTTGAGCTAAGATGTTGATGCCTGCGCTCGCAAATGAGCTGTTGATTTGTGACAATACGCCTGGTACGTTTTTGTGGATGTGTAACAGACGGTGTGAGCCCTCTTTCACTGGAATGCTAACTTCTGGGAAGTTAACAGAGGTCGTAGTATCCCCTGCATCAGAGTATTTAACAAACTTCTCAGCCACTTCAAGACCAATGTTAGCTTGGGCTTCTTGAGTAGACCCACCGATATGTGGCGTCAAGATTACGTTGTCAAACTTACGCAGTGGTGACTCAAACTCTTCGTCTGCTGATTTTGGCTCTTTCGGGAACACGTCTACGGCAGCGCCTAAGATTTTTCCTGACTCGATAGCAGCAGCTAAGTCATCAATTTCAACACAAGTACCACGGGCTGCGTTAATAAAGTAGCTGCCCTCTTTCATTAGGTCAAACTGCTCTTTTTTCATCATATAACGCGTACTTGGCAGGTCTGGCACGTGCAGAGTGACGATATCTGCAGTTTGTAGTAGCTCTTCTAAGCTGCCTACTTGCACCGCGTTACCTAGTGGTAGCTTAGTCATGACATCATGATAAATAACTTTCATACCTAAGCTTTCAGCCAATACAGACAATTGTGAACCAATTGAACCATAACCCACGATACCCATGACTTTACCACGAACTTCATGTGAGTTCTTAGCAGATTTACCCCAACCACCACGGTGTACAACCGCATTTTTCTCAGGGATACCACGGTAAAGCATAATTGCTTCGGCTATTACCAGTTCAGCAACTGAACGGGTGTTTGAATAAGGGGCATTAAATACAGGAATACCAAATTCACGAGCAGCTTCTAAATCTACTTGGTTGGTACCAATACAGAAACAACCGATTGCAATAAGTTTTTCTGCTTTCTCAAGAATGTCGCGAGTTAACTGAGTACGTGAGCGAATACCGATAAAATGAGCGTCTTTAATTTTTTCTTCTAATTCTTCAGGATCTAAAGCATGCGATAGATATTCAATGTTGGTGTAGCCCGCATCATTTAAAACCTTCAGTGAATTCTCGTGTAAGCCTTCTAGCAGTAAAAAACGTATTTTATCTTTCTCAAGCGATAATGCCATGTCTTTGCCTTTATTTTGATGGGTTATTAATTTTCAATGGGTTATTAACTACTAACCTTATCAGGTATCACTTTGCCTTGAAAAGCGTCAAAGTAACAAATATGACTTTAAGTGAGTCACAATCTCTGTGACTGCCCTAAAACTAAAGTCGCTCGTCTCATACTGCGACTTACATACTCTATTAGCACTATGTCATAATACAACTATCTTATAACATATTTTATTATTTTGGCAGACTAAATTATGAATAAAGTCCTGCCAAATACGACTATAATGATAAAACTTCAGTTATGCGGTTTGTCGCAACTGGCTTTTGTTTGTTTTTAAATTGTTTCGTATCCTAAACTTCTGTAGAGACCAATATGACTGCATCCAATATTTCAAATACTGCCTCCACTGCTCACGAGTTAGCACATAGCTCAGATCAATCACCAGTTGATGCCCCAGAACTTTCAAAAGACCAAACGACAGACCCCGAAGCATTAACTACTCTACTCACCAGCCTAACCACCACTCACGGCTTTGACGACAGTCAAATCAAAACAGACAGTGAAAGCCTAGAGCACTGGGGGAAAGACTGGACCAAACATTTTGCCCCAGCGCCTTGTTCGGTTGTATTTCCTAAATCAACCGAACAAGTGCAATCAGTGATTAAACTTGCCAATGAGCACAATATCGTCGTCACCCCAAGCGGTGGGCGTACTGGTTTATCAGCAGGTGCTGTGGCCAGTAACGGTGAGATTGTAATTAGCCTTGATAAAATGAATAAGATTGGTGAGTTTTATCCAGCCGACAGAATGGTTGAGATTGAAGCCGGTGTGATTACCGAACAGTTGCAGCAATTTGCTGAAGACAAAGGCTTGTACTATCCTGTCGACTTTGCTTCAGCAGGCTCTAGCCAAATTGGCGGTAACATTGG
>ERZ808037.1293-NODE-1293-length-16962-cov-3.597335_pt1 | contig 16962 bp, 9 predicted proteins | sample MGYA00380190_ERZ808037 | MGnify/ENA primary metagenome ERZ808037 (study PRJEB31490, sample SAMN06133399) | mouse gut metagenome | isolation source: J9 | host: mice | place: China: Chengdu | collected 2015-05 ... | reverse complement strand
TTCTTTCGATGTCCGTCCGCACCAGCTCCAGGACTTCCCTGCGGCTGATGTCCAGGAAAAGCCCCTCTCCGTTTTTCCGCAGCGCAAAGGGCTCCATGGAAGCGTCCCTTGTCAGAAGAGGCCGCATCCAGATACCGGGGCGCACTCCGGCCCGCTTCATCTCCTCCGCCACCTCTTTCATGCTGCCGAACTTTTCGTTGCCCTCTTTCCAGGGGCCGCCGTTGTAGCCGCCCTGCGTCCTCTGCCAGCCATCGTCTATGACCATCCAGGGCCTCACCGGAATGTCCTCGCACATCTTGGCCAGGAAGCGGCAGTTGCGCAGAATCAGCTCCCTGGAATTGTTCCCATAGGCATAGTACCAGTCGTTCCCGCCGATCACCGGCTCCGTGAAAGTGCAGTCCTTACTGCTCATGGCCTTGCAGAAAAGCCTGAGATTCTCGAAAGAATCCCCCTCATAGGCCCTCAGGACTACCGTGGATGCCGTCAGCTTCCTCTCCCCCAGGGCCAGCGGGAGGGTGCCGTTCCTCACATCCATCCACAAATCCACCCCGTGGCAGTTCACCGTCCAGGCACACAGCGCGTCAGGCTGCGTCCTGACGCCGCAGCAGACATCCGTCCCCTGGCCGGAAGCCATGAAATACCAGTGGTACACCGCTTCCGGATTCAGCGGCTCGAACCGCAGCGTGCCATAGCCCCTCTCGAAGGCATCCCCCAGATACAGCGCCTCCGCCGGAAATGTGTTCTCCCAGGACAGCTGTACGTGGGAAACCGCTTCTGTGGGGCTGGACAGGATCACCTGAAATTCCTCTTCCGTCCCCGCCAGCTCCACAGAGATGCCCTTCTCCTTACAGCTCCATCGCCCGTCCGCCTCCTTAAGGACGAGCCAGCTCCCGGGCTGCGTCTCCACTCTTACGCTCCGGGGATATCCCATTTTTCCTATCATCTTCGTCTCTCTGCTCCTTCCATATATAATGTAATCAGTCCCTCTGCCCGGCATGCATTCCACTGCTTCCATTTCAATGTACGATGCAGGTACCGAGATTGGGTACCGAAACCATCTCTGCTCTTTCCCATATCCTACCTTCACTTTAAAGAAAACCTCCTGTCTTGTCAAGCGGTTTTCCCGCCTCCCGGAAAGCCCTCCCGGAAGACCTGATCCCCCCGACTACGCTTTTCCAGGTGCCTTTCTGACCAGGCGCATGATTCCGCTTCTTAAAATTCCGGGAGCTTATCCGTTACATTCGTTTCAAAATTTTACGATTTCGTATGCTCCTTTTTGAGAAACCTTAAAATATATTTACATTTGCGTTTTTCGGCACTTTTATCCATTTCAACAGCGCCACCTTCCAGTTCAACCGGGGAGAAATCTCCGACTGGGAGTACAATCACGAAAACGGCGGAGAGCCCAGACGCTTCCCCTTTCATGAAAAGGAGCTGTATTTCTCCATTCTGGATTTGACCGCCGGAATCGGCAGAAAGTCCTGCACGTCGCAGCAAAAAGAACTGATCAAAGGCCAGATTACAGAGCTTCTGACCAATTATGGAAAGATTCCTTTCCTGATTGTGGACGGCTGGGACGCGGGATGGGGCGGCCCCACCTATGAGATGCTGCCTTTCGAGGAGCTCAACAGCCTGGTCAAATCCCTGCAGCCCCACTGCCTGCTGATGAACATAGGCTGCACGCAGAACAACGGCAACACGGACATCCCTGTCTTCGAGAACGCAGCTGGCCAGGAACTGGAGGACAGCTTCCGCGGCCCCGGCCTGCTCTGCAACAAGCTGACCCGCACCTGGTTCTGGCGCCACGACGACCCTCAGACCCCGGTCACCAGCGCTTCCCATGTGCTGGATAAAATGGGCGGATATTTTGCCCGGAACGTGAACTTCCTGATCAACCTAAGCCCCAATACCCTGGGCAAAATCGACGACAACCTCGCCGCCGAATTTGCGGAAATCGGAAAACACATCACTTTTCCGGCTCCGGTGGACAGCTTCCAGGCATAGGATTTCCTGATGTACCAGATTTCCCGATGAACCAGATTTTCTGACATGAAAAGGGCAGCTTCTCAGCTGCCCTTTGATAAATCCAGCTTATTTTTTAAGGAGCCGCGAAAAATGCCGTTACCTGGTCTCGTCTTTTTTCTTCCTCTGCGCCAAGATGGCCGCGATTGCAGCCCCTGCAAGGATAATGCCGCCTGCCGCGACAGGATACGCGTTTTTCCGCTCCTGGCCGGTCTTCGGACTTTCCTGTACTGCCATGTTATTTTCCTTTGTTTCGGCTGCATTTTGTGTACTTCCGCTTTCCGGCTGTGCAGATTGCGCAGGCTGCGCGGGCCGTATCGGTTTTGTGGCACCGCCGTTTCCCTCGTTGTCACTGCCGTCTTCTTTCTCTCCTAGCACAATGACATACTCCGATGCATGGGTAAAAGGAAATGATATCGTTCCGTCCTCCGCTACTTTATCCACACCCTGGAGCTCAAGCTTCCCATTGCCTGTATTGTAGTAGTACAATCTGGCGGCAAGCCCTTTGTTTTCTTTCCCCAGGTTCAGGGAAAGCACTGCCGTAAAACCGAATTCCCCGTCATAAGCCAGACTTAGCTGGACGCTGTAGCGCTCTCCTGTGATATTGTTCACGATATCCACCGGAATCGTATTCGCTCCTGTCTTCACGGAAAAATCAATGTCGTCCGCTTTCTCTGTAAGGATGCTTTTCCCGTCCACGCTCCATAGAATGCCGCTGCCCATGTCAAAAGTGATGGTGATGTCCCTGCCTTTCAGGCGGTCAAAGATGTCCCCCGGAACCATGGCCGTCCCGTTCATGTCTACATGGATGATACTGTTCTCACCCGCTTTTTCTTCCTCTGCCCTGATGACGTCCCAGCCTTTCTTTCCGTCATCGCCTTTGATGAACGGCTTTCCGGCATCTTCCTCATCGCCTCCCGGCTGGTCATCGGTGGGCTTCTCTTTCGTGATGGAAACCGTCACAGTCTCTTTCTCATAGTTGCCTTTGTCCGGCCCATTGTAGACAGCTACAGCGTCCACCGGTTCTCCGGCTTTCAGCAAAGCATCCGGTTCCTGCCACTCCCATCCGTCCGGCAAAGCCACGTCGCTTACCTTTTCGAAATCCTTAGGCACATCCCTCTTGCTCTCCGGCATGTTCGGGGCATTCGGCGCTTTGTTCACTATGATTGCCGCTGTTCCCTCCGCGGGAAGATAAAGCTGATTCTCCGGAGTGAAGATCCACACGGCGCTTCCGGTTCCCGCAACCGGCATCGTCTCAGGTTCTTTCCATGTAAGAGTGCCCTCCACCGTGTTTCCATCGCCGTCCACAAATTCCGCATCATGAAATACCAGCTTCGACAACGTCTCCCCATAGGTAAGCGTATTGTTCCGCAAGGTCACCTCTGTATCCGCTTTCAGGCTTACAGGCATCCGGTCGGTCAGCTTCACCTTTACTGTGACTACAATATCCGTATAATTCCGTGTGGCAACGGTAACGGTTATGGTCCCCTCATCCCCTATGTTTCCGGTTCTTGTGGTATAGGATAATTTTCCGTCATATACGGCAGGTTCCGCGCTGTATGCCACATTTCCCGATATCTCCGACATTGCATAGACTGCTGTCCCACAGTCGTTCGGAAGCAGCGGAGCAAGGTCAATGGTTTCCGTATTTTCCATGACATAGCAATATTTTCTGTCAACTTTCGCCGCCGTAAACCCGCTCTTCTGCGCTACGCTGACAGTGATGATCACGCTGCCCTCGGCTGCATTGTAGTTCGCGGACGCCGGCAAGGATGCCTTGATAGTCGCTTTGCCTGCGTTGTTGATAGTGACTGTGCCGTTTGTTACAGATATCACATCTTCCCCGTCTGTCACTTCATACTGTACGTCTGCCTCCGGATTGTCATCCGTGATATCCAGAGAAAATGGCCCATCTCCATAGACCTTATTGTAAACTTCTGTGCCCCCTGTGATTTCTGCGTCCAACGGATGAATCGTCACAGATGTGGGAATGCTCCCTGCCAGCCCGGGCAAGGTATAATTATCACTGTCCGCTCCCCCGAGGGTCAGTCCGGACAAGGTCACGGAGGTATATGTTCCCGCGTCAGCGCTGCCCACTTTCCCCCGTATCCCGCTCAGTTCCACCGCCACATCGTCCTCCGGCGCGGCCCCGCTCAATGTAACCGCCGTAATATCCACTGCGTCCGTTCCGTCATAGTCTCTGTCAGCAGCTGCCGCGCTCTCTATTGTCAGCTCTTTTGCCAGGATCCTGACCGTAAAGGTGCATACCAGCTCCACCTGATCCGTCTCCATGCCCTGGGGATTCATGACAGCCTTATACTTGTATTCTCCCTTGCGCAGCGTATCAAGATAGGACGCTTTTAAGGTAAGCCTGCCGTCTCCGCCTACTGTATAATGCTCCGTACTTACAGCATTGCCCTCCCCATCCATAAGCCCCTGGAACGTATTTCCATTCAGGTCAAACTGCACGATGCAGTCCCGGCTTTGCTTATAAGTATAATCATACACCGCAGGCGTCACAGAGCTCTCCTTGTAAATCACCATGCCCTCATTGTTGAAAACAGCTGTGTTCCCTGCCCTGTCCGTCACTTTGGCATAGACGAGATAGGTTCCCCCCGCGTCCAGGCTGATGTCTCCTGTATACGTCTTCCACTCTATGCTGTCCGGCTCTGTGATTTCTCTGTCTGAGATATAATATTGTTTTCCAGTGTCCGCTACTCCGCTTCCCTCCACTCCATCCTTCTCATCCGAATACCTGATTCTTACAGTTATGTAGTCTTTATAGAACAGGCCGAATGTTATTTTGTTCATGAATTCTTTCCATTCATCTGTGTCAATCTGATATTCCGCTGTGGGCATGATAGTGTCTTTCACGGTAATCTCCACTTTGCCGCTGCTTTGGCCGTAGTTCGCCTGGTCTGTCGGCGTGAAGCTCCATGTATAGGCATGTGTGCCATACTCCAGCACGGTGTCTGTCAGGCTTAATGCTCCGGCCACGGTCTCATCGGTACGGTTCAGGGCCACTTTCGATATGTCAAGGGTATCGCTCAGCTCCTCCGCTGTGACTGTCCCGATGTCAGGTACCGCCTTTTTGATTTGAAATTCCCCGCTGGCAGTGCCTGAGTAGTTCCCGTCTGGGGCAGCGGTAATCGTCAAAGCGGCAGTGCCGACGTTGATATTGTTGGCGGCAGTGATGATATACTGGCCGGGGGCAACAATATTTCCGTCCAAAACCACCGTTACCTCCTCTGCTGCCGGAATCTGTGCCGTCCCATCGTAGACATAATCGCCGCTGACCGTCACCTGCGCTGTCTCCAGAGGAGCCTTGTGGGTGGCGATCTGCACAGAGCTGCTGGGGGAGGGCTTATAATTGGCATCCTCCTTCAGGCGGGCATAAAAGGTATACTCTGTGTTGGGCGACAAGCCGCTGAAGACAGGGCTGTCCTGCCAATTGGTTCCGTCCATGCTGTACTCCGCATCTGCAATGGCATCCAGCGTGACACTGTTCCACGTGATTCCGCCCTCTGCCGCCGTGGGAGCGGATGGGGCCCCCTTATCCCCTTTGGTGATTGTCCCGGCAGTGGTGACTGTATCCACAGAAAGCTGGTACCATTCCGCATTTGCGCCGCTCAGGGTGATGTTGCTGGCGGTAATGATCTTGTTCTCTCCCACATCAAAGCTGTCGTAGGCGAAATCCGCCGTGACAGTCACATCATCGCCCTCCACCAAGCCGTCCAGCTTGATGGACAACTGTCCGTCGGGCACATCTGCCGTTCCGTCATAAGGCTTCGCGGTATCTCCCTGGATACTTGGCGTCACGGGAATCTTAATGTATTCGATTTTCTCTATCGGCCAGTAATTCTCCTGGGTATAGCCCTCGGATCTGGCAGGGATATAGATTTTTTCCAGACCGGTTTCTCGATTGCTGTAAAAAACATTCTGTCCGCCCAGGGTCGGGGCTGTATTGTCTGTAAATGTCAGTGTGGTCAATTTATAGCAATAACTAAATGCACCGTTCCCGATGGATGTCACACTGTCCGGGATATTTATCTGCGCAAGTTCATCGCACATGCTGAACGCATCGGTTCCGATAGATGTCACTCCTTCAGGCAACTCCATCTGCGCAAGCTTTGCACAGTATAGAAATGCGTAATCTGGAATCATCGTCACTCCATCCGGCAGACTGGTCAGCGCAAGACCTGTACAGCTGTTGAATGCGCTCTGTCCTATGGATGTCAAGCCGCTGGGCAGTTCTGTCAGAGCCATTTCATAGCATTGGCTAAAGGCGCTGTTTCCAATGGAAGTCACTCCATCCGGCAGTTTGGTCAGCGCAAGCTTTTCGCATTGATTGAAAGCGTGATGCGGTATCACTGTCAAACCGCTGGGCAATTCTGTCAGCGCAAGTTTTTTACAGCCATAAAAAGCGCCCCGGCCAATAGAAGTCACACCTGCGGGCAGCTTATTCAACGCAAGGCTGGCGCAGTTGTAAAATGTGTAGTCCTTGATTGCAGTCATGCCTTCGGGAAGCTTTGTCAATTTAAGGTTGGCACAGCTATCAAATGCGGAGCCTTCGATGGAAGTCAAGCCATCGGGCAATTTGCTCAGCGCAAGCTGCTTACAGCCTTGAAAGGCACTGCCCCCAATTGAAGTCAGGCTTTCGGGGAGAACTTCAAGCGCAAGACTGGAGCAGTTTAGAAAGGCACCGCTTCCAATTGAACTCAAACTGTCAGGCAGTGTTATCTCACTAAGCGCGGTACAGCCACTAAATGCATGCATTCCAATCGTAGTCAAGCTTCTTGGCAGCTTCACCGCTTTAAGATTGGTACAATGATAAAATACGGAATCCTCGATTGAAGCCAAGCTACTACCAGATAAATCAATCTCTCTAAGGCTGGTGCATCCCTGAAATGCATACTGCCTGATTGTAGTTAAGCTTGTCTTAGACAGGTCTATCGCTGCAAGGCTCATGCAGTTCTGAAATGCTTTACTTCCAATGAAAGAAAAATTGTCAGGCAGGTTTATCGTTGTTAGGCTGGTGCAGTCACAAAATGCTTCGCCATCAAATGAGGTCACGGTTTCAGCCAATACTACCTCTCGAAGATTGCTGCAGCCCTTAAATGCCGCATATCCCACGGAGGCCATTCCCGGCGCAATTACCACCTTGGTAATCTGGTCTTTGTAACCATTCCATGGCACTACAAAAGACGAATCCCTAAAGCCCGGCATAGATCCGTTTCCCGTAATGGTAATGGTGCCAGTATCATCCAACGACCAGTGAAATGCATCATTGCCAAATCCAAAATTTCCAGACGCAGTTTCACCCGCCGGAGCCGGGGCTTTGGCGGCATCCAACGTCTTCTGCAGTTCATAGCAGCGGGTCATGTCCACCTGCTCCTGTTCCTCTTCTGTCAATTCTGTATAAAGAGCGAGAATCCTCTCAAGCTGTGATGTCACCTCCTCCGCGCCATCCCCGTCCACTCCATCCGGCAGAGCGGCAATCAAGTCCTCGATGGGGCAGATGCGGCACTCATATCCGCATGGAATGTCATCATCCTCAGAATACCCGCAGTCCGCTGTATGTTCCTGGTGATGCGCACAGAGCCCGGTGTTCTGCGTATTTGGATTTGTATTTATATTTATATTTGCATTTGCATCTGTATTTGTATTTATATCTGCATCTGTATATAAATCCGTATTCCCCTGCTGGGCATCATCGTTGATTTCTGCCCCTTTCCCTGTACATCCTGAAAGGTCGGAATCTTCCTGGCAGCACACAGGACAGTCCTGATTTCGATTGTCCTCGTTACATAATGCTTTGCAGACACATTCTTCGGTATTTTCTTCTGGGCTGCTAAAAACCTTGCCTGATTCTGCTCCGCCATTCAACTCTGCTCCACCATCCGCTTCCGGCTTCTTCGCGCTGTCGGCTATCCCGTCCTCTTCCTCGCTCGCTCCGCCGCCACAGATTCCGCACACAAAAGCGCACTCATGTGTCTCCCCATAACCGCAGTCCGCCGTATGCTCTAAGTGATGTCCACAAATGCCCGCATCCTGGCTTCCTGAAGCTGCAGGCGTTTGATTTTCCGAAGCCGACACCGTCCAGCTTCCCAAAGGCTGCGTGTTGAACACCATGGCTGCCGCCAGCAGAATCCCCATGCCACGCCTCAGTCTCTTTTTCCTTTCGCCCCAGATTCTTTTCCCGCAGATTTTCCCACAAAGTTTCTTTACCATGCCCAATATTCCTCCGTTCTGAAGTATCCTACCGCCAGATTCTGCTGCCATCCGGTAAAAGCATGTTATCAGTATACGGTTTTTTCCCTATTTTTCCATGAACTTGGCTCGAATCGCAAAAATCCGTCACGAATTGTACTTTCACCTCTCGAAATTCTTCTGGTTTTGTGCTATGGTATAGCAAGGAAATTCACTGCCCATGCCAGGCACAGGCGGGGGCAGATGCGGAACTGGAAATAGGAGGCTCTTCTATGCGGATTGCCCTTGTAGATGACATTGCGTCAGAACGGGAAGACTTGAGAAAACGGCTGGACATCCAGCTCTCCCGCCTTTCACGGGATGCTGAGATTTCAGACTTTGGTTCCGGCAGGGCTTTTCTGTCTGCCGCCGGAAGGGAACGGTTCGACCTTGTCTTTCTGGATATCTATATGGAAAACGAGAACGGCGTGGATACAGCCAGGCAGCTGCGCGCATTTGACCGGGACTGCCTACTGGTGTTCACCACCACCTCCTCTGACCATGCCCTTGAGGGTTTCCAGGTCCGGGCCATGCACTATCTGGTGAAGCCCTACTCGGACGAGGACTTGGCAGCTTTGCTGGACGAAATCGCCAGGCGTCTCCCCGCCCCCGATAGATATATTGAAGCCAATGCCGTAGGCGGCAAAGTCCGTCTGCGGTTCAGCGAGATTCTGTACGCCGAGCATTACCAGCATCAGATACATATCTATACAGCGGACGGGAGGGAAACCGTCATCCGTCAGACTTTCCGGGACTTTACCGCCAGCCTCTCGGACGAGCGCTTCTTCCTGTGCAGCCGGGGCGTCATTGTCAATCTGGAATATGCCGCGGATTTTGACGGCACGAGTTTTGTTCTGAATAATGGAAAAAAGCTTTCGGTCAGCCGTGACCTCATAAAGGCCGCCCGGCTCGCTTTCAGTGATTATCTGTTCAAAAGGAGGTTCCGATCATGACGGATTTCTTTCGTTCCACGCTGGAACTGACGATTCTCCTCCCCGGTACGGTGCTTGCCTACCTTCCCATGAAACGGTACCTGAAACTGCCCCCCCGGAGGCTGGCTGCCCTTACGGTGCCGTTCACGCTCCTCCTCTGTCTTGCGGGCGGCAGCTTAAGCAGCCTCTTTTCCCTCAGCCCGCGGCTGCTGCTTTTCCCTCTGGCTGCCATAGCAGGCACCGCCTATGTCCGTTCGCTGGAAATCACCCGCTGGAAGTCCGTCAGCGTCTTCCTGGCCGTTTACGGGGCATTCTCCTGTCTGAGCGGGGTGGCTTCGGCATTGGACTGCGTCATAAATGCCGACCGCACAGCGCCCTCCCTGTCCCTGATCGCGGGCGGTGCCTGGCTCGGGATGTGCTGCGCCTTTGTCCTGCTTTCCTGGTACCCCGCTACCCATGCGGCAAGGGAACTTTTGGAGGATGAGGGCTTTGCCCAGACCTGGTATGTGTTCTGGATTCTGCCGGTTCTGTTCATTGGGCTGAATTTCTTTCTGGTGCCTGTCAATCCGGAACTAATCGGCTCCGGGCGTCTCTTCCCCATCTATATCATCGTCAGTCTCGCACTGCTGTTCCTGCTCTGTCTGTTCTACGCCCTGTTCTACCTTATGGCGTCAAGCCTGAACCGCAACGACCGGCTCCGCCAGGAGAACCAGTTCCTGGCCATGCAGCAGACTCGGTACGACAGCCTGAAGACCGCCATTGCGGAGACAAAACAGGCGCGGCATGACATGCGGCACCATTTTGACATTCTTCAGAACCTTGCGGCAAAAAAAGACTGGGACACGCTCACAAGGTATCTTGCCGATGCACGCGGCGAAATTCCGGATATAGATTTACATCTGTGCGACAATACTGCCGTGGACAGCGTGGCCGGGCATTACGGGCTGTTATATCGGAAAGCACAGATTCCCTTTTCCTTTGCGCTGGATCTGCCCGCAGAGCTTCCTATCCCCGAAATCGACCTCTGCCTTGTGCTGTCCAATCTCCTGGAAAACGCGCTGGAGGCCTCCCTGCGCACCGCCCCCGAAAGACGGCAGGTCACAGCGCAGGCATATATGCATTCCGAGCACATCCTCCTCCTGACGGTGGAAAATACCTTTGACGGAAAAATAGAAGAGAAAGAGAATGTGTTCCAGTCCTCCAAGCGCAAAGGGGAAGGAGTGGGCATCCAGTCTGTCCGCCGCATCGTAGACAATTATGGCGGATACAGCCGGTTTTATCATGAGAATGGGCTATTCCGCGCCCATATCATGTTAAGAGTAATCACAATTCCTCCGAAGCTCTCAGTGTCCTAGCAACGTCCTCCCATCCTCCGTCCTCTATGGCATCTTCAAATTCATCAGCCACTTAAAACTTCCCAAACTTTTCAAAGAACCCCTTGACATGGAGTTCACTCCAGCCTATATAATGAAACTACTCCCAGGAAGAGGTGACATTTATGACAATCAGAGAAGTATGCGAAAAATACCATGTCTCCCCGGATACCCTCAGGTATTACGAGCGCGCAGGGGCCATACCGGCGGTGAACCGGTCGAAGAACGGCATCCGGGACTATACCGAAGAGGATCTGGGCTATGTGGAGAACGCCCTGTGCATGCGCAATGCCGGCGTCCCTGTGGAAATGGTCGCCAGGTACATGCAGCTGTGCCGGGAAGGGGACGAGACCTTTTCCGCCAGATGCGAACTGCTGAAAGAAGCCCGGAGCGAAATCCTGACACAGATAGAGAAATACCAGCGGGAACTGGAGCGCCTGGAATACAAAATCCAGCGCTACGAAGCCGCTGTGGAGACGGGAGAGCTTGTCTGGGACAGGACATAATCCTAACTAAAAACCAAACATTCATCACAAGGAGGTAAAAAGATGGTCTACAGAAAATTCCAGGATTTACAACTTTCCGGCCTTGGGCTGGGCATGATGCGCCTACCCGTGCTGGAGGGGGACGACAGCAAAGTGGATGAAGCTGCTGCCGCGGAGATGATTGACTATGCCTATCAGAACGGCATCAACTACTTCGATACCGCATGGGGATACCATAATGGCAATTCCGAGCTGGTGGCCGGAAAATATCTGAACCGATATCCCAGGGAAAGCTATTATCTCGCCAGCAAATTCCCGGGCTACGACCTCTCCAACATGGACAAGGTGGAGGAGATCTTCGAGAAGCAGCTGGAGAAATGCCAGACGCCCTACTTCGACTTCTATCTCTTCCACAATGTCTACGAGGGGAACATCGATGCCTATCTCAACCCCGAATACGGAATCTATGACTATCTGTTGAAACAGAAGGAGAATGGCCGCATCCGCCATCTGGGCTTCTCGGCCCACGGCAGCGTGGATGTCATCAAGCGTTTCCTGGCTGCCTACGGAGAACATATGGAATTCGGCCAGCTCCAGCTCAACTACATGGACTGGCACTTCCAGAACGCCCAGAAGAAAGTGGCTCTGCTCACGGAACACGGCATCCCCGTATGGGTCATGGAACCCTTAAGGGGCGGCAAGCTTGCCAAGGCCTCCGATGAGATGACCGCCGTGATGCAGTCCATGCGCCCTGACGAGACCGTCCCCGGCTGGGCCTTCCGGTTCCTGCAGAGCGTGCCTGGGGTGACCATGGTCCTATCGGGCATGTCCGACATGGAGCAGCTGAAGGCGAACATGGCTACATACGAGACGGAAGCTCCCCTGAGCCAGGAAGAATTCGACACCCTGGTGAAGCACATAGACGAGGAGACGAAGAAGACAGGTCTGCCCTGCACAGCCTGCCACTACTGTACCAGCCACTGCCCCAAAGAGCTGCCCATCCCGGAGCTGATCTCCCTGTACAACGAACACAAGGCCACCGGCGGCGGGTTCATCGCCCCCATGGCAGTGGGCAGCATGCCCCCGGAGAAACGGCCCGCCAACTGCATCGGATGCAGAAGCTGTGAACAGGTCTGCCCTCAGCAGATCAGGATTTCAGAGATGATGGCTGATTTCACTTCCCTCATTGGGATGTAAGCCCCCGCCTGGCAGTCCGGAGGATACAGTCCACCGCCATCTCCGCCTGTATGGGCAGATTCCCAGAAGCCTGGGCAGCCCCCTCTTCCGTCACTTCCGCTCCTGTGTGAAAAGCCTGCAGGGCATATCTGGCCAGCAGTCCCGACACCCGGCCCCGCTCTACGGAATCCTCGCTACCGAAAACTACGACTACCAGATTATGCTCTGCGGCCCCATCATCCGCAGTCAGAGATGTGACCAGACAGGCTCCTGCCTTGTTGGTAGTCCCGGTCTTCAGGCCGGTGACCCCGGGGAGATTGCTCAGCATGGGATTGGTATTGCGCACTTCCCGGCCCAGGGACATCAGGACAGCGCTCTTCTGGGAAGTGATGTCCGTGACCTGGGGGTAGACTTTCAGCAGGTAGGATACCAGACGGAACATGTCCTCGGCGCTCATGCGGTTCTGGCGTTTTGCCGGAATGGCATCTTCCGTGTAACAGGGCAGACCGTTGCAGTTGAAAAAGGCTGCCTGGGAAAGCCCCAGCTCCAGCGCCCTCTGGTTCATCCTCTGGACGAAAGCTTCTTCCGAACCGGCAATCCTCTCCGCCAGGCACAGGGCGCATTCATTGCTGGAGGGAAGAAGAGTGCCCAACAGGAGATCCTGCACTGTGATCTGTCCTCCCGCTTCCAGGGGAATCACCCCGTCGCTGGATTCGGACAGCAGCTGCGCCGCCTCCGACACAGTGACCCACTCATCCAGGGAAATCTCCCCGGCGGAGAGCGCTTCCATAGCCAGCAGACAGGTCATCAGCTTGGAAGTGCTGGCTATGGCACAGGGCACGTCCGATTGATACCGATAATAGACTTCTCCTGTGGTGGCGTCCCCTACCAGCACGCCGTTGACGCCATAGAAATAGCCTGCTTCCTCCAAGGCCCCAGGGGAGACATGCAAGGATTCCTGCGTGTAGATCTGCAGCGAACCGGCTGTGGGAAAATCCAGACCTACGTCCAGAATCATGGCCAGATCCGCAGCCATCATGAAACAATCAAAATATCCGGCGGGCATCCTCACAATCATAGTATAATATGATGCCGGCTCCCCGTTTATCTTACATTCATTCCGCCGCAGGGAGGTTTCCGGCGCTTCCCCGGTCTCCCAGGGGACATTCTCCCCTCCTACAGGCGTGTAGGCATTCCCGGGGTTCAGAGCGATGGCGTTCTTCGTGATTTCCAGAGAGAAAGATTTGTCCGTATCCTTCAGTGCCATGGCTATGTCCCGCAGGGAATAATAGGTGTTGCGTTCATAGTCATGATCCACCGTCTTGACGGCATATGCCGTGCCTATATCTGTCTGCACCTGGCTGTTGCCGGGAATCTCGAAGCCCGCCTCTGCGCTGACCGGCAGAATGGTACATGCCAGAAGGACGCACAGCATCATTGAAACTATTTTCTGTAGAAATGTTTTCATGGCATCTCCCTTCTCTCCCATTTCCGCTGCTCATCCCCTCAGGAGACCAGCGATATCCTTTTCCTGAAATCATTGCATCTGAAGCAACGTAAATATCATAGGATAATAATCGGAATCGGCTGCAATCGAAACCAGGTCTGTCCTCTGGGCCAGAATCAATGTGGAACCCTTTCGGATACAGGTCTCCGACTTCGGGCCAGCAGCTCCTCCGGTCTCATACTGCCTGGTCAGAACGCCTTCCGCGGCTTCATAGGTCCCACTGCCGTCATACGCAGCCTGCAGCTCTTCCAGAGAAGGCAACAGGGCTGGGCCATACTCCATCAGATAAGAGACCGTGGACATCCCGAAGGTCTGCTCCACAAGGGCTTCGACGTCCCCTTTGTCCGTGCCGCCCCCATAGCCCGCCATGCGGAGCCTCTCGGCCACAAGCTCCCGGAACGCCGTGGCAAACGCCTCATAAGCTGCCTGTCTGCAGGCATCATAGCTCTCCGTCACAATATGGCATTGAAAAGTTCCCCGGGAAATCCCCCAGGAGCGGTCGCCCTGTTCCAGAACCAGGCTGGCCTCCACGGTCAGTCCCTGCATATAGGATTCCAGATCCTCCAGGGAGACGGAGACGGCTTCTATGTCCTGCAACCAGCCATAAGCCATGGCCGCGGCCTGCTCCGTCATGTCCAGCTGCGCAGTCCACTCCCCCGAAAGATTTCCGTCATCCGGCGCAAAAAAATGCAGATATGCCAAAAACACGATGACTACGCTTAGCGAGATAAATGTTAGCGTCAATACGACATTTTTCACGGTTTTCCCCATAGAGATACCCCCCTGGCCCTTATTGCAAATAAATCATAACATTTTTCCATATCCTCGTCAAATCGTTTCTTTTCCTGTTTTCCTTTTCGGGAATCTATGTTAAACTAAAAGCAGAACAGCTTATTGTAATTTCATGTATGTGAAAGGATATAAAGCATGAACAACAAGGTAAAACTACCCATCGGCATCGAAAATTTTGAAAAGATAAGAACCGAGGGCTTCTACTATGTGGATAAGACAGGGCTGATTAAAGAGCTGCTGGACAACTGGGGAGAAGTGAACCTCTTCACCCGCCCCCGGCGGTTCGGCAAGTCCCTGAACATGAACATGCTCCGCTATTTCTTCGAATATGGCTGCAGGAGCGAGCTGTTCGAAGGATTGGAGATCAGCAAGGAAGCGGGCTATTGCGAGAGATACATGGGGAAATTCCCCGTGGTCTCCATTAGCCTGAAGGACGTGAGCGCCATGGACTTCTCCGGGGCGAAGGCCATGCTGCGCACCGTCATCTGGAGCGAAGCCATACGGTTCCGGTTCCTCATGGAAAGCCCGAACCTTTCCGAAGAGGAAAAAAAGATGTACCAAAGGCTGATAGAGATTGATGCACACGAACGCCAGGGCATTTCCATGCCCGATGACGAGCTGATGGACAGCTTGCGTCTCCTCTGCGTCCTCCTGCACAGCCATTATGGCCAAAAGGTAATCCTCCTGATTGACGAATACGACGTGCCCTTGGACAAGGCCCAGCACTACGGCTATTATGAGGAGATGGTCGCCCTCATCCGGAACCTGTTCAGCCGGGCGCTGAAGACCAATGACAGCCTGCAGTTCGCCGTGCTGACAGGCTGCCTGCATATCGCGAGGGAGAGCATCTTCACAGGCCTGAACAACCTGAAGGTCTTCTCTGTCACAGATACCCGGTTCGCATCCTGGTTCGGCTTTACCACCGAGAACGTGAGGGAGCTGCTCGGATACTACCATCTGGAAGGGAAGTTCGAGGCAGTCCGGGACTGGTACGATGGATACCGCTTCGGGAACACGGAAGTGTACTGCCCCTGGGACGTCATCAATTATGTCAACCTGCTATGCGCAGAACCGGAAGCCCACCCCAGGGCCTACTGGATCAACTCCAGCGGGAACGACATCATCAGGAAGTTCATCCAGATGGCCACATCCGGTACAAAGTGCGAGATAGAAGCCCTGGTAGCCGGGAAGACAGTCCCCCACCGCATCCGCCAGGAGCTGACCTACCGTGAGCTGTACGACAGCATTGACAACCTGTGGAGCGTCCTCTTCACCACCGGCTACCTGACCCAGCGGGGCCCAGTCTCAGATACAGCCGATGTCTACCGGCTTGCCATACCAAACCTGGAGATCCGGCAGATATTCCAGGAGCAGATACAGGAGTGGTTCCAGGAGGAGGCCCGGAAGGACGCGCCCCGGCTGGATGCCTTCTGCGAGGCCTTCCCCCGTGGGGACGCCGCGGCGGTGGAGGAGCAGCTTAACGCCTATCTGCGCAGGACCATCAGCATCCGCGACACGGCTGTCAAATCCCCGAAGAAGGAGAACTTCTACCACGGCATCCTCCTAGGGCTCTTGAGTCACAGGGGGGACTGGTACGTGGCCTCCAACATCGAGTCCGGCGACGGATACAGCGACATCCTGGTGGAGCTGGAGGAGGAATGCGTGGGGATAGCCATCGAAGTGAAGTATGCGGAGGACGGGAACCTGGAGAAAGGCTGCCGGGATGCCATGGCCCAGATTGACGACATGGGGTATGTGGACTCGCTGCTGGAGGACGGGATGGAGAGAATCCTGAAATACGGCATCGCCTGCCACAAGAAGAAGTGCAAGGTGCAGATAGATAGCTTCACTGCGACTGCGAGCTGACTATTGACTTTTTGCATGATATCTGCTATAGTAGGCTCCGCGATCGTTCTGTGGAGACTTGCGAAGCCCACAGGCGGGGGAAAACCTACGGGTCTCTCCCTCTTTTATTTCAAGGAGAAAAATTCTTAACTTTCAGCCAGCAGGTCGAATTGTTATTCCGGGAACGGCACGCCCCCTGCGCTGTCCACGGGCACCAGCATGCCGTGGAGGACATACCTGGCATTGTCGAAGACATAGGCGCAGGTGGACAGCAGCACATAGCGCCCCTCCCCGTCCGGCTCTGCCTCCGCAAGGAAGTCTGACTGCTCCCTGCACCTGGCCAGGTAATCGTCCAGCTCGCCGCTGGGGCCTTCGAATATCGTATAGGTGTCCGATGTGGCGGATGTGGTGTACCCGGAAAACAGGACGATTTTGTAGTCCTGCTTCGGTGTCAGCAGCCACATGACGGGATGCGCTTCATAGAACCCCTGGTCCGCCCAGTGGTCCAGGCAGGCGAACATGGAGCCGTTCTTCATATGGTGCCCATAGATGATGGTATTGGAATCCGCGAAATCCGGCCT
>ERZ808037.1291-NODE-1291-length-16968-cov-3.670535_pt1 | contig 16968 bp, 13 predicted proteins | sample MGYA00380190_ERZ808037 | MGnify/ENA primary metagenome ERZ808037 (study PRJEB31490, sample SAMN06133399) | mouse gut metagenome | isolation source: J9 | host: mice | place: China: Chengdu | collected 2015-05 ... | reverse complement strand
AGCGGTCGGCTCGGTGGGATGTTCTTATTATGAAGATCTTGGTGAAATAGGAATTACATGTTTTATAGGGGCGCAGTATAGAAATCACGGCTATGCTGCAGAGGCAGTGAAGGAATACACCGAATATTTTTTCAAACATTACGATGTACAGAAATTGATAGCCACAGTCAGGGCAGAAAATGTTCCGTCATGAAAAGTGGTTGAAAAAACAGGGTTCAAGCTGACAGAAAAGAAATTGTACAAAGATATGAATGATGAAAAAAGAGAGCTGTATCATTTTTATGAAATCACGAAATAATTCTGATTCTAGAAATTTAAGCGGCGCAGGTGCAGGCTTGCGCTGTTCTATATGTCGTTGATTGTTTTCTCTAAAACAAATATAAGTAGTTTTGGAATAGATTCCATTTTTAGGGTATTTTAATATTCACTATATGCGGTATGGATAATATATAAGTTCCATACTTGTATTTTATGTGTTAAAGGTATGACTATAGTTAGAAAATATGTAAAACAGGGCCGCAGAAGCCGTAGAAAATCAAACGGAAGATATCGTTGTACGGAATCAATGGGGAAGGGCGTCTTTGTTTTGCTAAAATATAGAAAGGAAATAGTGCAATTATGTTAGAAAAGGTAATGCGCCTGTTTGGGCAGGTGGATATGACGGAAGGAAGGCCGTGGGAAAAAATTGTTGTTTTTACGGTGCCTATGTTGATCGGCAATATTGCCCAGCAGCTGTATAACACTGTTGACAGCATTGTGGTGGGAAAATATGTGGGTGACAATGCCCTTGCGGCTGTGGGAAGCGCCAGTCCCATTTTCAACCTTCTGCTGGTACTGTTTGTGGGGATAGCTATGGGAGCGGGAATTATGGTGTCCCAGTATTACGGTTCCCGGGACAGGGAAAATTTGTCCCAGACCATCGGCAGCACGATTACTTTGACCGCTATGGCTTCCGTTCTGCTGATGATAGTTGGTACGCTGGCGATCCGCCCCGTATTAGTATTGCTGGATACACCGGAGAGTATTATTGATTGGTGTACATCTTATTTAATGATTCTATTATGGGGAATTGCAGGACTTGCCTATTATAATATTCTTTGCGGGATTCTGCGGGGATTGGGCGATTCTCTGTCCGCCTTGGTCTATCTTCTGATTGCCACGGTGATTAATATTGTGCTGGATGTGTGGTTTGTGGCGGGTTTTCATATGGGAGTGGCAGGAGTGGCGCTTGCCACTGTGATCGCCCAGCTGATTTCTGCGGTGCTGTGTGTGGTGAAACTGCGGAAGATGACGGAATACTTTGATTTAAAGCGTCAGTATCTGAAACCCAACAAGCAAAATATGACAACGGTAATACGGCTGGGGCTGCCTTCCGGCATCACACAGGCGATTTTTTCATTGGCAATGGTAGTGGTGCAGTCTCTGACCAACAGTTTTGGGGAAATGATCATTGCCGCCAATGTTATCATTATGAGAGTGGACGGATTTGCTATGATGCCGAATTTCTCTTTTGGTACGGCTATGACCACATATTCGGGGCAGAATGTAGGTGCAAAACAGTTTGACAGGGTAAAGCAAGGAGCGAAGCAAGGTACTTTGATTGCCGTATGTACGTCGGCAGTTATCACAGGATTGATTCTGCTGTTTGGGCCATATTTGATGGGGATTTTTACAAACACAAGGGAATTGGCCCAGCTAAGCGCAGACATGATGAAGATTTTGGCAGTGGGGTATATTGCAATGGCAGTAACCCAAAGCCTGTCAGGGGTTATGCGCGGAGCCGGCGATACCGTGACGCCTATGTGGATTTCTCTGGTAACAACGGTGGCCATTCGTGTTCCTCTGGTTTACGGTCTGGTGTATCTGACCAGAACACCGGAACTGCCTCAGGGAAGATATGAGAGCTTGTGGATTTCCCTACTTTGTTCATGGGTTCTGGGAGCATTGATAACCTTTGTCTTTTACCGGCTGGGAAGATGGAAGAAGAAGGCACTCTGACTTTGAAAAGGGGAGACGGTTCTGCAAAAATTCCGTAAATATTTCCGAGGACGGAGAGAATAGGAATGGCATGACTGTAGTCTGAAAGAAATTTTAATAAATAAATATAATTTTCAATAAAGAAACACAATTTTGCTCTTGAAAAAATCCTTAGACAATGTTAATCTAATAGAAGAGTGAATCTACCAAATTTTTATTTTATTTTTAGAAAGATTTAATAAAAATTATGAACCGGTTCAGAAAAAAAATAAGGAGTTTAATAGATGTATTTTTGCAGGAATTGTGGCGAGGTTTATCAGACGGACGATGCTGTAATGTGTGCAAAATGCGGGACCGGTAAGGGACAAGGGTCTCATTTTTGTCATAGTTGCGGTAAGCCCATGAATTCTGACCAGACTGTTTGTATGCAATGCGGCAGTGAAAACAAATTGGCTTCGGGAGCGGCGGCCAAGAGTAAGATGACCGCAGGACTTCTAGGAATTTTCTTCGGAAGTTTCGGAGTACATAATTTTTATCTGGGGTATACAACAAAAGCAATTATCCAGTTAGTTTGTACGGTTGTGGGGCTTGTGTTAAGCTGTATCGGAATCGGTGTCTTAATTGTAATGGGTATTGGAATATGGGGGCTTGTGGAAGGTATTATGATTCTTTGTGGCAAAATAGAAACAGACGGCCAAGGGAATCTGTTAATAGAGTAACAATATAAATCATACATTATAAGGAGAACAAAAATGGACGGTCAAAACATGGGAAACGAACAGAATAATAACACAAATCAGTACAGCAACTATCAGGATAATACGGCTAATATCCCTTCCGGAGCATCTGAAGAAATTGCAGAGCCCAATAAAGCCAACGCACTTCAGATCATTGGTCTGATTTGTGGTATTGCAGGTATTGTTTTGGGCTGCTGCTTTGGAGTGGTTGGCCTTATTATAGGTGTAGTGGGATTAATCTGTGCAATTACAGGCAATAAGCAAGGTGCTACAGGTGTAGGAACAGGAGCTCTTATTTGTTCCATTATCGCCATTGCATTTAGTTTAATCAGCATGATTGTCGGTTTGATATTCGGTGCTGCAGTACTCTCTCAGCTTTCAGACTACTACTACTATTAAAACAAATGAATAAGCAGCATACGTTGGAAGACAATCTCTTTCGTGCAGGCTTGTGGATAACGGCAGCGGTCTGTTTGGGAGTGGCATTTTACTTTGAAGTCTTGTTAAAGTATGTTGAGATACCGCCTTGTGTACTTTCTACACACTTACATATTTACTGTCCGGGCTGTGGCGGAACCAGAGCAGTGGAGGCTCTTGTCCATGGACATATGTTGGAGTCTGTGTGGTATCATCCTATCGTTTTATATACGGTACTTATTTTTGGTGGTTTTATGCTGACTCAGGGATTGGAGAGAGCGGGAATCAAACATATCAGAGGCTGGAAATTCCATAATTGGCAGCTGTATGGTGCGATTGTTGTTTTGGTTTGTAATTTCCTGATTAAGAATCTGCTGCGGTGGATTTTGGGGATTACGATATAAAATTTATACACTTAAAGTGTGGAAAGGACGAAAGAAATGGATAAGAAAGTAACAGGTATTGTAGGTTATCTCACTTGGATCGGACTGATCGTTGCACTCTGTGCAGGTGATAAGGAAGGGGCTAAGTTCCATCTGAATCAGTCACTTGCTATTTGGGTTGCAGAGCTCGTGTTGGTGGTTATTTCCACTATTACAGGTTTTATTCCGGTAGTAGGTTTTATCGTTTCCATCGTAGTGGGTATCTGCCAGATCGTTCTTGCTGTTTTCTGGGTTATGGGCTTTATTTCTGCCCTTAAGGAAGAGGAGAAGCCTTTACCTATTATCGGCGGTATTCAGATTTTAAAGTAATCAAATGAATCATTTGAAACATTTAAAAACTGCCATAAAAAAGCGGTCCGGAGTGCGGAACCGCTTTTTATTTTTTAACTTATAGAAAATTCCGTCGCAATGTGCAAATGTGCCGCAGCTGCGTCATAACGGAAAATGAGTAAAGTATCACTCCATCTGCAAATCTACATCTTCCGGAATATCACCGTGCAGAAAAGTGATAATGATTTGAACACGCTTATATGCGCGGGAGTAATTTTCGCTGGCATATGCGGCAGCAGATTCGTCATAAAATTCTCCGCTGTATGCGTCATGGTAGCTGGATACGGCAGTGGACATATATTCGCCTGCCTGATCGGCTATTTCTTCCAGATAATCAAATTCTTCCGGAAAATCAAGTTCTGCAAATTCCTGAAAGGCATCTTCCAGACTGTCCAGATTGAAAAGCAACTCCGTGACGGCGCCCTCGGAGGAAGCGTCAATATTGTTAATGGACGTGTCAATCTGAGAAATCTCCGTGCAGAAGCTCTCTATACTGTTCCGGAATTGTGTTAATTCAGGATCTTCACCGCAGGCTGTAAAAATTATGGCAGCGAATAATTCCGCAGCGAATAATCGGATTTTGTTCTTCAATATTTTATCCTCCGTTATAAGTATATTGAACGTAATGGTTCGGGTGTAAACTTTAAAATACTTGTTTTAATGTGCAAGCCACATTACTATTCATTTTGCTTATAGCAGTTGACACAAAGTAATTCGACAAATTCCTTGAGATGCAAGTACAGTGAATTCCTGCAAAACAGCTTTAAGCCCATTATGCTGTGATTTGTATAAATAATTTATCTTCTATATTCAATTTATCATATTCTGCATTTCTACGCAACTATTTCACAATAAATGGTTAAATCCGCCCCTTTACGACTAAAACGAAAATATGTTATTATAAAAAGACAAGTGTCGCTAGTGCACTGTATCATTCATTTTCAGCTAAATGACGCAGAATGAATTTTCAGTCTGCAAGGCGGCTTCATTCAGGGTACAGTCATTATAAAAACTGTAGTGCTTGCTATCGGAATTCATGTTGAACAGAACTCCCAAACTTTTAAAGTAGTTAGAAGAATGCCAAAAGCAAAGACATTTTTATCCGGATTTGAAATTCCGCAGAGCGGAATCATGGAGGTTAATGTGAGGATATGACAAGGGAAGAATTTAGAGAATTGGCTAGAGAATTGATATATTTGGACGGGGCTACCGGCTCTAATCTGGTAAAGGAGGGAATGCCTTCCGGAGTGTGCCCTGAACAATGGATCTTGGAGCATCCTGAAATCATGTTTCAGCTTCAGGAAAAGTATGTGGCGGCGGGAACAAATATTTTGTATGCACCTACTTTTACGGCGAATCGGGTCAAGCTGGCGGAATACGGTTTGGAAAAAGAATTAAAGACCATGGTTCGGGAACTGGTGTCCATTTCCAAAAGGGCGGCGGCCACTGCGAAAGAAGGGCAAAAAGTATATGTTGCCGGTGATCTGACCATGACAGGAGAGCAGCTTAAGCCCTTGGGCGGCATGGAGCTGGAGACTTTGATTGATATCTATAAAGAACAGATTTTGGCTTTGGCAGAGGCTGGCGTTGATTTATTGGTGGTGGAAACCATGATGAGTTTGGCGGAAGCAAGGGCTGCATTGATTGCTGCAAAGGAGGTCTGTGAACTCCCCGTAATGGTAACTATGACTTTTGAGCCGGACGGAAGGACTTTGTTCGGTACGGATGCCAAAACGGCTGCCATAGTATTGGAAAGCTTGGGAGCCTGTGCCGTCGGTGTAAACTGTTCTACGGGACCGGCTCATATGAAAGAGATTATAGCCCACATGGTGGGCCATACCAAGGAAATTCCCGTCATTGCAAAGCCCAATGCCGGTCTTCCTTTTTTAGACGAACAGGGACATACCTGCTATAACATGGATCCGGAGGAATTTGCAGAGGAGATGAAGCTCTTGGTGGAAGCAGGAGCCACCATTTTGGGCGGCTGCTGCGGAACGACACCGGCGTACATCGGAGGATTGCATGATACTTTCGGAAAGAAAATCGAGACAATGCCCTCCAGACGCGATCCTGCCGTCCGATATCTGACATCGGAGAGGCAGACGGTGGAATTTGGACTGAACGGCAATTTTATTGTGGTGGGTGAGAGGATCAATCCCACGGGAAAGAAGCTGTTTCAGGCACAATTGCGGGAAGGAAATATGGATAAAGTGCTGCAGTTTGCAGAAGAGCAGGAAAAATGCGGCGCACAGATACTGGATGTAAATATGGGGATGAGCGGTATTGACGAGAAGAGTATGATGCTGCGTGCCCTTCAAGAGGTGGGCGGCATTACCAGCCTGCCGCTTTCGCTGGATTCCAGCCATGTGGATGTTTTGGAGGCTGCGCTGCGGCATTATCCGGGCAGAGCATTGATTAATTCCGTGTCGCTGGAAACGGAAAAATTTGAAAAACTGCTCCCTATTGTAAAAAAGTATGGTGCAATGTTTATTTTGCTGCCGTTGTCCGATAAAGGGCTGCCGGAAAATATAGAGGAAAAGAAACAAATTATTGAAACCATATTGGAACGCGCTCAATCTCTTGGGATGGAGCAAAATGACGTGATTGTAGACGGATTGGTTGCCACAGTGGGCGCCAATAAAAGGGCGGCGGTAGAGACGCTGGAAACCATCCGTTATTGTAAAGAAAAGGGGCTTGCTACGATCTGCGGACTGTCCAATATTTCTTTTGGTATGCCGGAGAGAAGCTTTGTAAATACTGCTTTTCTGGCGCTTGCGATCAGGGAGGGGCTGACCATGGCCATTGCAAATCCCTCGCAGGAACTGCTGGTCAGCTGTGCCTTGGCAACAGACCTGCTGCTTGCCAAGGAAGAAGCAGATATCCGTTATATCGAATATGCCAATACGGTGGCTGAAAACAGGGAGAAAAAGGAAGCGGCCCTGAAAAAGAAACTGGTGGAGAATGCTGCTCTGAACGATTCACAGGGCAGCACAAAATCACAGGACGGTAAGGGAGAGGCATTACAACCGGGAAAAGCAGAACAGACTTTTTCCCAAGAGGCTGTTGGAGAAAGCGAGACCAGGAAGTCGCTTAGAAATGCCGTAATGAAAGGCAATCGGAACGGGATTGCCGTGTTGACTAAAGACGCGTTGGCGAAAGGGGAAGAGCCTGCCGCACTTTTGAATGAAGTGCTGCTGCCCGCCATCAATGATGTGGGAGAACTGTTTGACAAGGGGAAGTATTTTCTGCCGCAGCTTATCGGCAGCGCCGAGGCAATGAAAAATGCCATTGAGGTGTTGGAACCCTTGCTCTTGAAAGACACCGATGCCGGGAACATGCCGGTGGTGGTGCTTGCTACCGTGGAAGGCGATATCCATGACATCGGGAAGAATCTGGTGGCATTGATGTTAAAAAATTATGGCTTTCAGGTAATAGATTTGGGAAAGGATGTTCCGAAAGAGGAAATCATCCGAGCCGCCAAAGAAAATAATGCCCGGATTATTGCATTGTCGGCATTGATGACGACTACAATGCAGCGGATGCGGGAGGTTATCGACTTGGCAAAGCAGGAAGGTGTGGATGCCAAAGTTATGATTGGCGGGGCTGTTATCACACAAGAGTATGCCGATGAAATCGGCGCGGACGGCTATTCCAAAGATGCGGCGGAAGCGGTCAAACTGGCACAGAGATTGACAACATAATAAAAATGTGCATGGACTGTTTCAAGCAAAACAAACAATTGCAGCCGATATAAAACTACCATAGATGACATGAACTGTCTCAAGCGGAACGAGCAATTGCAGTCGATATAAAACTACCATAGATGACACGGACTGTCTCAAGCAAAACAAGCAATTGCAGTCGAAATAGAACTACCATAGATGACATAGGATGTTTCAAGAGGAACGAGCAATTGCAGCCGATATAAAACTACCATAGATGACACGGACTGTCTCAAGCGGAACAAGCAATTGCAGTCAATATAAAACTACCATAGATGACATAGGTTTCTCAAACGGAACAAGTTATTGCAAATAATATAAGTTGTCATAAACGGCAACTGGAAACAGTAGGAGGAATGATAAATGATAGGAGCAGATGCAGTTATCAAATGTCTGGAAGCGGAAGGCGTAACCACAGTATTCGGTTATCCCGGTGTTGCCATTTGCCCGTTTTACAATAGTATTTTAGATTCGGATATCAGAACCATATTAATCCGCACGGAGCAGAATGCGGCCCATGCCGCAAGCGGTATGGCGAGACTCACCGGAAAGCCCGGTGTCTGTGCCGTGACCTCCGGTCCCGGCGCCACCAATGTGATTACCGGCATTGCCACGGCTTTTGCGGACAGTATTCCGCTGATTTGTATTACGGGTCAGGTAAGCAGTGAACTGATCGGCAGTGATGTATTTCAGGAGGCGGATATCACCGGGGCAGTGGAGTCTTTTGTGAAATATAGTTATCTGATAAAAAATGTAAATGATATTCCCAGAGTATTTAAAGAAGCATTTCATATTGCGAATACCGGAAGAAAGGGTCCCGTGCTGATCGACATTCCCATTGATATTCAAAATGCGGTTATCAGCAAGTTTAAGTATCCCGAGGAGATTTCTTTGAGAACTTATAAGCCCACCGTAAAAGGTCATACCGTACAGATACATAAGGTGATCAAGGAGCTTGAGAAGGCGAAGCGTCCACTGATCTGTGTCGGCGGCGGTGTTCTGTTGAGTGACGCTCAGGAGGAACTAAGGGCGTTTGCAGAGAAACATCAGATTCCCGTAGTATCTACAATGATGGGAATCGGTGTCATGCCCACGGATCACCCTTTGTATTTCAGAATGGTGGGAAACAACGGCAAGGCATATGCCAATCGTGCCATGAGCGAGTGTGACCTGCTGATTATGGTAGGGGCAAGGGTGGCGGACCGTGCGGTGAACCAGCCTGACTTGATTACAAAAAATAAGGTTTTGGTACATATAGATGTGGATCCTGCGGAAATCGGTAAAAATGCAGGTCCCACCATTCCTCTGGTGGGAGATGCCAAACATATATTTGAAGATTTTGCGAAGGAAGAGTTCAACGGAAATTATCAGGAATGGATTGACTGTCTGAAGGAATATCGTATTTCCATGGCAAAGAAACGCAACCCTGATCCTGATTATGTGGATCCCGCAGAATTTATTATGAGGCTTACCTCAAAGATGCAGGAGGACGGCGTTTATGTGGCGGATGTAGGGCAGAATCAGATTTGGTCCTGCAGTTACGCAAAGGTAAGAAAGGGAAAATTTCTGACTTCCGGCGGAATGGGAACCATGGGATATTCCATTCCGGCAGCAATGGGAGCCAAGGTGGCGGATCCGAAACGTCAGGTTGTGGCGGTCTGTGGAGACGGTTCTTTCCAGATGTCCATGATGGAGCTTGCGACCATATGCCAGCATGATATTCCCGTAAAAATAATTGTTCTTAAAAATAATTATCTGGGCATGGTAAGGGAATACCAGCATTTTACATATAAGGAAAACTACTCTGTGGTAGATCTTTCTGGAAGCCCTGATTTGGAGAAGCTTTCCGCTGCCTACGAAATTCCTTTCCTGAGACTGACTAATATGGAAAAATGCGACGAAATCTTAGATGCTTTTTTGAAAGACGATACATCCATGCTTATGGAATGTGTAATTGACCCGATGGATATTGTCCGCTAAAAAGTGTGGAGGAAATCACTAAGCTCGGAAAGACCTCGCTAAGTGATTTCACACTCTGCAGAGCAGCGTTCTTCCAGACTTGCACCGATTTATTGATTGTTTGTGCCGACTGCGTCGGCATGTTTGGAAGTATGAAGGAAATCGTTACAGGCTGAGTTACAGGCTGCGTCGGCATGTTTGGAAGTATGGAGGGTAGATAATGAATGAATTTAGGGTTTCTTCTTTTATGGAAATGGTATATGAAGATGTGGTAGAAAGAGCCGGGGAACCTCTGGAGGAGGTGGACAATTGGAAGGAGTATCAACGCAGGAAGAAGGAGCAGATCCGGGATGTGTTAAAGTTATCCTTGTTGAAGGAGCGTTATGATGTGCCTTTGGTGTGGCAGAAGACGGAGGAACAGACGGAGAATGAGTATGGAGTCCGTATAGAGAAATACCGGGTGGAGGCGCTTCGGAATCTGACTATGGCCGTCCATGTATTGCATCAAGATAGGGAAGGCGGACTTGTCGGGAAACCTGCCGTGATGTTTCTGAACGGCCATGATCCCAGAGGAGCGGAAGGAGCTTATAGGCCGCTTTCTGCCGGGGGGCCGGCTTTGGGGATGGAGCTGGCGCGGCTGGGGTATGTGGTACTCGTTCCGGAACTGTTTGCTTTCGGGGAGGCAAAACGGCGGGAGGCACCGGATGACTTGGGCGCCTGTGAGAGCTGTGCGGAGACGGAGCCATGGCTGTTAAACTGCGGGCTGAATCTGGCGGGGCTCAGAGTCTGGGAAGCTTTGAAAACACTGGATTTCGCACAGGAAGCTCTGGGATTGGAGCATTTTGGCGTCTATGGGATATCCGGAGGCGGCCACATCTGTAATTATGCGGGAGTGCTGGACGACCGGATCGAGGCTATGATGGTATCCGGCTATCCCAATTTATATAAATACAGCACCATGGCAATGGTACACTGCATTTGCAACTATGTGCCGGGGCAGATCGAACTGGGGGAAAGCCATCATATTACGGCATTGGCTGCGCCTGAGAAAAAGCTGTTGGTGATGAACGGAAGAGAGGATCCCATTTTTCCCGCGGAAGGCAGCAGGATTGCCTTTGCGTATCTGGAGGAAGTATACAGACGGCTGGGGGCGCCGGATAATTGTACTGCGGTTTTGTTTGAAGGCGGGCATGAAATATCGGTGCCTGAAGTATGCCGCTGGCTGGAAAAAAACTGGCCGAATGGAGCGGGTTCCTTTTGAGAAAAGAGTGCCGGACTATACCTTCGGCGGTTTCCGCAAGAGCACAAAGCACATTGAAATACCGGAAATCCCATGCTATAATCGGTGCGGTAAATCGGAATATACGGGAATGGTTCTATATGAAAATAAGCATTTATCTATCTGGTGCGGTGAGGCAATTTTTGTATTGGTTTGTGCATGGTACATTAGGATATCCTATTCCGGAAGGAATTGATTATTTAAACGAATTAGATGAGGATGGCAGCTGCTTGGGGCAGGCATTTTCGATATTTATGAGTAACATGGAATTAGATAACGAGGGAAATCTACCCGCTTGGTATATTCTGGCGAACAGCTTTACGAATCAGCTTCCCGCAGTGCCAATCTGAAAAGGGAGTTCTTCCTGCAGTCCGGCAGTTGACTGCTTTCCGAAAATGGAGATTCGGATTGCCGTGCAGTAAAGCCGGTATGTACGGAAATAAGAAAGGAGAATACGTTATGGAAGAAAGGCTTAAGGAGGTACTGCAAGGTCGGGAGGGCAATTACATAATCCCCTTTTTCTGGCAGCATGGGGAGTCGGAGGAGACACTGCGGGAATATATGGAAAAGATTTATACGTCCGGTATTCGTGCGGTTTGCGTGGAATCCAGACCCCATCCCGATTATGTGGGACCCGGCTGGTGGAGGGATATGGATGTGATCTTGGAGGAAGCCGCGGCCAGAAAGATGCGCGTCTGGGTATTGGACGATTCCCATTTTCCCACAGGCTACTGCAACGGGAAGATTGTATCCCGCCCGGAGTACGGAAAGGTGTTTCTGGATCACTATACCATAGACGTGATGGGGCCTGACAGGGAAGCTTCTTTTCTGATCCGGCTGCAGGAGGGGGAAGAGCTGGTAGGAGTGGTGGCCGTAAAGTGTCAGGGCGCACCGGAAGAGGAAGCGGCCATGGCGGACATTACTTCCTATGTAAAGGACGGAATGATTTATTGGCCGGTGCCCCATGGGTATTGGCGTATTGTGGTGCTGAAAACAGTGCGGGAAGGAGGAAATTGCCGGAAAAATTACTGTAATCTGCTGGACCGGGATGCGGTAGCTTTTTTTCTGGATACGGTATACGAACCTCACTGGCAGCATTATAAAGAAAAATTCGGTAATGTGTTTGCCGGGTTCTTTTCGGACGAGCCGGAGTTTGGCAATACCTTCGGAGAATATCCCAATTCCGGAATCGGGCAGCCCACTATGGTTCTGCCATGGTGTAGGGAATTGGCTAAACGCTGCGGGGAAGTCTGGGGAGAAGAGAAGAATCTCTGTCTGGCAGCTCTCTGGAGCAGTCTGGAGGGATACACGGAGAGAGCCAGATACGGATATATGTCTATGGCCACGGAGCTGTACAGCCGTAATTTCTGTATGCAGGTGGGAAAATGGTGTGAAGACCACGGCGTAGAGTATATCGGTCATGTGGTGGAGGATAACGGCAATCATGCCCGGACGGGATATGGCACGGGGCACTTTTTCAAAGCGCTTTGGGGGCAGCATATGTCAGGAATAGATGTGGTGCTGCAGCAGATACGGCCGGGTTATGATGACAGGGATTTCTATCATATCGGCGGCAAAAATACGTATGACGGACGCTTTTTCCATTATGGATTGGGAAAAATGGGAAGCTCCTTGGCGCATCTGGACGGGAAGAAAATGGGACGTACTATCTGCGAGGTCTATGGAGCATACGGGTGGACCGAAGGGCTGAAGCTGATGAAATGGATTGCGGATCATATGCTGGTCAGAGGAGTGAACTGGTTTGTGCCCCATGCCTTTACTCCGGCGCCTTTTCCGGATCCGGACTGCCCGCCTCATTTTTACGCACAGGGGAAAAATCCCCAGTTCCCGTGGTTCAGGGATCTTATGGGATATATGAACAGAATGTGTCATTTGTTTAACGGAGGAAACAGCATAATCCGCACGGCCGTGCTCTATACGGCGGAAATGAGCTGGATGGGGGACTGTATGCCTTTTGAAGAGGTCGGGAAGTGGCTGATGCGCGGACAGATTGATTTTGACGTGGTGCCCATATGGCTTCTTGGGGAGAGCGGCTTTTCGGAGGACGGTTCTCAGCTCTGCGTGGGCAGCGCGTCTTATTCCGTACTCATCATACCGGATTGTGCTTTTATACCGGAGAAATTGGAGAAATGGCTGGAGTGTGCGGCTCAGGCAGGCTTTCCGGTTCTCTTCGCGGGAGACCGCCCTGAGGTAGTTAGAACAGGGGCGGAAGGAAAAGGCAGTGGAGAATTTAAGGCTGAGGGAATAGATTGTGGAGAGGTTAAGGCTGAGGCGGAAGGAAAAAGTCTTGAGAAGATGAAAGCAACGGAGGCGGAGGATATTTCTACAGATTCTGCAGGTGTTTTCTGCCAGTGCAGTCGTGACACTCTTTTCCTCCGTTTGGAAGAAATCGGAATCCGGGAGATTAGAACTTCCGGTTCGCAGCTCTGGCTTAGGTATCATCAGTACAGGCAGCCGGAAGGAATGTTTTATCTGTTTTTTAACGAACATCCCACAGAACGGGTGGATACATGGGCGGAGGTAAAAGGTCTTCGGGAAGCCCACCCACATACAGAGTGCCGTGAAGAAACGGGGAATATGGTATGCCGGAGGACGAATCAGGGCAGTTCCCGTGAGGGCAGAAAGAATTCTTACTGGTATGACGCGTGGGATAACTGTCTGTGTCAAACCGAACAGAACGATCAGGGACAGATTCATCTTCATTTGTCACCCTACGAGACTAAAATTCTATATCTGGGGCATGTGGAGGAAGAAGTACTATCCGCAGACGTCCGGCTTTGGGGAAGGTCTTTGAACGATTTTAGGGAAGTTTCCGGAGGAAAATGGGTGGAATTGACGGGAAGGTGGCAGGTTTCTTTCAAGGAATATAGTGAGGATAGTTTTGGTCCGTCCGAAATGTGGACATCTTTGAAAAATATTACCGGACAAGGGCAGAAACCGGAATTTTCCGGCACGGTTCGGTATGAGATTTCCTTTGACTGGGATCCGGCAGCGGACGGAGAGGCTGCGGTTCTGGATTGCGGTGCAGTTTATGAAACTTTGGAAGCAGAGTTAAACGGTACGAAGCAGGCAGTACGGGTGGCACCGCCTTACACGCTTTTGCTGAAAGGTCTGCGAAAGGGAAAAAACGATCTGGAACTGCTGGTAACCAATACGCTGGTGCACAAAATGAGAGATGAACTGTCTGCCACCATGCCGGTGGAGGCCAGCGGTATTCTGGGACCTGTACGGCTGTGTGGGATAGGAAAGTAAAGTAAGTGGGAGACAATATCAGCCTGCAATTTCTGTATTGCATGGTGTGATATTGTCTCCCTTATTATGCTTGCATCGGGGGTTATTTTATGTCCCGTTTTTTCAAAATCAGGATACTTATTCCACAGAACAGCACGAAAAACAGTAACGTGCTGGCAAGGAAAGGTATGATCTGCTCCGACATATGGTCTTCGTAAGAGTTGGAGTTCATGCCTAACAGCATCAGAGAGTAGGGGAATAAGCAGGCGGCGTTTTTACTGAAACTGGCAAATAAGAATCCGAAAATACTGCCTATCAGTGCCAGACCGATAGGAATGGCAAAGCTGCGGATGCACATGGAAAGGAGCAGCTGAAGGGCTCCGATGGCAAGTGCCGCAAAGGTTCCCCGCAGTGTCCAGAATAAAATATCTGTGGGAGGGAATCCGTGGAACCCTAGCAGCCGGCCGCAGAATAAGAACAACAGAAAGAGCCAGAGCTGGGTTATCAGTGTCACTTTTATAATGACATACAGCTTTCCGAAAAATATGTTTCTTACGGGTATGGGCATTGTCATCAGCACATTCCAATTGTGCTGCAGATGCTCCAGCCGCCACAGGTAGGAGCAGTATAATGCTACCAGCGGTGCATAGAATAACAGGGCGTAGAACAGAGTCAGCTGTGACCACAGGGAGTACCATCCGCCGGTGAGAACCGCCTGATTCATCTTATAATTAAAGGATCCCATAATGGCAGGGATAACGGGAAGCAGGAAACAGGCGCACCAGATTACAGATCCTTTTAATTTGCGGTTTTCTGCTTTGACAGTGAGTTTCAACATAAATTCCTCCATTTCTGCGCTGCTAAAACGTATTAAAGGAATGAAGTTTCTCTGAGGTTGGAAAGAGGGGCGTTAACCACCCTCTTATACCCAACCAAAGAGAAACTAAGTCATTCATTTCTGCTTTAAGGAGTTTGTGGCAGACAGCGCGCAGACACAAATTCCGTATTTTGTAGTGTGGTTGCATAATTGCAGTGTAGTTGCATAATTGTAGTGCAGTTGCATAATTGCAGTGTAGTTGCATAATTCTAGTGCGGTTGCATAATTGCAGTGCAGTTGCATAATTGCAGTGTAGTTGCATAATTGTAGTGCGGTTGCATAATTGTAGTGCGGTTTCGTATTTGTAGTGCAATTGCTTATTTATTACATCATTTCTGCTTTGCGGCTCCATTGAGTATATTTTGATTTAATTGTCTGTACGGATCGAATGACTTTTACCGTTTTTGTTTTATAAAAATATAACGGCACAAAATATAAAACAAGAGAGTGAAGACCATGAAGCCGATAAAAAGTCCTGTGGAAAAAGTTCTTGCGATCAACAGTATTTCCGTGTCTGTTTCATTCCAGCTTATGCTGTAGGGAGCAAAGGCTCCGAAGTAATTCCATAGAACCAGCCGGGCAAGGGCATAAGGGAAAAATTCGGAGAATAATCCTATGAAGGAGCCTGCCAGACCTGTCAGCAAGGGAATAATCTGATTGGCGGAGAGCAGTGACAGAATATGCTGCAAAGTCAACACGGCGCTTCCGGCCAGAACGGTTGCCGCAAAATGCCGGAGAAACAGTATTTTCGGCAGAGGCTCCGTATAACCAAGGAGCGCTCCGTAGAGCAGGAACATAGCTATTTCACCCAGACAAAAGAACAGCAGATACAGAAGCTCCGTGAGAAATTTCCGATCATAAAACCTGCCCCTTTTTTGGAGGGTGAACAGCAGGTTCCAAGTTTGGCCCTTGCATTCTATATCACAGATACGGCTGGATATTACAGCCAGCATAATGGGCATAAGGATGCAGTTTAGAACCGGGGTTTGGCAGAGCAGGTAAGAATAGCCCTGAGCCAGATCATAATCCGATAAATTTTGCTGTCCTGCCGCGCCCCACAGGAAAAGCACTACCAGAAAAGCCACAGGAATCAGCCAGACATAGAGATGATGCTGTTTTTTATATTCTACAAGAAATTCGTTCATATTTTAACCATACCTTTCCGCAGCCTGCAAACGAACCGCAGGCGCAAATTTATGTGTGAAAATTATTAACTTCCATAATGCCCGCTTTGCAGTGTCTCAAGTCAAAATAAAATCTAAAGCTATAAAGAGGCAGAATGTCCCACTATATTTAGGAAAATATCTTCCAGACTTGCCTGTTTTTCCTCGATACGCAGTATTCCTATATTCATGCTGTACAATATTTGTCCCATGCGCAGCACGTCATTGTCGCTATGAGTATCCCGATTCAGCACATTGTCTTCCCGGAAGGCGGGCAGCCTGTTCTGGGATAGGAGCCGGAAGGCAGCTTCGTCATCGGTGGTGCGCAGATTGATTCCGGGGCGGCTGTGTTCATGCAGTATGTCCAGCCGGTCTTGGAAAACAAGATTTCCCTTGTTGATGATGCCCACATGCGTCGCCATCTGATCGATTTCGGACAGCAGGTGGCTGGATACCAGAACGGTCATACCGTACTTTTTAGGGAGAGTGCAGATTAACTCCCTCATTTCCTGAATTCCTGCGGGATCCAGACCGTTAGTGGGCTCATCCAGAAGCAGCAAGGAAGGATAACCCAACAGCGCCGCCGCCAGCCCCAGACGCTGTTTCATGCCAAGGGAATAATGGTTTACTTTTTTGTCCTGCTGTTCGGTGAGGTGTACGACCTGCAGTACATCATCCACTTGCTTTTCCGGTACTTGCTTTAAGGCAGCTATCAGGCTTAGGTTATCCCGCCCGCTTAAATGTCCGTAATAGGCGGGAGATTCAATCAGGGAGCCGGTATTTTGCAAAAGGAGGAGCCGGTTCTTATCGTT
>ERZ808037.1289-NODE-1289-length-16982-cov-3.939308_pt1 | contig 16982 bp, 13 predicted proteins | sample MGYA00380190_ERZ808037 | MGnify/ENA primary metagenome ERZ808037 (study PRJEB31490, sample SAMN06133399) | mouse gut metagenome | isolation source: J9 | host: mice | place: China: Chengdu | collected 2015-05 ... | reverse complement strand
GTTATATCCCAGAAAGCAAGGCAGCTCCTGAATCCATGCCAATACGGCAGTCACCGTTATCTGGTTGGTATACTGGGAATAGTACCAGAAATCCCCTATTGTCTTTTCTCCCGTGGCAATATAATAGGAGCTCCCGACTACAATGCTGGGATCCCAGCCTGCCATAAAGTATATATGATATGAAATGAACCACTGTACTCCCAATAATAAGCCGGATAGAATCCACAGCAGCCACAAAAACCTGCGGTCTATAAAATTTCCTGCTTTTTTCATAAAAGCACACTTTTTCCATAACAAGAAAAGCCCCGACACCACCGCCACAGGAAACAGAATCAAAAGAAGATTGGGCGCTATCGTATGCAATGTGCTGTTGGGCGAAGCTTCAATACGCTTGTCAACAAACAAGACAATGACAAACACCAATGTAAAAACAATACAAAATCCCCACTTTATCCACTTTGCCACCTTATTTTCAAATACAGTTTCCATATATACCCCTTTGCGTGCTTTAGCACACATGCCAATCAATATTTGGATGTTTACTTCCGAACTTCTCCACTTCCTACGGAAGCAGCACTTCCATCCCTGCCAGCAATGTGATGACAGCGGCCCCATATACCACAGACACTGTTGTAACAGCCTTGACTCCGACGGCGCTGGCTCTTCCTGCAGCCGCACCCTTTTTTGACGTCATTTCCTGTATCGCTGTAAGCGCCCCTCCGATTACCAAGCATCCGATATAAAACGCTCCCATAATGTAGCGGACGTTCATAGTACAGACGTGGGTGTATTTTATGCAGAACTTAAGATAAGAATACAGGCTCACTGCCGCCCCCGTCAACAAGAACGTTTTCTGTATCCCTCTGCCGTCTTTCCGGAAGCACCAGAATACAAGAGCGGCCGCCATAAAGACAAACAGCGCCGCATCCGCCCAGAATATACCCGTTCCCAGAATATTCGTGAGCAGGCTGGAATCATAATAGCTGCTTTCGCCAAAGGTTGCAAATTTAATCAATGTTACGGGAATATTATAATCCGCAAAATCATGAATATAGTCCAGCCGTACCGCAAGGAATTCAAATGCCCTGTCAAAGTCAAAAAAGCGAGCCCACTTGTCATGCTGTCCGATAAACTGCGCCGAATCCTCCCCAAGAAATGCGGCATATCCCAAAGGCACATCGTATTTCACAAAATTATAAACGGAATGCCACAGTCCCAGAGGAAAGGCAATCAGCCCGAAACAGGCAAACTGCTTCACATAAACCATCCATTGCTTTCTGTCCTTCCATCCACGATACAGCATCATAACTGCCATTGCAGGCGCGATTAAAGCCGTAGAAATCTTGGTCATCATGGCAAGGCCGATACACAATGCCATAATTAATATTCCTTTTATATCCGGCTTTTCATACCACTTAAAGGTATAGTAAATACACATGACCATCAACAGCACCGCCAGAGGGTCATTGTTTAACGAACCGCTGAGCATAATGCTGTAAGGCAGGAATCCGGCAAAACACACCACGGCCAAACGTCCTTCGGCCGAAAGCTTCATCCTTTTCCCGATTTTCGCTATAAATACCATCGTCATCATAGAATATGCCAGCGGAAGTATCTGCAAGACTTCTCCCCACTCCGACTGCTCCTCGGGCAGCATTCCCAAGAATTCAAAAATCCTGAGATATACCGCACTGACGGCATAATGCAGAGGCGGCTGGTACAGCTCATAATATTCCATAGGATTCAAGTCCGGCAGCTTTCCGTCGGTAAACAAAAAGTACGTATATCCCAGATGCCCGTACCCTTCCGCATTGAAACCGGCCAGATCGTTTTGGAACAAGTGGGACCGGGTCATGACCACGTAAAAGATCCGAATCAAAAATGCGGCAAACACCGCCGCCCATATCACCTTTTCCGAAACACCTTTTTCCCCTTTCACAAACAGGAAAGCACCGGCCAGCACTATGACCGCCAGCAAAAGGCCCAGACAGGCCGTTATGCCCTCACCGATACCGCCGTTTTGACGCAGGAAACAGATTCCTTCCATTACCCCTATGACAAACAGACACATCATACTGTATAGCAGCGCCGTTTTCCTGCGTTCCCACCGAACTTTTCTGACATATAAAAATAAATGATATGCCGCCGTCAGAGCTCCAAGCGCGGCAAAGCGCCCGATCGTCAGCTTATAACCGCCCTCTTGGACAAAAAATATTTTTACAAGAAGCGGCAGCAATACCGCCGCTGCCATAAATCTGTTTTCTTCCTTCATAGCGCTCCTTTTCACGGATACGGGCCGCACACCATTGATTCATAAAGGCCGCAAGGCATTATTTCCCTATGGCAATACCACCGCCATCCCCGCTTTCAGCACCACCGCCCACAGGGCATAAAGCACAGGCACCGTCAATAAGATTCCTTTGCTAATGCGCCCTCCGGCAGCGCTTTTCTCGGAAATTTTTTCCTGAAGGCCGAAGGCTGCCGCCGCGATGACAATAAAGCCGGCATACACCGACACCATAATATATCGGATATTCATGCTGCATATGTGGGTATATTTGACACAGAACTTTACATAAGCGTACAGACTCACCGACGCAACCGCCAGAAGAAACGCTTTCTGCATTCCTCTGCCGTCCTTGATAAAGCACCAAACCACAAAAGCCGCCGCCATCAGAAGAAACAAGGCCATATTTGCCCAGAACATCCCCGGCCCCAGAATATTTGTGAGCCTGCCTGTCCGATAATAGGCGCTTTCACCGAAGGTTGCAAACTTGACCAGCGAAGCGGGAATATTATGGTCGGCATATCCGTCCGTGCAATACATGCTCACCGCCAAGAAATCAAATGCCCTGTCGAAATCCAGAAAACGGGAACGGATGTCATACATTCCGATAAAGGAAGGGGCATCCGGTTCCACGGGATATGCATATCCGAAGGGCATCCCCCACTTCACGTAACAGTATACGGAATGCCACATTCCCAGTGGAAAGGCCGCCAGACCAAAGCAGATAAACTGTTTCAAATAATCTTTCCACTGCTTTCTGCCCTTCCATGCACGCTGCAGCATCACTGCCGCCATGGCAGGCACCACCAAAGCCGCCGATATTTTAGTCATCATGGCAAAGCCGATGCACAATGCCATCTTGACAATCCCTTTTCTATGAGGGTTTTCATACCATGAAAAGGTATAGTAGACACACATCACTGCCAGCAGGACGGACAGCGGATCGTTGTTCAGCGCGCCGCTCATCATGATACTGTAGGGCAGAAATCCGGCAAAGCAAATCACGGTAAACCGGGCTTCACAGGAAAACTTCATCTGCTTTCCGATCTTATCAATATATACAAGCAGTACCATCGTGTAAATCAACGGCAGCACCTGCAGGATTTCGTCCCAATCCAGCTGCTCCTGCGGAAGAAGCCCCAAAAGGCCGAATGCTTTCAAAAAGACCACGCTGACCACATAATGGAAGGGCGGATGGTAAAGCTGGTAAGCCGTGATCGGATCCACGTCCGGCAGTCTCCCATACGTAAACAGTTGATACACATATCCCAAATGCCCGTAACAATCAGGGTAAAAATCCGTGGTATCGTTCTGGAACAGATAAGCCGGCGTCATTACCACATAGAATATTCTCACCAGAAATGCGGCGAAGATTACCAATGTGACCACATTTTCCGTAATCCCTTTCTCCGATTTTATCAGCAACAGAAAAAACGCTGCCAAAACCAGAGCCAGCAAAACCCCCAATCCTATACGCAGCATGCCGCCGTCCCCTTCCATCCCACGCAAGACACAGCAGCACCGGATCAGGCATATGGTGAAAAAAAACATGCCGCTGCACTGCAGCGCCAGCTTTCGTTCCTGCCAGTCTTTCCTCTGCAAAAGGAGCATCCCGTTAAAAGTTATCATCAGAGTCGTAAGCACCAGAAAGTGCATGATACTCAATTTGTAAGCGCTCTTCTGATCAAAAAACGCTCCAACAAGAAGTGGCAACACGACTGCTGCCACTATCAACTTATTCTCTCTCTTCATCATTTGTATGTTCCGCAGTTTCCGTGGGCATCCGCACCGTCGGCAAAAACCAGCCTGCGGCGCTTATGACCTTTTGTCTATGAAACGGCATTCCTTCTATCAGCCTGCCAAATCGAATTCTCACGGGAACATGATGTTTTCTCGAACAAGCTGCTATGCAAATTATTAATTTATTTGTTACCGTTCACTTTTTTCACAGCAACCTTTGCACAGAAATCGCAAAACAGCGGTTCCGCGCATGTCTGTCTCGGGTTTATCACGCAGAAACAGCGTGAAAACACCTCGCGGCGACAGCCAGTGAACAGTACATTTATTTTAACATTGTTGCTATAACCCGTCAACAAATATATGGACAAAAAAACAGGATATCTATTATAATAGTGTTATTGTTTACTCTCTTTCAACAATATTACTACGGAAACCGCAAAAACGGCGGTTTCAAGGAGGTTACCGATGACCACACCCCGTTCCTTTACCGCCCTTTGGCAGCGCTTTTTTATCATTGCCGGAAATATCTTCTTTTTTATAATCTTTTTCCTGCTTCTCACGACAAAAGAACAGGATTTCCGTAATACATCCAATTTGAAACTATTTGCGGGCAGTCTGCCGATTACCCTGTTTTTATATGCCTTGTTTTTCTTCCTGAGCCGGAAAAAAGCTTCTCCTCTTCTCCCTGCGGCCGCTGTCCCAAAGCATCCTCTTCCGGCTCCGGTTATGGGATATCTGCTGCTGTTTCTCCTGCTCTGTGTCTGCATACATTTCACATATTTTTACACCGGATGGGATGTGGGGCTGATCCGGGTCAGGCTGGAAGGCTTGCTGGCCGGCCAAACCGCTCAGGAAACCGGTGTGGATGTAGGATACTCCATCTACCCGAATAACCTGCTGCTCTTTTATCTGCAATATTTGACGGTAAAGGCCGGTGCCGTTTTCTCTCCGAAGCATCCCTATAACCTCTGCCTATATTCCTCCTGCCTCTGTGTCACTCTGGCCTGCTTTCTGGGCCGCCTGACCATCCGTCAGATATCCCGGAACCGTCTGATCCGCCTGATGTACACCTTAATCAGCACCCTGTATATTTTGTGCTCCCCGTGGGTTATGATTCCATACTCCGATACTTACGGTATGCTCTTTGTGGCCCTCGGCATATGGGCATTGTTTTGTGCCCGAAAGCCTGCCGTAAGATGGCCGGTATTTGCCTTTGCGTCCCTCATCGGCTGCCGGATTAAACCCACCTGTATTTTCCTCTTGTTTGCCGCCGTAATCTTATACCTGCCCAGCCTGCCCGCCCTCTTCCGTGCAAAACGGAGAGAGCTTTGCATTTTTCTGCTTAGCTGCCTGATCTTTTTCATCATCGGGCAAGGAATTTCTCCGTGGATACAGCACCGCCTAGACTTTACATTGGATCCCGAGCGGAAAGTCCCGCCCACCCATTATATTATGATGGGATTAAACACCGGCAGCAAAGGGGGCTTTGACGGGAGCGATTATGTTTTTACCACTTCCCTCCCTACCTACGAAGAAAAAGTAAGACGTACCTTGAGGGAAAGCAAGCTGCGCTGGCTGGAAACCACACCGGCGCAGAAAAGAGATCACTATATGGCAAAGTTTCTGTATACTTATAATGACGGAACCTTCTCTTGGACAAAGGAAGGGGGATTCTTCGATGTCATGCCGGAGCACGACAACCCCTTAAATGACTTATACTTACAAATTGTGAAACCCGAAGGAAAGTATTTTACCGCTTACTGCAATTTTGCACAGATAATCTGGCTGCAGATTCTATTGGGAATTCCGTTTCTGTTTCTGAGACGGGATCGGCAAAGCTCCCGAAAGGCTTTTCTGATGATCGTTCTGTGCGGTTTGACCGTTTTCTTAATGCTGTTCGAGGCAAGGGCACGCTATCTGTTCCTGTATTCTCCGGCATTTTTGATACTGTCTTTATATGGTTACGAAGGGCTGTTTTCCTTTCTGTCGAAAAACGGAGAACCGGAAAGTCAAAAACAGCCGGACGTTCCGTGACTGCCTCCTCATCACCTGTTACGACCACATGTTTGCCGGCATATATTTCCCTTGCATTTTCCATTTCATAAAGTCCGTACAGCCTTCACCCGTTGTATAGTACTCAATGGCATCCAATATATCTTTGTTTACATTTTCTTTGTTTACAAACATTTCTTCCGGATTGCTCAAAGTCCGGTTCCGGCAAGATCCTGCGGCAAGAAACTGTTCCACGCTTTCTCTTAACTCCACCTTCTTGCATTTATATACATTCTCGAAAGGTATACACGCAAATCTGCTTGGAAAAGTGTCGGGAATGAGCCAATCCCTGACGGCAATACTCGGTTTGCCAAACATCAGCCCCTCCATCATAACACTGGATTCGTCGGAGACAATCAGATCACACATTTTTAAAGCAGCCATTATGTTCTCTTCCGGTTCCAAAAAATATACATTGTCATATTTTCCCTCATGCGCCTCTCTCATGTCCTCTATGTTTTTCACAATGAATTCATAGCCCTCCGGCCATGCCGCCTGCTTAATCAACAGATTTACCGGAAGAGACGCCAGCGCACGGACAAAATCGTCCTCCTTTTCGTCATTCTCCCATGAAGGCGCATACAAAACAGTCCTGTCATATTTCATATCCATGATCTTTTTCAGTTCGTTTACCCGGTTTTCCAGTTCTTCCGAGAATATTTCATTGCTTTTGGGATAACCCAGCATATATGCGCCGCATCTCGGATTCACATAATATTGAAATGCACACCTTTCCCATCTATCCCGCCAGCTTAGACCCGGCACGATTCCGATATCATATTGATTCCATCGTTCTTTTTCCCATATATTAGGCCATCTATTATGTCCTTGCGCCATATCATGTAATAAAACAACGGAAAATTTAGAGTTCTCCGGCTTTCCGAAGTGCTGGCAGTAGACCCCTATTTCCGCTTTGGCATTCAAATCGTCCGTGCTGCTTACCCGGTATCCACTCTGTGCGGCACATTTCATAATCGGCAGAAGATTAAAATATTCGCCTTTATCCGTATAAAAAAAAGTAATTTCTCTTTTCAGGTTCCGGTCAGACACCGGTGTCTCCCCGCACAGTTGTATCAAATGTTCTTCGCTGATTCCGCACAGAAAATTCTCTGTATTTTCCCACTGATGTATTTCGATAAAGGTCCGGAGCTGTTTACGGAATAATTTCCTATTCTTTTCTAATTGATCTGCGTCGTAATTCCTGACATAAGTGTCTGCCAGCGGTTCTTCCAGACAACACATAATATGATCCGCCAATAATTCAAAAAGCAAAAAAGTCTTTTGCATTTCCGGGCTATCATCCACTTCATAGCATTTTAATTTTTCCATGGACAGCTTGACCTTATCCCGGCAAAACATCATTGTAGTCAGACTGCCCAATAAATTACAACCGCTCTCAAGGCATACGCGAAGCACCCTATTTCCCTCGAAAAGTCTATTTTTCCACGCTTTTAAAAAGGCGGCATCGGGATGCGCCACTACCGTGTTGTCTTCTTCAATGAAGTTCCTATTACAGAAGATAATGTCTGCCTGTTCCATGTTTTGGGCGTACTCAACCATTTTCTCGATCTTATCGGAACAAAGTTTGTGTCCCGGCTCTAAAAAGCAAATGTAATCACTGTCCGTATTTTGACAATAATCCGCAATATCTTGGTAAATACCCCCCCCAATTGCCGCTTCAACCACTTCCAAATTTTGATACGTCTGTGCCGTCAATGTCTGATCAATATAATCAGATTCACAGCCAATACATATTACCGAAACCTTCCGCATACCTCCGTCCCTCCATACCTTCAGCCGGCCTTGTTCCCTGTCCCCGCAATCTCTCGGAATCATTTCCCGGATACGACCGGCAGCTCTTTCACCGCTTTTGCCTGAAACGCAGTGCAGGATGCTCCGAAACGATAAGCATCCTGCTGCAACATCATACGGCTTATGCCATATGATTTATTCATACTTAATATAATCTTCCCACTTGCTCCAAATATGGCAGATAAAAGTCTTACCCTGATTAAAGATCAGCTCGTTTCCGTCCGCATCATAATACTTAGCGGGTTTGTCGTCGCCGTCCTTTCTCTCCCAGTAGCCTTCTACCACCTTGCCGTTTGTAAAGAAAAGCATTCTGCCGTCGCCGTTTCCGGGATGCTGTGCATCTCGGTGCATCTCCATCGCCAGATAACCATGAGCATCGATTTCTTCCCCATAGCAGATCTGAAGAACTACATTGTCAACCTGAACCGTCTCTCCGTTATGCTCGTCTTTTAACGGACTGCCGTACTCGGAATATTCGTATTTATTGGTTGATGGATTATACTCAAAATATGCGCTTACGGTATTATAGTTACCCTTTGTGCCGGGCCAGATCTTTGTAGCGCTCTGTGCATCGTCATATGTAGCTCTGGAACCCTCGGCCGCAAACAGGAACTTCGGTTCGAAGGAGCTGTCGTAATCCCAGCTGTAGCCTCTCTGTTCCACACCTTTCATCAAACCGTCAATAAACATATACGCCGAGTCGGTATCATTATATTTTCCTGCTCTGTTATATCTGTCGAACGCTACCGTTGTGGGCTTTGCAATTCCCTGTGTGGCTTGGCTGATATTGTCAACCTCTGCGCTGTTCAGCAGATCGTTTGCATATACGGCAGATCCCCAGTGACATATAATGGAATCATGCTCCATTCCGGTATACACCATATATGTACGGATACTTCTAACAGGGCCGATGCGGTCCAAATCGTCAAAGTCCTCAAATACACAGAGTAGTCTGGTCAGGTTATCCCTCAAAGGCATCTGATAAATTACGCTGGCATTTGTGATACCATAGTGGGGAAGACAGCTCTTCTGATTGGGCATGGCCACGCTGATCGGTCTTCTGTTTCCGATCTCTTCATCCACCCATTCGCCGGTCAGGTAGCTCTGCATCTTGCCGTCCTTCACTACTCTATCCGTAATCACCTGTCCTGTTGCCTCCGGTTCGGGAGTTGCCTCGGGTGTTGCAACAGGCTGGGGGGCCGGGGTGGAGCTGGCAACAGCCTGAGGATCCAGCTGCACGGGTGCACGGGAAGAAGCTTGGTTTCCTTCATCGCCGCAGGCCGTGGCAAAGAGACTCATTGTTAATATGATTGCTGCTAATGCTTTCTTTTTCATAACAAATCCTTTCCTTTGTGTAAACATTTTCTTCTATTTTATCTCTTTAAGGTATGTTTTGTCCATTTATTCGTGATAATTTTTTCCGGAAATTTATTTAATTTTTTCTTAAATGTATTTTTATGCACTTTATTTAAAACAAGTAATGACTTTTTTCTGGGTTCGTGATATGATAATTACAGTTCACAATTCAGTTAGGCTTGATTTTTTTAATTCTATATAAAAGGTTCTGTGATTAAAAAGGGCATTTTGTCAGAGGTCTTTTCGTTTCAAAAGAGGGATTTATCAGGACTCTGTTTTATTATATGTGTCGTTTCTATTTTAAGATTTCTACCGAAAGGGTTTCTATCCGTAAACGGTTCATTGTAAGGGTTTCTAATTGAAAATGTTTCTTATAGAAAGGGGATTACTTATGAGATTAAAAGAGGGGATTGACGTAAACGATTTTTTAGCCGCTGCAGAAAAGTGTACCGGACAAGTTTTTTTCCACACAACTGACGGCAGCATCCTGAATCTGAGATCCATGCTCTCACACTATGTACTCGTATCCATTTTATGCAACAAATCCGTTTTGGAAGATTCTCAGGTAGTGTGTACTCAGGATGATGACTATCAGCTGCTGCAAAACTATTTAGAATAACGATAGCTGTTCCATTTCACTGTTAACGCTTTCTTCGCAGGAACGCATGGCAAAGATCGTCTTCTCCAACAGTGTATCCAGTTCCCAGCCCAGTCTTTCCGCACCGGCTGCTATTACCTCTCTGGAACAGCCCGCGGCAAACTTTTTATCCTTGTATTTTTTCTTCAGGCTGGAAAGCTCCATATCCATGACACTCTTGGAGGGACGCATCCGGGCCGCTGCCCCAATCAGCCCTGTCAGTTCATCGGAAGCAAACAAAATCTTCTCCATTTCATGTTTCGGCTCCATATCACAGCATAATCCATACCCATGACTGCAAATAGAATAAATCATTTCCTCGGATACGCCGTTTTCTCGCAGAAGCTCCGGCGCCTTAATACAATGTTCCTCGGGATAGAGTTCAAAATCAATATCGTGCAGCAGACCCACGATTCCCCAATACTCTTCCTCTCCTCCATTGCCGGTTTCCTTCGCAAAATAACGCATCACTCCCTCCACCGTAAGCCCGTGGAGAATATGGAAGGGTTCTTTATTATATTTCCGCAATAAGTCCAACGCTTCCTGTCTTGTAATTGTGCTTTCCATTTCTTTAACCCAGCCTTTCTTTTATTGTAAAATTTCCGGTTCCAAAAACTACCTAAAATTTCCGACGGCATTTCCGGTATAAATATTCAGTCTCTATTCAACAACATAATCCAGACATACTCTGGATGCGGTGTAGGGACGCACCTTTCCGTCCGCCACTGCCACATGCTCCGGATGTACCGCATAGCCTTTCAGGGAATCTTCATCCGCAAAAGAAGAATCCAGCATCAGGTCGGCATTGGAGCTGGGAAGCCCTTCCGTATAGACCTTTATCTCCGTAAGACCGGGGATTCTGCCTGCCAGTCCCTCTAACCCCTCCTTAATCCCTTTTTTTATGACTGCCTTTTCCTCCCTTGTCAGGTTGTCCTTTAATGTCCATAAAATAACGTGTTTTACCATGAAAACTTCTCCTTTGCTTTTTGTGGTCAATTATATCACAACTTTTCCGTTTTTCCTACCATGCAATCCCATGCCCTCTGTTGGGGCTTATGGCACAGGAGGTTGCATCCAACACGAAAACAGTCAGCAGGATAGCGCACAAAAGCATCCGTCTCTTTGGAGGAATCTTGTGATAAAGCCACATATAGACAGGAATAAAGTAGCAATTTAACAGCATTCCTCCCAGACCGAAGCAGACGGCTCCCAGCAGGCAGATTCTTCCGTTTATGTTCATGGCATAACCGCTGTAATCCCACCATCTCATCCCCCACCTCCACTCCAAGAACGCACTGGTGCCATATTCCACCACGGAGCAGACCACTGCGGACATCAGGAATGTCTGAAATTTCTTCTCATGGAAGCGGTGAAGCAAAAACCACAACAAAAGCCCCCCTGCACCATAAATGGGCAGATAGGGGCCGAGATAAACACCTCTGTTAATCCATGTGTGCTCCTTCACCAAATAAATCCCCACCTCCCACAGCCAGCCGATAAAGGAGAGGAGGAAAAATAAAAGCACATAAAAGTCAAAGGTTCTGATTGTAGGGCGGCATACATTGTTTTTCGTCTTCATGGAATTATCTTTCCCGAAAAACACTTCCTGTATACCGCTGAGTCTCACTTCTTATTTTCAAGAATGGCAGTATGTAACTTTTGGAACAATTCGCCGTAGCGAAGAGGCTTTACAGGCAAAGCTGTAGCTACATGGAGGGTCAACGGGATTTCGCTCCCTTCAAAGCTGAAAGTCTCTCCGTTTTTCACACGGATTTTCTCCGAGATTGCTTCCGCTTCCGCAAGATCGGAAGTATTGGTCAAAATTGCAAACTCGTCTCCGCCAATCCGAAATACCACATCTTCCTCTCCCGCACTTTCGCTGAGGCGCTTCATGGTTTCCAGAATAGCTATATCCCCCGCCTTGCGGGATATCTTGTTAATCGGCATGAGGGATTTAATATCCGCACATACAAAATAACAATCCTTTCTTTTCATAAATAAATCATACAATTCACTGATATCGACCTGTTTATTTCTTCCCATATAACAATCTCCTTCCTCTTTCGGAGCCTGAAGCCGGGGGTACAGCTCGGAAAACTGATAAATCCGATTAAATTCGGACGGATTACAGTTCCATACTGATTTGAAAGCTCTTCCAAAAGATTCATTGGAATTATAACAGCATAATACCGCCAGAGTCAGCAGGTTCCGGTTGGGATTTTCCCGCAACAGCCTTGCCGCATAGACCATTCTTCTACGGATGATATAATCCCTCACTGATATTCTGTTGATGCATTTGAAAAGCTTTTCAATAGTGGATTTTGAGCAATAGCAATGTTTCGCAATATCCTCCGTGTGGATATCCCTCGTCAAGTTATCTTCTATATAAGTAAGCGCTGCCTGAAGTATATCCAGATTTTTCATATAAACCTCCATTGCTACAGCTTTACGGCATTTCAAGAGCCGAAAGCCGGTATATCGGCTTATGAGAAATGCCATATTCCTGTTTATTGTCTGCTCACTACGATATCGTAAGTATATTGTAGCACATGGAGAAAATGTTTCTTGATATTTTGAGTAAAGATGCATATTTATATCCGTTTTGCCACCACCACAAGCCTCCCGTCCGCCACATGGTAAGCACAGGTGGATAACGTCAAAAAGGTGTCCCCGAACTCTGCCTCCACACCGGTGTCATATAGGGACATCTCTTTAATATTATCATAAAAATCATCAAATTCCCTCTGCGTGTCCGCCTGATAAAACCGATAATATTTAAAGACATCCGCTTCCTCTTCATAGACCTGTGACAGAAACACCGAGACAATCTCGTAAGTCCGCTCCTCATACAATGTATCAAAAGAAATAAAAGAATGTTCTCGGAAAAAGCTTTCTTCCTTGTACAAATCCAGATCGCCGAACATGGATCCGTCCTTCATGTTATGGCCGTAAATAATAAAATTAGTTCCCGGCGTATGGATATCGGCGCTGCCTCTAACATACAAACATCCGTATTTGCTGTCATTCCCATAGAAATCATGGTGCAGGTAATACTCGTCATCTCCGCACTGCATAACGGGATAATTGATCACCATGCCGTCAATTGACAGCCAGCCCGCAAGATCGCTGTTCTGCTCATACAACGCGGCATACTTATCCAATATCACCGGCTCTGTAAATTCTTCTTGTGTGTTTCCTTGTTCCGGTCCGGCGGTTTCTCCCGCTTCTCCTTGTCCCATAGCTTGTTCGCTTTTCGCTGCAGTTTCCGGTTCGGCTCTCTCCGTTTCCGGCTCAGAAGTTTCCTTTTTGGTTCCTGACGCCTCCTTCTCAGCTCTCCTCGCATCTGGTTCATCTGCTGTCGGTTCAGCCGTTTCTGCTTCGTCTATTTCTGCCTGTTGGTTTGTACCATTGTTTCCATTTGCTTCTCTTGTCTCTGCCAGCTGCTTCTGCTGTTTCTCGTTCTCTACGGATATATAATGCGCCTGCCCGATCTTGAGCAGGCACACTGCCATTACCAAAAGCAGCAATATTCTGATAAGCTTTCCCCTTCTACCTCTTCCGGTATGACCATATTCCATAGTTTTCTCCGTCGGCGCCGCCCTTTGCTTATTCCAGACGCCTTTCCATCTGCCGGCTCCGCCCTTCGCTTATTTCAAGCGCCTTTTCATCTGCCGGCTCCGTCCTTCGCTTATTTCAAGCGCTTTCTCATCCGTTCATCTCATCCACCACCGAAAAGGGCTTTGCCGTCATCTCTACCCATGCGGGTCTGAAACCGCTTTTGATTGCGTTTCTGACCGACTTTATATTGCACCATGCCGCACAATAAAAGGGAACTTTCCCCTCCTTTATTATTTCCAGTGCAAGACGGCTGGTCAGCGCAGCCGCAATTCCTTTCCTGCGGTATTGCGGCAGTACGTCCACACCGATCTGCCACATGGTGTCACAGTCGGCGGAACAGGCAGCCATACCCGCAAGCGTATCTCCGTCATATGCGCCGACACCCAGAACATCCAGTTCTTTCCGTTTTTCACAGAGGGCATTGCTCCACTCCTTCCGATATAACGGTGCAAAATCCTTCTGACGGAGAACCCTCAGCTCATATCCGCATTCCAATTCCCACAGGCAGTCCGGATCCGGCAGAAAATATTCCGCCATAAAGCATATCCGATGCTTTTGTTTCTGCAATGCGTCATTTATAACATGCATATTAGGCGTTTCAAAGCAATGCTCCACGGGATACCGTTCTATATAAGAAGAGGCTGCTTCTCTGAAATCCTCCTGAACGGATGCCACAATATTATTCCCGTAAGAAATAAAGTGGCACGGAAGAGGCAGTTCCAAGTATTTTCTGGCTTTTTCGTTTTTCACGGATGTCACCACCACATTCCGGCTGCCCTCAAAATCCTCCGCGTTACAGTTTGCGTCTATGGCAGACTGTTCCATCGCAATCTGCCAAATCTCTTTATTGGTAAATCCCATCCTTACTCCCACCGTTCCTCAAAGCACATTGATAATTTTCAATTTCGTATATCTTTTATTATATGGTCAGCTTGTCAAAAGAGCAACTTAAAAATAGCCAAAGCAAAGTTGACGCATATATTCATTTTTGTTAAGATAATTTCAACACACTCCAAAACGTGCAAAGAGGTATATCAATGAATCAGGATTTGACAAAGGGACCCGTAATGCGCTCCATGCTGCGCTTCGCCGTCCCCATGATTTTAGGAAATCTATTGCAGCAATGCTATAATATTGCAGATACATTAATCGTAGGTAAATTCTTAGGAGCCAACGCCTTAGCAGCCGTCGGTTCCTCCTTTACGTTGATGACTTTTCTAACCTCAATCCTGCTGGGGCTCTGCATGGGCAGCGGGACGGTTTTCTCTATCCGGTTCGGCAGAAAGGACGAAAAGGGGCTGCGGGAAGGTGTGTACGCATCCTTTGTATTGATTGCGGGATTAACATTTCTGCTTAATGTCCTTGCATTTGTCTGTCTGGACGGTATCCGCTTTTTCCTACGGGTTCCGCCGGAAGTATGGGACGGTATGCGGGAGTATCTCATTGTAATCTTCTGCGGAATTACCGCCACTTTCCTGTATAATTACTTTGCATCCTTTCTGAGGGCCATCGGAAATTCCTTTGTGCCCTTGATTTTTCTGGCAGTATCCGCCGTATTGAACATTATTATGGACTTATGGTTTGTATTGGGGCTCGAACGGGGCATTTCCGGCGCGGCGGAAGCCACCGTGATCGCACAATATCTCTCCGGTATAGGGATTACCCTGTATGCCTTGCTGCGCTGCCCGCAGCTTCGGCTAAAGGGAAACTCCGTCCGCATCCGATGGGCCTGTATCAAGGAAATCGCCGGATTTTCCGTTTTGACCTGCATCCAACAGTCCGTCATGAATCTGGGGATTCTCATGGTACAAGGGCTGGTGAACAGCTTCGGGCCGTCCATCATGGCAGCTTTCGCTGCCGCCGTCAAGATTGATGCATTTGCATATATGCCCGTCCAAGACTTCGGAAATGCGTTTTCAACCTTTATCGCCCAGAATTACGGTGCAAAAAAGGAAGACCGCATCCGCAGCGGTCTGAAAGGAGCGGTGTTGCTTTCGGCTGTTTTTTGTCTGGTTGTATCTGCTGCAGTGTGGATATTTGCCCGTCCCTTGATGGAATTGTTCGTAGATGCCGGAGAAGCAAAGGTGATTGCGGAAGGAATCCGCTATCTGCATATCGAAGGCGCCTTCTATTGCGGCATCGGGTGTCTGTTCCTGCTGTACGGCCTGTACCGGGCGCTGGGAAAGCCGGGTATGTCCGTAATCCTTACCGTGATTTCACTGGGCACCAGAGTGGCGCTGGCCTATCTGCTCTCCGCCCTTCCTGTTTTCGGTGTAGCCGGAATCTGGTGGTCGGTTCCTATCGGATGGTTTCTGGCAGATATGACAGGGATGATTTATTATGTTATCAGAAGAAAGCAGCTTCTGTCTTTTACATAGGAACATATACAGGCACGAGACAAACATGCGCGAAACCGCTGTTTTACGATTTCTGTGCATAGGTTGCTGCGAAGGAAGTGAACAGTAACAGCAAAGAAATTGCAGAATAAAAAAGGATGTCCAACCTATTGTAGAAGCAAAATCAACATGATAGACTATAGTGGAAAAGGAGCATAGAATTTATTATGACTAGCCAGACATTGTGGGAAGCCCGTAAATATGAGGAAGCCTTCGGGAAAACGATTCCGGCAAAAGAACGGCCCGGATTTCATTTATCCCCCCGCACCGGATGGATGAATGACCCTAACGGATTTTGCTGGTATAAAGGGCAATATCATTTGTTTTATCAATATTATCCTTATGATTCCCACTGGGGACCTATGCACTGGGGACACGCGGTGAGCGCCGATCTGCTGCACTGGGAATACCTTCCGGCTGCTTTGGCTCCGGATGAAATCTATGACAGGGACGGCTGCTTTTCCGGCAGTGCACTCACTCTCCCTGACGGCAGACACCTTCTGATGTATACGGGAGTAGTGCGGGAACGACAGGCAAACGGCGGCTGCAATGATATACAGACTCAGTGCCTTGCCGTGGGAGACGGGATGGACTATGTAAAATATGACAAAAATCCCGTACTGGATACAAAGGATCTGCCCGCAGGCTGCAGCAGGTATGACTTTCGGGATCCCAAGTTATGGCAGGAGGAAGACGGCACTTATCGTTGTATTGTGGGAAACAGGCCGGCGGACGGAAGCGGACAGATTCTGCTTTTTTCCAGTCAGGACGGTTTTCAATGGCAATACCGGAAAGTGTTGGCGGCAAATAACAACCGAATCGGCAAAATGTGGGAGTGCCCCGACTTTTTCCGGCTGGACGGAAAATGGATACTGTTGACCAGCCCCCAAGATATGGTTCCCTCAGGGTTTGAATACCATAACGGGAACGGAACACTCTGCCTGATCGGTGATTACGACAGGGAAACGGGAGACTTTAAGGAAGAGTCCGACCAATCGGTGGATTACGGCATTGACTTCTATGCCCCTCAGACCGTCCTGACTCCGGACGGCCGCCGGATCATGATCGGATGGATGCAGAACTG